>Ga0181581_10000617_pt1 | contig 26619 bp, 22 predicted proteins | sample 071ome_22_FD_132433 | JGI IMG/M metagenome (GOLD analysis project Ga0181581, IMG submission 132433) | Coastal salt marsh microbial communities from the Groves Creek Marsh, Skidaway Island, Georgia - 071404AT metaG (megahit assembly) | ecosystem: Environmental > Aquatic > Marine > Intertidal... | reverse complement strand
TGTTATATCACTAACGCTCAAGGCAATTTTTTCCCATTTTCGACATAAATGAGAGCTGAAATCTTCAATAATGGGACTATTATTTTCCGTAAATATTTCTGATTCAGAGGTACCATAAAACCCAATTGCTGAACCACTCAAAAAACAATCAGGTTTATGCCTTGCCGCCTTGATCCAGTCCACTAGCTCCTGGGTAGTATTCCATCGACTGTCTTGCAGCTCCTTTTTATGACGTTTGGTCCACCTTTTTTCTGCAATTGGTTCACCTGCAAAATTTACAATCACATCAAATTTTATGTCAGGTGAAATATCAGAGATTTTTGTGACATAACTATGTGCATCACCGAGAAAATTTTTTGCCCGGTTTATATCTCTAGTCAAAATAGTGTACTGATAATCTGGGTAACGCTTAATGAGGCTGCTCCCAAGAAATCCAGTTCCACCAGTAATGAGTATCTTCATGCTCTTGTTACGCTATGGAAAAGATTTTGGATTGATATACATCCAAAGAATCGATAGAAAATACTTATCATTTATCCCTTATATAGGGGCATATTAAATATCCTGCCAATTTGAGGTCTATGGTGACCATGAGCAGATCAGCTCGAAAATTGCCAAACTATCAAGTAACACATATTTGGCTACACAACTCACAGGCACAAAAAAAGCAGCACTCCAGCTAGTGAAGTAACTGCTTGATTTTACTGCGAATTGAGTGGCGCACCCGGCATGATTCGAACATGCGACCCCCTAGTTCGTAGCCAGGTACTCTATCCAGCTGAGCTACGGGTGCGTGACATTCAGAAGGGTGGGAATTGTCTTGGAATTGGCTTAAAGTGTCAAGGCGCAGCAGCTTGAGCACTGATTTTTGATGATTTTTCAGCAGTATCACGCCTTTGATCTCACGATTCCCTTCTGGCAGCTTGAGCCTGGCCAGTGTTGGGCCGTCCTGGGTCGCAATGGTTCCGGGAAAAAACGCCTGGCACAGGCCATTGTCTCCATGCAGGAACTGCCTGAATTCAGGGGGCGGCGCTTCGCTGTGCTTTCATTTGAACAGCAGCAGGCCCTGTATGAAGAAGAACTGAAAAATGATGACAGTGATTTCATGGACCGCCTCGACCCGGGCAGCACCGTCAGGGACTTACTAAATGCCAATGAAAACAATTTGGCGAATTTGAGTTTTCTGGGCCTCGAAAAACTGCTGGATCGTGGCTACCGCTTATTGAGCAGCGGCGAGGGTCGCAAGGTACTGCTAGCCAAAGCCATACTGGAAAAGCCACATTACCTGATTCTCGATGAGCCTTATGACAGTCTGGATCAACAGTCAAAAGTCGAACTCAATGCATTTTTTGCGGAACTGTCGAAACAGCAAGAAACACAGCTCATTTTCTTGTTGAACAATCTTGATGAGATCAGCGAGTGGCATAGCCATCTGGCGATTCTGGAAAAAGGTGAATTGATTGCCCAGGGTGAGCGTGCGGATCTCCTCAAGAATCAGGACCTGCATGCTCTGCTCGATTTCGATGCCTCTGCTTTGCCCGACTGGCCGGAAAGTCTTGAGGAAACAAATATTCCCGATCCGCTCGTTGAGCTTAAAAACGGCAGGGTCAGTTACGGGGAAAGTGTTATTTTTTCCGGTCTGAACCTGAGTATCCACCCCGGTGAACATGCCCTGCTAACGGGCCCCAATGGCTCCGGTAAGTCGACCTTATTACACCTGATAACCGGTGATCATCCGCAATGCTACGGCAATGATTTAACGGTGCTTGGAGTACGGCGCGGCAGCGGTGAAAGTATCTGGCAACTGAAAAAATTTATCGGCATTGTGTCCCCTGAGCTGCATCGTAATCACCGTGTTCCCGGTTCTGCATTGGAAATCACACTCAGTGGCTTCTTTGACAGTATCGGACTCTATGAAGCCGTTTCTCCTCATCAGGTTGAACATGCCAGACACTGGCTCTGTCTGGTCGGTCTGGAAACCAAGATGCAGGTTTCATTTAAGGCTCTGTCCTATGGCGAACAGCGTCTGGTACTCATTGCCCGTGCGCTGGTCAAGCAACCCACCCTGCTGGTCTGTGATGAACCTACTCAGGGCCTGGACAATATAAACCGCCATCGCTTTATCTATTTCCTGCAGCATCTGGCTACACAAACGCGTACGACCATCCTCATGGCCAGCCACCGGGAGGATGAAGATTTACCCCTCTTCAAGCATCATATTAGGCTAGATATTAACTAAAATTCAGGCATACTAGCCCCCTTTTTTTGTTCGTACACTCACGCAGGATATACAAGGCATGGCACCAGATCAGAAACTTATTGTCGGCTCTCAGGAGTGGTGCTCCTTTCCGGCACTGAATATTCCGGCCATCAAGGCGCGGGTGGACTCCGGTGCCAAGACCTCGTCCCTGCATGCCTTTAACATCCAGCCCTTTAAACGCAATTCCGAACCCTGGGTCAGTTTTGAAGTACATCCGATTCAGAATGACCGTAAAACATCTGTACGTTGTGAATCGCCTATCGTAGACCGCCGGCATGTCAGAAGCTCCAGCGGTAGCAGCGAGAAACGTTTTGTTATTCTCTCTACCGTCGTGATTGGTGGTCATGCCTGGGAAATCGAAGTTACCCTGAACAACCGGGACTCCATGGGTTACCGCATGCTGCTCGGTCGCGAGGCCATGAAAGGCCGTATGCTGGTGGATCCGGCCAGCAGTTTTTGTCTGGGTGAAAAAAGCTTTCAGGAAATCTCGGAACTCTATGGCATCATTGAAGAACCCAACGATGGCCTGAAAATCGGTTTGCTGGCGAGCAATCCAGACCTTTACAGCAATCGGCGACTGATGGAAGCCGGCCGTGAGCGCGGCCATGAAATGGTATTTCTGAACATCAAGCAATGCTATATGAAACTTGATGCCGAATTACCCGAAGTTCACTACCGGGGTGGTCGCATCATCAATGACCTGGATGCGGTAATCCCCCGCATCCGTCCAAGCCTGACCTTCTACGGCTGTGCACTGACACGGCATTTTGAAAGCATGAATGTGTTCACCCTGAACTCTGCCGATGCCATTACCTATTCCAGGGACAAGCTTTATTCACTGCAGTTACTGCAGGGCATGGGCCTGGACATCCCGACTACCGGCTTTGCCAATTCCCCTATCGACACCAATGACCTGATTGAAATGGTAGGCGGTGCACCGCTCATCGTCAAATTGCTGGAAGGCACCCAGGGGCGAGGTGTGGTACTGGCAGAAACCCGCAAAGCGGCCGAAAGTGTCATCAATGCCATTAAGTCGCTGCGTGCCAACCTGCTGGTTCAGGAGTTTATCCGTGAGGCTCAGGGTAAGGATTTACGTTGCTTTGTCATCGACGGCAAAGTCCATGCCTCGATCGAGCGTACGGCGGCACCCGGCGAGTTCAGGGCCAACCTGCATCGTGGCGGTAGCGCCAGCATCGTTAAAGTCAGCGCTGAAGAGAAAAAACTGGCTATCAAAGCCGCCAAGACCATGGGACTGAAAGTGGCCGGCGTCGATATCATCCGCTCTGAACGCGGCCCTCTTCTGCTGGAAATCAACTCTTCTCCGGGGCTGGAAGGTATTGAATCGGCTACCGGCAAAGACATCGCCGGCTTGATGATCAGCTCAATTGAGAAAAAAGTTGGCTGGAAACGTGATATAAAATAATCTCATAATTTCTCAATCAAAAGCGTCAATTCCCCAACCTTGAATCCAAATTTACGCAGCTCGGTTTTGTTGATGAGATGATCTTCATCGATCAGATATAGCCAGTCATCCAGAGCTACTGTAATGCTGCTGTCTCTATAGGGAACTTCCAACAGGTACTGCCATTGAAAAACAGAGCCTACAATGGAACCTGCCGCCTCGCCAACAACATCCCCGGCTGTTCCTGAATAATACCCATTCCCGAGATCTGTCAGATGCCAGGTGCGATACTGAACTTCACCATCATCAAAAGCGAATTCTTCTTCCAGTAAGCCTGTCTCACCCTGCCAACTGGCATCTATGGTCGCCGTAAAACGTCTCGTCATTTCACCGGATCGATTCTGTAGCATGCCATAGGCACGCAACTGCCCATCAAAAAAACGTTTCAAATCAAGTTCAGGTCGTGTCCCACTGTATGCATCCAGCTTCTGTGAACTGCAGGAAAGTAACACTGCACTTGTGATAAGCAGCAAAACAAGTAAGAGATACTTTTTCATGCATCACCTCCGGTCAGTTGAGCTGAAAAATCCGCATAGTGGTCCTGGCGCGCCAGCCAGATTGCACTGAAGTACCGGCTGAAATTTTCATTATTGACAGACCCGCTATACCGAGAGTTGAAATAGAAATGACTATTGGCCTCATCATCAATATATAAAATAAAGTTGTCATCTGGACTGACGTCCACAAATATTTCCTGTAAATATTCAATCCAGTTGCCGATACTTTCTTCAGACAGACCCAGCATCAAAAACTGCTTGCGGGTTTCATTAGACAGTTGACTGGCCGTAAAGCCTCGCTTGTATGTCAATTTCAGAACTAGCGGCAACTCATTGAAAAATTCGAAATCACCATTTTCAGAGTACAGTTCCGCCTCGTAGACTTTCCAGAACAGATAACGGAAGTCCGCACTACCAACCAGAGACATGCCACTTAATAAGTGCTCGCTGCTCTTTATCTGAGATAAAGAGCTATTTGAAATGCACAGTGTCACTATCAATAAAAAGGTTTTCATTTTATTCATGCTGCAACTCATTTTTTTCAACTTTTACCAGGAGCACAAACACAGGCAGCAAGGCTGACCAAAGCAAGATGAGTAAAAATTGTGTGGGGACTGTCGATAAGGGAAATTCAACGGCATCCAGACTCCAGCCAATCAGGTAACTGAAACTGGCAAGAGCACCAGCGAGTACCTGCCAGCTGATGACAAGCTCCCTGATAAAAGCAAAGCCATAGGGCAGTACCAGTGCGAAATTAACCCACAGCGCTACCAGCCACGGCGGAATCAGCGTGTCGCCGAAATCGAACACGCCTGTTATGCTCAAAAGGCTATCCAGGAAAAAGCCGGGCAAGGCAACAAGAAGCACCGACCTGAAGGCCAGTTTTTTGTCGGGATAGAACAGCAGTATCAAGGCTGTCATAGCCAGCACAGGTAAGAGGTACTGGTTCTGAAACATCACCAACAAGAGCCAGATGACTTTGAAGGACAGCAGACTAACTACCGTAAATGTCTTGACTGGCATTGCGCACCAGAGCATAGCGGACTCTTCGCTTAAAAATTGTTTACAATGTTCATTGATACGACAGACGCGGTTTTCCGGATCATAAAATGCCTTCACAGCCCCTCTATTCTTTTGCAGAAATTGCCCGGGTAAGCAGTCCTTATCGGCAGAAATTTGCCATTCCGCGCCAGCCAAATCTGGTTAAGGAAGCACGCGGCAAACTCCTTTTTGATCCTGAATACAGCGATGCCAATGCTCTGCGTGGTCTTGAGCAGTTTTCACACCTCTGGCTAATTTTTGTTTTCCATGCGGTTGCTGAAGACGGCTGGTCGGCTACCGTGCAGCCTCCCCGTCTCGGTGGTAAGGAGCATATTGGTGTTTTTGCCAGTCGTTCCATGTTTCGCCCCAACCCCATTGGTCTGTCCGTGGTCGAGAATCTTGGCTGGGAGCAACAGACTGACAAACTGATTCTACATGTTGGCGGGCTCGATCTGCTCGATGGCACCCCCATACTGGATATCAAACCCTATCTGCCCTATGCCGACAGCCTATCAGACGCCAGTGCCGGTTATGCCAGCGAAATTCCCGGCGGCAGACACACAGTTATTTTCAAGCCTGAAGCCAGACAGCAACTTGAACAGCTGCACGCAAACTATCCCGAGTTGGAAAATTTTATAGCAGCAGTGTTACAGCAGGACCCTCGCCCTGCCTGGCGACAAAAAGACAATGACGATAAGCAATATGGTATGAGCCTGTATGACCTGAACATAAAATGGCGAGTACAGGGATCAACAATTCAGGTCCTCAGTGTTAAACAATTGTTGGATGCGTCATGAAAAAGTCATGTGATGACTCTACTATGTCTTGTCTCTGAGCGGATAACCGGCAACATGCAACGACAGTTTTTACTTTTACTGATGATCTTGTCCTCCTGTCTGGCGAATCTTTCAAAGGCGCAGGAACATAGTCCCTTGCAGGTAAACAATCAGAGTCCGCTTGCCAACATTTTCGGCCTGCCGGTTGCTGAAAGTGCCCGTGTACTCTTACCCGGCCAGGAGACTTCACACCTGAGTCTGGACTGGGCCAGTAACTTTACCAATGAGTACAGCAGCAATGAACTGGTCTATATTGACGGAGAAAGTGCCCAGCTTAATATCCGCTGGCGAACCGGGCTGGATCTTTGGGAGTTTGGGGTCGATGTTAAATATGCACGTTTTTCTGGTGGTTCACTCGACAGCTTTATTGAAAACTGGCACGACTGGTTTTCCCTGCCTAATGGGGGGCGGGAAACGGCGGCACAGAATCAATTGCGCTATGCGTATATTCGTGATGGCCTGACGCAACTGAACATACTGGAAAATCACTCCGGCTTTGGCGACACACGCCTCACCGGGGCCTACCAGATTCCAAACGATTCGCGCTTTAATCTGGCTATTCGCGGCGGCTTAAAACTGCCGACCGGTGACAGCAACAAACTTTTGGGCAGCGGCGGCACCGATTTCAATATTGGTCTTAATCTGGAAGACAGTCAGACACTGATGAATTATCAAGCCACTTATTTTGCCGCCGCTGGCATTCTGTGGACCCAGGATGGCGATATTCTCTCCGATCAGCGTAAAAATTCGGTGTTCTACAGCCATCTTGGGATCATTCGCGAACTCACACCCCGCTGGCAGTTAAAACTACAGATGGATACCCACACGGCATTTTATGACAGCGTTCTGGCCCCTTTGGGAGAAGCCTTGCAGTTGAGTTTCGGGGCAAGCTTTCGTCTGACAAACGACCTTAAACTGGATCTGGCCATTGTGGAAGATGCCATCACAGACAGCTCCTCCGATGTCAACTTTCATATCAGCCTATATAACTATTTTCGCTAATCAAGCCGATATCTCAACGAGCAGGGCAGGAATAGCCTGACGGCAGGTCGACATCCACTCCCATTGCTTGCAGATCACAGGCATCAACGGGGCGCTGAAAAGACTCCGGTTCATAGGGAATAAAACGGGCTGGACCCGCTTCAAAAGAACGCGCCCTGTTATTCAGTCGATAAGGGTTGGTGCTATCACCCCATTCACCACTGTCAATACGCTCAACAAGCGTAGCGACTGCTGCGGCGGTTTCAGCGGGAGAAAAACCACAATGGCCGGCTGAATTAATATAGCTCTGTCGCAGCAGCTCGCCACGCCCGGCTTCTTCAACCACCGATTCAAAAAACTGCTGTGCCGACATGCCCGAAATATTGTCACCAATATTGTTCAGCGTCAGCACCGGAAAAGGTAACTGTCCATGCCAGACCTGCCGGGAAACCCATTGCAGAGCCTGAGAGTCAGCCGTGACTCTGGGGGCCTCGGCCAGCTTGTCCAGATCCTCCTCCAGATCCAGCCCCGCCATACGATAGAGTTCATAAACAATGTCAGCATTCTGCAGCTGATCTAGCATTTCCCTGTAATCGACACCGGTATTGAAAGAAATGCTGCCACCACCGCGTCGGGTTAATTCATTGCGACTGCTCATGGCCTGCCCCGCCAGAGGCAAGGGAGAACCACCCAGACTGTCAAACAGACCGTCCTGCAAGCCTTCAAGGTCAAAAGGCTGAGCCATCTCCTTGCCAGCATCAGCCCACAGCGGCAGTTGCCCGAGTACGGCAGCCAGGGCGATACGCGCCCTGCCCTCAGGGGTTTCTTGCGCCTGTTGCAGCATGCTCAGCCAGGCCGGACGTGCCCGCTCGGCAAAGTCATCCGGAATCTGCATGACCGGATAATTGGGGTTGCCTTCTGCCAGCAGCGTTTTGATGACAAACATGGCATCCAGCTTCTGGTTCCACATGCCGACGACGCCAGCCAGTCCACCACAGGCCAACAGAGCGCCGTCAAAACGCTCATTGTGATAATGCACGATAACGGACCCGGTATGTGCCCCGAGCGAACGACCGTAGGCCAGCGTATATTCGGCATCACCGTGCAGGCTTTCATAGATATCCAGGGTCCGCAGCTGGTTGCTGACCGATGCCTCGGTATCCCAACCGGTTACCAGCCTGGTGGTACCAGCCAGCGCATAGCCCTGTGATAGCAGCAGTGCCGATTCCTCATTGCGGTACTGCCCGCCAGCATAATCCAGGCCGATCAAGAGTTTGCCGTTAAAATTTTCCGGGTAATCAATACGGTACTCGGTGCCATCTGGCAGGGTCCCTACCTCAGTACTGAGCCTTTGAGCTAGTGCCGGTGAGCACAGCAGGCAAAAAAGTAAAGCGGAGTAGAGCTGTCTGATGTTTAGCATGGGGAACCCTCTTCTTATTCTTATCGTCCAGAAACTTGTCTAGGCAAGTGTATCCAGTTGTGTGCCGATCATGTTGACCATCTTATCATGGTCCCAGTTACTCGCATCGACCATGTCCGCCCAAAGTTCAATGACCGGAATACCGGCCCGGTCAAAGGCATTTTTGGTAAACATCGTGCCACTTTGAGAAAGCCTGGCGCCTTCGGGCATTAGCATCATTACCACATCAATATTCGAACGCCTGGCTTCATGCACCATCCATTCATTCATCCAGGGGGGCAGATGAAGCACCTCATTCATACCGGCAATCCGACTGGCCAGCGCACGCAGGGGATCATCCAGCTGGTAGCGGGGATAGGCACTTTTGGCAAAGGGCAGATACATGGACCAGACAAACACGGCACCGTATTTTTCTTCCAGTGCATCATAAAAGCTGGAATCATGCCAGAGGCCTGCACCTATCCACATAATCCTGATTCTTTCATTGGTACAGGCAGCGATACCCTGCTCGACACGTTGCCGGACTTCATCACGAAATTTCTTTACGTGCTCGATGGCCCAGTCTGAACCCCTGTGCCATTGCGGGATCATGGTATTGGGCATCTGGTCCACGATATTGACTGGACAGGGGCTGTTTTCCAGTGCCAGCTCGGCAACCTCGCCCAATATTTCTTCCTGCTCATTGATGCGCTGCATCAGCTTGCGCAACTTGTCTTCATCAAAACGTCGTCCCGTACTGTGCTCCAGCAGGGAGATAAGCTCGTGCATTTCATCGACCATCAGGTCGAGGCGTTCCGTCTGATAAACCGTCTCCCACTGTTCCGGGCCAAGCTCCCACCAGTTGGGGATTTTTTCTGTCCAGCCCGGCGCCTCCATGGCGAAATACGGTGCGTCGAGTGCCTGAGCCCATTGCCCGAAAACCTGCTGGATACAGTCACAGGTTTGCCTTGCCACCAGCACACAGGGCCTGGGCAGCCCCCCCCAGGGAGCCGTTGCCGGATCATTGTCGAGCGTACAGGCCAGGCCGAGCGAACAGTATTTACAACTGCTTTCGGGAAAGCCCCAATCCCGCAGCACCTTGACATATTTTGACGACAACTGCTTGGCGGAGATATAGGCTGACCACCACTGATTGGTGACAATCGGGATATCCATGGCGTGAAAAATTTCATGCGGCGTATCGGCCTGAACGATGGCAAAGGGTTCTCCCGCATCAACGACGCGGCGTTTCATCTCCAGACCAAACTGCTTCTGGTAGGCTTTGGCTGCATCGGTGCAGGCCAGGCCTCGATGTTTACTATGTCGTCTTTCCTTTACTTCACTCATGTCACTGTTCTTTTTTCACTGTTGGGCTGTTATGCAAATAATTCTGCCTTTACAAATTCATCATACTGCGCCGGCGACATGCCCAGAATTTCTTTACAGATCTGCTCATTGTGTTGCCCCATCGCCGGAGCCAGTTTCACCTGTGAAGGCGTACGCGATAATTTAAACGGGGGAGACTGATGTCCAAACACACCCAACTCTGGGTGCTGAAGTTCTGTTAGAAAGCGTCTGTGGGCAAGTTGGGGATCGTGCTCAAGTACGTCTTCAATATCTTGCACGACACCCGCTGCCACACCAGCGTCCTGTAGTGTGTGCATCAGGGCATAACGTTCCTGCTCAGTAGTCCACTGTGCGAGCCTTTGCTCCAGCGCTTGCATAGCAGATGGGTCAAGCCTAAGCAGTGTGTCAAAATCCGGCCACTGTGTGCCAGGCAACAGTTGAGACAAGGCCAGCCACTGCTGTTCGTCAAACACGGAAATAGCAATCCAGGCGCTTTCCTGATCTGTGTTCCAGCAGGGAAAGACTCCCTGAAAAAAAGCATCCGTTGAGTGATTGCCCTTGCGGTCATCAAGCCCCGTAAGTAACTGCGCTTCCACCACGGCTTCAGCCATTTGCTGTACACACACTTCGTACATGCTGGCATCGATGTACTGCCCCTGCCCGGTTCTGTCACGGTAATCCAGCGCGGCCAGAATGGTGGCTCCCATAAAATACGGCAGCACCACATCACCGTAGGGCACGGAAGGCGATACCGGATCACGATCCTGCCAGCCGGTTTTGAGCATGCGCCCGGAAAGAGCAGCACCTGTACCGTCAACGCCCCAGTTTTTGGCGAAGGGTCCTGTCTGCCCGTAGACACTGCCACTGAGCATGATGATGCCAGGATGTGTGGCAGCGATTGATGTGTAATCCAGTCCCAGCTTCTCCATGGTTCCGGGTGAAAAGTTTTCCACGACGATATCCGCCCAGTCCAACAGAGGATCAATAATTTCCCGTACACGCGGATGCTTCATGTTGATCTGCAAACTCAGCTTGGAGCTGTTGAAATGTGAGAATTGCGGTTTGTCGTTCAAATTACGCCGCTGTGAGGCTTCCACCTGCTTGTCAATTCGGCTCAGACAAGGACGTAAGGCTGATTCAACTTTGACTACCGTGGCACCATGATCTGCTAGCTGTTTGGTTGTCAGCGATCCCATCAATGCCCAGGAAAAATCCAGAATCTTGACGCCTGCCAGTGCTCCTTCTTGATTCATTACAGCACCCCTCTGGCCTGATAGGCTGCCAGCTCTTCAGTGCTCAGGTTTAACAGCTCGCCGTAGACCTGTTCATTATGCTCGCCTGCCTGCGGCAGATGTAGCTGCAGCCGATAGGGGCTGTTCTTAAGGCGCATAAAATACGCAGGGTATTGCGGTGCTTTATCGGCGATACCCGAAACTGGCTGGAGAAATTCTCGCGAGGCCAGATGCTCATCTGCTGTAATATCCTCGGGAGACTGAGCAATCGTGGCACGTATCCCTCTTTTAGCTCCTTCGGTGGCGATGTCCTTTTTGGTTTTTGATTTGAAAAAACGATCCATGGCACTTTCCCACTCAAGACGCACATCGGCATCCAGGGAGGAACGGTCATACGTTTCCCAGTCCACTTCCTGCATGGGGTTCTCAAACCCTTCCTCACTCATCCAGCGGGACAGGGCAGCATTGGCCGGGGCGCCAAACTTGCCAGTCATCATACTGTGAAAACAATAACCGTCAGCCAACTCCCAGATGACCCGCACATTGGCAACACCAAAACGGATCTTATTCCCCGAGCGCTGCAACTTGCGTTGATCAAACTGATAAGCCGTCAGGTTATTGGTATTACGTGTCGAGGCAGTTTCCTGAATCGAGCAGTCAACATGCTGCCCCAAACCCGACTTGCTGCGCTCACGATGGGCAATCATGGCGCCAAGCGATGCAGCCGCATTGGCATGGAAAATACAGGCATCCAGCGCCTCCAGCACAGGCGTATCATCCGGATAACCACAGGTATCTAGCGTACCGCCCATGGCGGATGCAACCAGTTCGCCCCCCAGGTACCGCGCATAGGGGCCGCTCTGCCCAAATGGACTGATAGAAACCAGAATGATGGACGGGTTGATTTTACTCAGCTGTTCATATCCCAGTCCGCCCGCTTCCAGAGTTCCCGGCGTAAACGATTCAATAACAAAATGTGCCTTGCCTACCAGGGCCCGAAACAGTTCCTGTCCACTTTCATCCTGCAGGTTCAAAGTAATACTTTTTTTGCCGACATTTTTTGCCTGCCACTGCACTGACTGTTGACCAGGCAAGCCAGAATTCGGCAAGTGCCTGGCTGGCTCGCCACCGGGAGGCTCCACCTTGATCACATCGGCACCCAGTGAAGCAAGAAACCTGCCGCAGGTATAGGCTCTGTTGTCACTTAAATCCAGTACGGTAAACCCGGATAACATGGCTTGATTCTGCATGCTCTGCTCTTTGCTCATTTGTTTCAAATCGATTCGATAAAAGCCTGAATCGGCTCGTCCAACAGCGCCTCATCCAACTGATAGGGCTGCTCATAAAAAACAATACTCGGAATACCTGCCTCAGCAAGTGCTTTTTTCTGTTGCGGCTGCTGCCAGGTCCAGGCTTCTTCACCAAACAGGAAATAAAAAATCACCCCTGTGGCTCCCTGTTCCCGCGCAAACCCTACCAACTCCTGCGGATCGACATCCACACTGCGGCAGGAGCGTGAATCACGCTGGTAATAATGGCTGATCGCCGCCAGTGGTGCCTTATCGCTGGAAACTTCGCCGCTGAGAAAGTGATTGCCATAAGCATGATAATCTCCGACAACACTGGCTCCCTTGCTCTCAATCAACTGGTACAGGCCCGGGAAATCCAAGCCATTGCCTGCCAGTATGATTTTCTTGTGCGTCTGTTCTGGCAACTGACGTGCTTCCAGCAGGAAAGCTTCAAGCGCTTCATTAAACAGCTCTATCGGCATTGTTCTGGCAGCCTGATAAACCCAAAAAGCCAGTTCCCCGCTCAGGCTACGTGGCGAGCGCGCCCTGAGGCGAGTAAATTCAGCCAGTAAATGCCGCGCGTGATTATATGTTTTAATGGAGTTTTGCAGAGTAGCAGCATCGATGTTTCTGCCCGCCTTCTTCCCCAGCTTTTCTATAAACTGTGACAAATGGCGCTGATTATGTCTGTCCGATGCCGTGCGCAGCGTATTCAGCAAATCAAGCAAGCTAACTTCCGGCAGAGAATATTCTGGATAGGTCCTGAGCAGCTCACACAAATAATAGTAAAGCCGCTGATGGGCGTCGTTAGCTCGTGGCAGCACCAGTATATCGAAATCATCAAAATGACCTCGCAGCAGCCTCTCAAAGACCGAGCGGGTCAACGGATCAAAGGCTGCTTCCATGAATTTCTCTGCGTGTTCAGTTGACAGGCTGGGGTCTCCACTCAAATGAATGGGAAGAATCCCGGCTGCATGCAGAATTTCTAGGGGAATATTAGGCGACAGATAAGCCGCAAGCATGCCGCCTTCTTGTTTCCAGCTCTGCTGCAGGCTCCCTGGGTTCTCCAGCACTGTGGCAAAAGGGCTGAGTAATGCAAGCGCATCATCATTAACAACAAATGTTGGGCTGGACAGGGTCAAAAGTGCCTCACATCATATTGGGCAAGAACAGAGACAGGGTCGGCACAGCTATCAGCAAAGCCAGGTGTAATATATCTGCTGCCAAAAAGGGCATCACGCCACCAAAAATGGTACGCAGACTAATATCCTTGGCAATTCCCTGGATCACAAACACATTCATGCCGACCGGCGGAGTGATCATGGCAATTTCAATGGTTCTTACCAGTAGGATGCCAAACCAGATCGGATGTATACCGGCATTCTGAATGATGGGAAAAAAGATGGGAATGGTAAGCGCCATCATCGCCATGCCATCGAGAAACATGCCGAGGAAGAAAAACACAATCATGATGCCGATGAGAATTTCCAGCTGGGAAGCGTTACCGCGCAGGATCAGCTCACTGACCTGATCCGTGACACCGGATGCGGCAATGAAAGTACTAAGCACAAAGGCACCGATAATAATTGCGTAAAGCATACCGGTAGTCTGCAGGGTATCAACCAGCGCCTTCATGAAGGAGCTCAGGGTCAATTTACCCCGCACCAGGCCGATCGCAACCGCACCAAAAGCACCAAGTGCCCCGGATTCAGTTGGGGTGAACCAGCCCAGCAGGAGCCCACCAATTACGAAGATGATAAGAATGGAAATATCAGAGGTTTTCTTCAGGGCTTCCCAGCGCTCTTTCCAGCTGGATTTATCCACGGCCGGACCCAGTTGTGGCCTGAAACCACACCAGATCACGATGGCAAACAGGTAGAACAGCGCCTGCGTCAAACCAGGCAGCACGCCTGCAGCGAACAGGCGACCAATGGACTGTTCGGTCAGGATACCATAGACAATCAGCATGCCACTGGGCGGTATCAGGCTGCCGACAGTACCCCCGGCCGCAACAGAACCGGCAGCGAGAGCCGGCGCGTAGTTATGCTTGCGCATTTCAGGAATCGCCACCAGTCCCATGGTGGCTGCTGTCGCCAGACTGGAACCGCTGACGGCGCCGAAACCGGCACAGCCCCCGACTGAAGCCATGGCCAGACCTCCACGCCGATGCCCCCAGAATCTGGCCGCCACATCAAAGAAGGCCCGACTGGCACCCGTGGCAAAACAGACATGAGCCATTAATAAAAACATCGGCAACACGCCCAGTTCATAATTGGTGGCTATATCAAAACCGATGACCCCGACCTTGATGACGGCCGCCTCCCAGGTAATCAAAAACCCCAGGCCGACAAATCCAACGAGGCCCAGGGCAAAACCAATCGGGGTGCCAATAGCCAGCAGTGCCAGCATGACAAAAAAACCGATATAGCCCATCAACTCCGGGCTCATGAGCCAGTCTCCCCCGAACCGGAAGGCTCATTGGATTTTTTCCCCATCAGCAAATGGACCAGCACCCTGAGCAGATACAAACTCCCCAGAAAGGTTGCAGCAAACCAGATGATGCGGAAAGGCACGATGGGAATGAGCAGGAGGGGTGTTTCTTCAAATAAATTCCAGACATCAATGATCAACCACATACTGCCGTAGGAAATGCTCAGACAAATCACAATTGAGAAAAAAGTGGCCAGCTTTTCCAGCAGCGCCTGCGACCTGTCAGATACGTGGTCAATCAGCAGACGGGCAATGGCATGCTTGTCCTGAAAAGTAGCAAAAATAAAAGAAGCCGATGCAATCAAGGCGATCAGCACCTCGGCTATTTCAATGGAGCCCGGTACAGGAATACTCAAATGCCTGCCAGCAACACTCAGAGATACCAGCAACATGACAGCCAGTAGCGAAAATGCACCGATATTTTTGGCGACAGCCTCAACAAGTCGAATAATTTTTTCCATCATTGAACCACCCCTTCTGCTCGCAAGGCATCTATTTCCTGCTGGGAATAATTCAGCGCCAGCAGTATTTCATTACTGTGCTCACCCAGCCTTGGTGCTGGCCCAACGGATTCATGCTGCATTGCCTTGAGATTGAACCCGGGTCCGAGTGTTACCTTGCTTTCACCGGATGTATTTTCCTGGGCGCGGAACAGGCCTCTCGTTTGCAAATGTTCAAGTCCGGCGACTTCCGGAATGCTACGAATTGCCGCTGAAGGTACTCCAACGGCATTGAATATTGCTTCCCACTCTTCTGCCGACTTCTGCCGGGTATTAGCTTCAATATCGGCACGCAGCGCCTGCCGGTTTTGCAGACGCTCCTCATGGCTTGCATACAGCGGATTCTCAAGCATATCTTCCCGGCCGATTGCACGACACAGGGCCTCGAACTGGACCTGGGTATTGGCGCCAATCGAGACTTCTCCATCAGCACTGGGAAAGGTGTCCGAGGTTGGACTGTTGTTGAAACCACGATTACCGACCTTTTGGGGAACATCACCGGCAATCAGATATGGCGCAACCATGGAGATCATCAGGTTCAGGGAAGCATCCAGCATGGCAATATCAATGTACTGCCCTTCACCAAAACGTTCACGCTGTAGTATCGCAGCCAATATGGCTGTTGCTGCGGTATAGCCAGCGAAAGTATCCAGCACGGGGAAACCAACTTTGGTGGCCGGACTGCCCGGCTCACCGGTCAGTGACATGACACCCGAAAATGCCTGTACGATATGGTCATAGGCCGGATTGTCCCTGAGCGGACCTGACTGCCCAAAACCTGAAACCGAACAGTACACCAGCTTATCATTGAGAACCTTGCAGTCATCGTAACCCAGACCCAATCGCTGCATGACGCCAGGACGAAAATTCTCAACAAGCACATCGGCATCAGCAATCAGTCGTTTGACGATGTCGATACCTTTTTCATGTTTGAGATTGATGGCAATGGAACGTTTCCCGGTATTCACCGCGATAAACGGTGGCGCCATCGCTTTAAATGCCTCCCGTGGATCATAATGTCGCATGACATCACCCTTGCCAGGCGCTTCGATTTTAATAATCTCGGCACCCAGTTGATGCAGGGTATGGGTACAAAAGGGGCCTGCCATGACATGGGAAAAATCCATGACCTTAATACCGAATAGCGGAGACTTCATAATGCCTGTATTGTTGTTCTTGAACTGAAGTAAAAGAAGCATAAAGAGATTCAAAAGGCATTACAAACAAAATGAACAATATGAGCATACAATGCTGTAAACAACCTGAGCTGCTGCTTAAATAGGTGAATTTCTTGTAGAAAATAGCGAGTTTTCTTAATATGAGAATGCGCAAAACAAAATAACAAGCGAGATACACTGCAATGATGCGAACCACAACCTTTTCGAGCCTGCTCTTTTCACTGTGCCTGTCATTTTTTACCAGCCATGCAGGCGCCCTGACCATTGACGAGGATGGCGTCTTTCATCTGAGTTACGCCTCAAGCTACAGTTCAACGCAGAGTTTCTCACGTGCCGACCTGGACTGGATCGACTACATCGAGCGTGAAAGTGAAGGCCGCATAAAAATCCGCCCCTTCTGGTCTGCCACCCTGCTCTCCAATGATGAAAACATGCTGGAACTGCGCCATGGCGTGGCTGATGTCGCAATGATCACTCCCATCTATTCTCGTTCCGGTTCCGTAGCTATCCGGGCGCAAACGGGCTTTTATGCCGGCGCCACCGAGATCAGCACCCAGGTGGAAGTCTTTCACTGCCTGCTGCAGGAGTTTCCAGTTTTTCAGCGCGAACTCGAGGGGGTGAAGTTACTGGTAGTTCAGGGTGGCACGCCCTCCTACATCTTTACCCAGAATGCGACTGTCGAATCACTCGATGATCTGGTGGGGCTACGTCTGCGCGCGCCGACTGCAGTGGTGCCGGTGCTGTTCGAACTGGGTGGTGATGCCTTGCTGATGCCCATGAGTGATGTTTACCCGGCCCTCTCCAAAGGCACAATTGACGGTGTGGTTACACCTATGGATGCTCTGTATTCCCTGCGTTTTGCCGAAATCGGCAACTACATGAACATGCTAACTATCCATCGTGGCGGCTATCCTTCGCGTGCCATTTCCAACAAGACCTGGGAGCAGTTACCGACAGATATCCAGAACCTCCTGCTGGAAAGCAGTCGTTACTGGGAAGAACGCATCGCCTTTTATGTGCTGGAAGGTGACCGGCTTGGCCGCGATCTGGCCATTGAAGAAGGGGTCGAATTCATCACTGTCTCAGATGAGGTACAGGAAGCATTCAACCAAATTCAGACCGAGGTTGCCCGCCAGGATGCGCAGCGTCTCTATGATTACGGTATTGATGGCGAGGCCATTCTTGATTATGCCAACAGCATGATCCGTCGAATCAATGCTGGTGAGGCCGTCAACTGCCGCGAATGGTAAGCATTGCCGGTGACTGCTTAGGTCACCGGCATCACATGAAGTAATTTATCTCAGAAAAGCCGGACAGCCAGGAAAGAAATTGCCTTCAGCTGTATGTTCATCGCACCAGTCCTTGACGCGTTGGATACCCGGATTCACCATGTCGATGACTTCCTGGTAGGACATGACTTCCATGTGCACCGGCACGTTAATCTCAACTTCCAGATCACGGTAGGCAATATTATCTAGCCAGCTGTCCCCCCACCATTGCAGGTCTTCTGCCGCTGTGGCGACATCCGCCTCAATAATCATTTTGTGTTCCGGCACATAGGCAAATAAATTATCTGCCGTGTGATTGTTGTTAATGGTGTGGTAGAGCTCCACGCGCATGGTCTCATCTTCCAGCACCATCGAATCGTCCACGGGGATGAAGCTCAGGGTTTCGCCATTGCGTGCCAGGTCATCCGGAAAATTGGGTGCCGGATGTGCAGCCATTTCCGCAAAAATCACCCCGTTATTACGCCGTGATATCACCGTCAGCCCTTCCGCGATAGCCTGACGCAGGCCGCGGGTATGATCGAAATGATGGTGGGAAACGATTATCTCGGTCACCGGTTTTTCCGGGACAATGGTACGCGCCAAGGCAACTACCGCTTTCACTCGATCGATACCACCCCCTGCCTCGTACAGAGTCATGTGGTCGGCAAATTCGATCACCATGGTGCCACCGGTGATACGCCAGATGCCGCGGGCAACGGCTTCGACTTCCAGTGAATCAGGGTCAAAACCTCCTGGGACAGGCTGGTTAAGTACCGTTTGCGGTGCAGATAAATCCTGGATATCACTGTCGACGTAATAGCCATCCGCCCACAGCTTCAGGTATTCCACATTACGCCAGTCCTGTTTGGCGTTATAGCCCAGCGGCAGGTAAACACCGTCATAAGGAACGAAGCCACTGTAATGCACGGTATATTCCACTTCACCCAGATTCTGCTGTGGCGTAGACCAGCGTATCCAGGCTGGCAGATTATTCGGGGGACGGATCGCCAATGTCAGCAGATCGCCTTCTTCCAGGGTGATATCCACCAGGGTCAGTCCACCCTCTTCGCGACGGTTTGACAAGCTGTTTTCAGGCTCTAGTGCGGCTCGTACTGCCACCAGTGGATTGGTATGCATCCACATACGCAGATTACGTATATCCGCTTCACCGCGTCGGCTCGCTACTCCGGCTTCATTCAGATTATAGGCGACAGCACCATCCAGGCTGGCATCCATAATGCGTCTTTGCAGTGCAAAATCATGTCCCCGGTAAATTGCAAAGGGAAACAAATCGTTGTTACGTTCCTGCTCATAATAGCGGTCATTTTCCAGATCATAGATACGGCGCAGATCATTGGCCTGGATATATTTCTGTGGTGCATCGGGTAAGGAAGTGATATTGCCGCCACCATCCTGGTAAGCATAATGCCCGTAACCCATCATGGTGATGTTGCGAACCTGCATGATACGCTCCTGACCACCCATCGCTTCGACCACGGCATTGATCGCATCAGCAGCAGTCGAACCGGGAACCGAGCCAGTGGCAGCAGCATCACGGGCAGGCTCAGGAGATGCGGTCTGCGGTGCTGAAGTTGCAGGCATCTCTTGTACCCCAGCATTATCCGCCATCTGAGCTTCAGGCGCACAGGCATTCAGTAAAAACATCATAGGTATCAGAATCAAACTTGTTTTTGTTTTCATGTTGTCCTCTTCAAGCTCTGTTATTTTATCTTGCCGGACGATCTGCAATGACTATCTGCAAGTCGTAGGCTCCCAGTTATCGCCATTGGCCTCGTATTTGAAATTAGTACTCCAGATGATCTCTTCTCTGAGGTAAACCGGGTCTGTAATCACACTGGTGACAATCAGCCAGCGTTCACCACTGGGCGTTTCCACCACCCGGTAAAAATCATCAACGGTGGTCTGATCACTGTAGGGCACACCGTTTCGTTGCAGATAGGCCGATGATAAGGCCGAAGTGCTGGTGCGCAGATTGCCACCTTCAAAACTTCTGACCGGACCGCCAAAACCAAGCCCGCGCGTCTGGCGTTCCTTGTACCAGTTTGCCCTGGTATAGCCCTGCAAACTGGCAGCCTGTGCCGTAGTGTCATCTGCATTAAAATGCAGCAGTCGCGTCTGGGAACCGGCACTGAAATCTATACGCAGGGTTTCTTCATCTTCCCAGCTGATATGCAGCCGACCCGGATAACGGATAATGCCTGCACCACCAAAAGCCAGACAACTTTCCACATCACTGTCATCAGGCCTCCAGGCATTGGCAAGTTCTTCCCCTGCCTGATTCAAGGGTATGCTACCCAAATCACCCACTGGTGGGACTACCATACGCCAGCGCCAGTCTTCGGTTACCACTGAGACCCAGTAACCGCTCATATCAAAAGGCGCTGCCTCCTGGGGAGACGGCGGCGGGCCGGCAGGGCCTCCACGCTGGGCAAGTGCCGGTGTTGAAAACAGCACCATTATGCTCAGACTAATCAGGCTGAAAGTTGAAAATTCTTTTTTCATGAATACTCCTGCTAAAGCAGTTAGATTTCTCATCTGCGTTGGCTCAATTCTGCGTAAATCACTTCAATAAACCGCTCGGTGGTCCAAAAACCACTGTCAGCACCATAAATGGGATCATAGTCGCGCGTTAATCTCTCGGCTTTTACCTGCTCCAGGCTGAGTCCACGAGCAATGGCATCCTCAATACGCTCATAAATAACCGTCAGCATATCGCGATAATTCACCAACTCGTATTCGTCGGTAATCCGGCCATGGCCGGGGATAATATAAGTTCCGCCCTGCTGTATCCCATTGGGTATCGCTATCGCCAGCATATTATTCAAGGCATCCAGATAGCCTCTGACGCTGCCGCCATTATCAACATCAATGATCGGGTAGATACCCAGTGTAAAAATATCTCCAGCCACCAGCACATTGGAGCCCCTGAAAAAGACAATACTGTCGCCATCGGTATGTGCAGCTGGCTGGTGAATCAGTTGCACCGCTTCTCCATTGGCATAAAATTCCATGCTGGGTGTGCCATAGGTATTGCCAGGCAGAGCCTCCGCTGCAAATTCTGCTTCGCTGGTGACCATGCTGACCATAACGCCGGCATGTGCATAAATCGCCGCTGGACCGCCTGTCAGAAAATCGCCTGCCTGAGAGACAGCGGCATTCCCCCCTACGTGGTCTCCATGTATATGTGTATTGATGATCCATCGAATCGGGACATCAAACTCCTCATCCAGCAAGCTAATCAATGCTTCGCTGGCCTGTGCCAATTTGGTATCCACCACTACAATACCCTGATCACCGACCAGCAGAGTTGTGTTACCACCACCACCAGCGACCATCCACACCTGTCCCTGCACATGCAGCAATTCAAGCTCTGTTTCCTGTGCCTGCATAACGGCACTTGCAAACAGTAAGGCTGAAAACAGCAGGGGCTTAACTATGGTATTCATCTGCTTCATTTTAAATTCCTTATTCTGCCTGCAGGTCTTTAATGACTTGCATGTATTCCGGATAAGTCGTTTCTGCGCCACCCCGCGTCGCCTCATAAGGAATATCATGCGTTTCAGAAAACTCTCGCAAGTACTCATTCTGTCCGGGCAAAATATGTGGCACGAAATCTGGCGCCAGTCCAACTTCATCACGATAGGAACAGATATAGGGAGCCATCTGATAGCCAAGCTCCAGTTCCCAGTCGCGACTTCGAATAAAGGTTTCAGTTAAATACAAGGGGTCTTCGATGACGCTGACCTGAGTCAGGTAATTACCATTGCGCATAAAAAACTCGGTAAGGGTTGCCTGATCACTGCGCGGTATTCCGTTGCGGCGGACCCAGCCTTCTTTCAGGTGCGTGGTCGTCACCACCAGCATGTCTCCCTGCCATTCACCGGTTGAAAATCCTTCCCAGGTATGGGGCGCAAATTCAGAAGGGTGTTCTCGACCATCCATCCAGATGGTGCGTACCGGCGTCATCCAACCCATCACCAGTTTATAGGCAGTGGTCTGCCAGGTGACTTCATCAATTTCCTTGTAAATCAACATGCTGCTGAAACTGGGTGAATAATCCGAGGGGTGTGGTTCGCACTGGTGCTCCAGCACGGACCATTTGGTGGCCGTCCAGGCATCACCCTTGTAGCGCGCAGCCTCATTGATCGGCAAACCAGAATAGTCACCGATATCCGGTCCTCCGCCGCGTTCATAATCATCCTCATGACGACGGGAACCCCAGGGACCCGCAATATCAATCTGTGAGTAGGCTGGCGGTATGGCCAGCATGAAGATGGCCCAAAAGATTGCATGTCTGATCATTGTGCTGAGTCTCTCCCCTTTTCAATGTCCAATCCGGCGCACCTTGTTCGAAACAGTTTGTCTCAAACTTCTATCCCTATGATAAATATTAGGTTTTTTTGATGAAAACGCGCCATCAAGGCTCGAACTATACACGAATCCTACGCATTTGTTTAAGCATTATTAGCCCTCTTTGGTAAAGAAATGACCTGTGACTGCTGCCGCTTACCAGTACTGCAAGGCGAAAATCCCTTTGCTCACAAAACCAAGACTTTCATCCTGGCCTTCATCTGCAATAAAGTCCTCAATGATTGATTAATATGAAGCAGGAAGCTAACTTATCATTCATGAATAAGACTATCGCCTGATAATAATTTCAAAATTTCTGGCAAAGAGGCCGAGCATGCATAACTTCCATTTTTCTTCTCTGATCAATTTCTTCCTGGCCGCTTTGGCACTTTTGCTTTGCCAGTTTGCCCAGGCCCAGGACAATGTCACTGCCGGTCATTTGTATGTTGAACCACCAACTCTCGAGAATCTTGGCTTTGAATGGCAGATCGGTGGTGATGACAATCGAAATGCCTCTGTCACGGTAGCCTATCGCGAAAAAGGCGCTAGAAACTGGCGCGAAGGTTTACCGCTGTTCCGCCTGCAGAATGAGGAAGTCACCTCCATCGTTTTTACCGGGGCTTACAATGTAATCGTACCCAACATGTTTGCCGGTAGCATTTTTGATCTGGAACCCGATACGCTCTATGAAGCGCGCTTCACCCTGAGCGACCCGGATGGCGTGAATGGAGTAGCCGAACGCACAGTCGAGGTGAGAACCCGGCCGGAACCCATGCCGGCTGAAGATGGCAATGTCTATCACGTTTATCCCTTCGACTGGGATGGCCCACGAGAGGAACCGGCATTTAAAGGATTACTCTCAGCCTACTTCATGAGTTCTGCCGATTATGCCGAGTTCACGCCCACCGAAGGTGGCGACTGGTACAATGCTTTTCCACCGCGGGTTAAACCTGGAGACACCATTTTGGTTCATGCCGGCGTCTACCAGGATCAACGCTTTCGTTATGGCCATGAACTGTTATCCGGCTGGACCGAGTGCTGTAACACCACCGGTGACGGCACCTATTACCTGACAGCCAAAGGCACGGCAGAGCGCCCTATCGTGATCAAGGCAGCCGGAGACGGTGAAGTGGTTTTTGACGGTGATGGCAACCATAATTTATTCAATGTCATGGCCGCCGATTACCACTATTTTGAAGGACTGACTTTCCGCAACACCTTTATCACCTTCGAGGCTGGCCTGAAACGCATCGCCGGCGCCAAGGGGCTCACCTTCAAAAACAATAAATTTGAAGACGTTGGTATCGGTATACACACCGACTGGAGCGGTTCACGGGATTTCTATATTGCCGATAATTATTTTACCGGCCGTCACAATACCGAACTGCTGGTTCCCTGGTCTGTGAGCCCCAATCGTCCCAACTGGGATTACTGGTCACAAATTCCAGATATTATTGCCTTGACAGATAACCAGTCGCAGTTTGCCGTCAAGGTCTATGGCTCAGGCCATGTCATCGCCTATAACAGCGTTTATCATTTTCATGACGGCATCGATCATGCCACCTATGGCGAACCAGATGACTGGCCCAATACACCGCGCGAGTTGATTCCGGTTTCAATTGATATTTACAACAATGATATTTACAACGTACATGATAACTGTATTGAAGCAGATGGCGCTTTCTATAATGTTCGCGTCATGCGCAATCGCTGCTTCAACTCGGCATTACAGGCTTACAGTTTGCAGCCGCTTGGTGGTGGTCCGGCCTATTTCATTCGTAATATCACCTACAACTCACCGGTATCGGGTTCCATCAAATTTTCGCAGCGCCCTGCCGGTGGTGTGTATTACCACAATACCTTTTTTTCAAATGCAGCTCCGGGCATGGGCAACGAAGCCGCCAACCTTGAGTTTAGAAACAACCTGATTCTCGGACAATATGACGGGCCGGTAATGGGCATACCAACACTCACCAACTACTCATCAAGTGACTATAACGGTTACTACATCAATGAAAACAGGAGCACCGCTCCCTTTATGTGGTACTCGCCACCTTTCGATCGTGATGCCAATTATGAGCTCAATGCGCTGGTGCAGCGCGACTATAATTCCCTGGAGGACTTCAGTGAAGCAACCGGACAGGAAAGCAACAGCATCCTCATCGATCTGGACATTTTCCGTAATGTCACGATGCCGGATCCAAATGGTGAACTGACCGACATGTATTCGATTGAGGAAGTAGATTATCGCCTGCGTCGAGGTGCAACTGCCATAGATGCCGGCATGGTATTACCAGGTGTCAATGATGGCTTTAGTGGACGCGCTCCAGATCTAGGCGCTGTGGAGTTTGGTGAAGACATGCCGCATTTCGGGCCGAGAACACCTTAAACGGAAGCAGATGTCAGGACAGGAATGTTTTAGAAGTCTCGTTCACCGATGAGCGAGTCGACGAAGTACTTGATAGTGTTTTTGGCATTGTCATCCATTGAGGTGAAGGCCAGCCCAGCAAAATACTGGGTTTCCCTCTCGGCTTCTTTTACCACCTTGGCGTAAATGTTGCCAACCTCAAGACTCATCCTAGGCTATGGCATGTGGGCTGTTGAGGAACAAAGTAGCTGTAAATTAATAGGAAGAATTGGGTTTATCCACTCAGAAGGGTGGCCGAGATTTGAGCTTGGCTGGTTGTTAGCTAGACCTTATTAGGGTAAAGGTTACGCTACAGAAGGAGCTAAATATGCACTAGAGTATGCTTTTACAGAGTTAGAGAAAGAGCATGTGATCAGTCTTATCTCCCCTGAAAACAAACCTTCTATAAAAGTAGCGATGTGTTTAGGTGAAAAGCTGGAAAGAGAAACAATTCTTTATGGTAATAGAGTCTTAATCTATAGAATAGATCGAGATGCTAGTCATATTGTCTGACAAGGAACTTAAAATCTCTCGGAATAATAATCCGTACCAGTTCGATTCCGTCCACAGACGCCTTCAAATCTATATATTTATATTTTCAGTTTACAAACTACTCTATTAATCTTGCGACCTCGCCATCTGATTCTTCAGCAGTGGTATACTGAATAAGATCATAGTTTTCACCAGTGTCGCTTTCCTCAAAGCTAAAATGCGTGAAACTCTTGTCTAGATAAAAAACGCTATCAGAAGCAGCCAAAAGATCAAGCGTAGGGCCTCCGTTTATACTCACACTAAGCCCTTCATCAGCAACAGATATATCAAATCGAGTGCCCCTTATTAATTGATATGTGCCGGTGTAACTATTTAAAACGCTTGGGTCGACTGACTGAATCTCCAGTGATGGATACGGGTCGCCAATCGCCATGGCTAACATGGTGTTACTTTCATAAACGCGAGATTGAAAACCGGTATTGCCCAAGACGGCCACATACACATCACTTTCAGGTAGATAGGCAGCATAAGTTATAAAGCCATTAATACCGCCCGTGTGTGAAATCATGGGCTGGCCCCTCAAGTTCTGAATCGCAAGTCCAAAACCATAGTTTGATAACTCGCCATTGTTCAAAATGAATGGCGTTGTCATTTCTTCTAGTGATTCCAAAGAAACAACTTCCCCCGCAAATAATGCTGTATTCCATTTAAGCAGGTCGTCCACAGTTGAAATAATTGCACCAGCTGCGCCTGGAATGGTCATACTCAAATAAGAGGAATTTTCATAACCCTCTGCGCCCATTTCATAACCAGTAACCCTGTTGGGAATAATTCTTCTAAAATCGCCGTGATAAGTATTTTCCATACCCAGAGGGGTGAAAATTCTTTCCTGGATGAAATCTACATAGGGTTGCCCCGATAATTGTTCAATTATCGCACCCAGCATCACATAACCAGAGTTGCTATAACTATAAGCCTCTCCTGGCGCAAAGTTCATGGGTGCGTTTTTGAAAAAATCTATAACATCCATCGCTGTTATATCTTCCTTCTCTATGTTCGGAAACTCTTCTATTGCCAGGAAGTCAATAATGCCAGAGGTATGAGTCATCAAATGGCGTAAGGTAATTGTATAACCGTGTGTAGGATAGTCTGGAAAATATTTCGTTATAGGGTCATCAACTTGTAGCAAGCCTTCTTCTGCTAGCATCATGATACTTGCAGTTGTCATTTGTTTGGTCAGGGAGCCTAGTCTAAAAACCATATTGGGTGAAATGGAAATGCTGTGCTCAACATTGGCCATGCCGTGACCTTCTCTATAAAGAATCTCATCACCCTTGGCTAAAATAACTGAAATTCCCGGTTGATTGTCCGGGTAGAGCTCTGTCAAGAATGCACTTATTTCTTGTTCTAATTCCGATCCGAGAGCAGAAGATTGAAGATCTTGTTCAACCTCTAAACTCGGAGTTGCAACTTCCTGTTCTCCAGAATATTGATATAGCACTCCGATGACAATCGCAATTAATCCTACTGCCACTAATAACTTGTATTTCATTTCTAGAGCCTATTTTT
>Ga0181581_10000610_pt1 | contig 26748 bp, 16 predicted proteins | sample 071ome_22_FD_132433 | JGI IMG/M metagenome (GOLD analysis project Ga0181581, IMG submission 132433) | Coastal salt marsh microbial communities from the Groves Creek Marsh, Skidaway Island, Georgia - 071404AT metaG (megahit assembly) | ecosystem: Environmental > Aquatic > Marine > Intertidal... | reverse complement strand
TTAGACCTTATGACTTTGGTACAGATGCTATAGAAAGACAAAGAATAGCACCTCCCCTTTCTATGTTGGATGCAGACTTTGAGTATGGATTGCAGCCAACAAAATGGGCTGCAATAGGTACACTACGAGGATATCCTTCTATATATGAAGTACCAGGCACTGATACTGAAGTAAAATCAATGGTTACTGATGCAAGTGCTGGAACAAACGGAGTAGGGCAATCATTGATTACTGTTACAACGGTTACAGCTCACGGATTTTCAATTGGAACTCCTATTACCATAAAGGCACTAGAAGATTCTATAATAGGAGCCGCTAGAGCAGAAGGGTCGTTCGTAATTAACAATGTACCTAGCACAACAACATTCACTTATTATGCAAAATCTAAAGTAGGCACAAGCAATGGTCAAGTTTTATCTAATACGTACACTCAACTCAGGCAAGCAGGCTTTTATACTGGTGCTTCTATTGGTAGTCCGGAGTTTATTGTTTTAACTAATGGTGCGGCTGGAACTGTAGTATCTGAATTAATTATAAGCGCAGGCAGTACAATTATTCCATATGATGGTTTAACTCCAGGAATTGGATCACCAGTTAATTTAGCAAGTTTTATTCCTACTGGAGCACAAGTTACTGGTTATAGAGATACAAGTTCCGGAGGAGGTACCTACATAACTCCAGAGATTAGCGGAGATTTTCTTAATTTAACTGATACTATAACAGTCGTAGACCCTACAGGAATAGTTTTAGATTTAGCCATAGACAGAGGAGACGGTGTTGCTATATATGTAAATTCAATAGTCGGTAACTCAATTACTTTTACAGATCCATTCGTTATTCCTATAATAGGAAATTCTGTATCATATGATAGTATTTCAGCCCAAAATGTATTTCCAACAGGTACCGATGCAGTATTTACAATTGCTAGGACAGGAGGAGCATACTCAGTAACTATAATAAGTGACGGTTCTGGTTATAATAGCGGTGACAAAATAAATATACCAGGTACTTTCGTTGGAGGTTTGTCTCCTACGCATGATTTATTACTAACAGTTAATACCACAATTTCAACAGGTTCTATTGATACATTCAGCCAAGCAGGAACAGCTTTTGATGGAACTGGATTAACAACTGTAACTGCACCTCCAGCCGAAGGAGGACAAGGATCTGGAGCAATATTTGATATTACTTTATCAAATAGTAGTTATACCGCAATTTTAAATCCATCTGATGACAGTACTGGATACACTCCAGGAGATAAAATTGTATTTGACGGAGCTACTTTTGGTGGAACGACTGGTACAAATGATGCATCAATTGTTATAAACACAATACTCAGTAGTGGAGCAATTGATACTTTTACAATATCAGGAACAGGTCCTGATGCAGTTGGATCCTTTCCTTCCCCACCATTTGCTAATGTCACAACTATTGCAGGTATAGATGCGGTTTTTGATGTTACATTTACTGGCACAACTTACAACGCGACTATTTTTAATCCAGGTATAAATTATCAAAATGGAGATCTTTTTACTATATCTGGCGCAGATTTAGGAGGTACAAGTCCCGCAAATGATTGTCAAATATCAGTTACACAAGTAGATCCACAAAATGGAGCAATTCAAACTTTTTCAGTGTCAGGGACTGCAATTAATTCTGTTACAATACCTTTCCAATCTGGTACGAATATAATAGGATCGGGATTAATATTAGATGTTACGCTAAATGCTGGTCAATATACTGTTGCAATTAATAATGCAGGATCTAATTATACTGCTTTACAACAAATAATAATACCAGGGTCTTTAGTTATAGGGCAAGATGGAATAAATGACTTAACGATAATAATTAATACAGTAGATACAGCAGGATCTGTTTTAACATTAACTGAATCAGGAACAGCAGCTGGAGGGACTGGTACATACTACGAAATTGCTGGAACAAATGTACCGCCTTTTGGAAGTGGTGCATTATTTAACATATTACGCGAAAACAACGATTATACAACAATCACCCTACAAAATGGCGGTAGTCAATATCAACAAGGGGATAGACTAATAATTCTTGGAAGTACACTAGGAGGCGAAACTCCTCTAAACGACATTGAAATAAGTATATCTACAGTTAATGCAGGCACAGTTACTGGATTTACAACCAATTACATAGAAGCCGCACATGGATCAATCTTAAACTTAATTAGTACATTTAGTATATCCGAACAAACTTTATCTCAAATAGCAAAAAATACATCAATAACTTTTGATGCTTTAGCAACCTTAGAAATAGAGTTTCCTTATGCTCATGGTTTAGTTCCAGGAGATACTTTTATAGTTGATATTAGTTCAGACGATGGAGTTAATAATCATATTTTTGCAAATGGATCTTTTTTTGCTACATCGATACCATCTATTTCAAAAGTTCAATATCAAGCAAGAGCTGCTGCAAATATAGATGACAGTGTAGATGCAATACAAGGAACAGTTTATCCTCGACCAGACTCTTTTTTTATTCATAGACCATACGATGGTGGTGTACAATTAGGTACAGGTGGTCCTCAGCACGGAGCACAAGCAATACGCCAAAGTAAAAAATATATAAGATATCAATCTGGTAAAGGTATAATGTATACCACAGGTGCTCTATTTGCGCCTAGCTATGATTTACGATCAGTGCAAGCAGCAGGTATAGAGAGAAATAGTTTAATCACAGTTGTTACAGATGATAATGATCATGGATTACAAGAAGGTGGAATAGTTAGATTATCAGGAATTATTACTGAAGGATTTAATAGCGGTTCTCAAACTGCAGTACCACCTGAATTTGATTATACTGTAGTCAACATTATAGATGAAAGAACTTTTCAAATACGATCACAAAGAAGATTAGGAGCTACGTCTGCGGTGCTTTCAAGTACTGCTCAAGTTTCTGTAGTATCTTGGCATGGAGCAACGGTTAGATCTGGTATATTCGATGATCAAAACGGAATTTTTTGGGAATTTGACGGAACTCAAATTTCTGTTGTACAAAGGACTGGTACAAAGCAACTTTCAGGAACAATAAGTATAGGTGTAGATTCGAATCTATTACAAGGAATTAATACTAAATTTACACAGCAAATTACCGCAGGTGATAGGATCATTATTAAAGGAATGACGCATACTGTATCTAATATTGTAGATGATGTAAATTGTTATATAACTCCTGATTTTAGAGGAGTTACTTCTATTACTGCTGCAAAAGCTTCATTAATCATAGATAAAAAGGTAAAACAAAAAGATTTTAATATAGATAAACTTGATGGAACTGGACCAAGTAGATATGACATTGACATAACTAAAATGCAAATGATTGGAATCCAATACAGTTGGTATGGAGCAGGATTTATTGACTTTATGTTGCGCGGATCAGACGGAAATTTTATTTTTGCACACAGAATGCGTAACAGCAACGTTAATACAGAAGCATTTATGAGATCTGGAAATTTACCGGTTAGATATGAAGTTACAAATGAAGGACCTCCAGGAAAATTGGCAGAAAATATGACAATATCTCAACTAACAATACCATTATATGATTCCAGTTTCTTTCCAACTTCAGGTTATGTTTATATAGATAATGAAATAATTTATTTTGCAAATAACAATAAAGATACGAATACATTAACCGACTGTATACGAGCAACAGATTTCCAAAATTTCCAAGCTGGAGCTAACAGAACTTACAGTGCAGGTATAGCAGCAACACATAGCGCAGACACAGGTGTAATATTAATTTCGCAAACAATTACTCCTTTAATAAGCCATTGGGGTAGTGCATTTCTAACGGATGGTGGGTTTGATGAAGACCGTGGATACATTTTTTCTTATACTGAAACAAGTCTACCTGTTGATAACATAAAACGAACAGCATTTATGATAAGACTTGCCCCTAGTGTTTCTAATGCTATTATTGGAGATTTAGGAGAAAGAGAATTATTAAATAGAGCACAACTTTTGTTACAAAGTTTAGAAATTACATCAGACGGATACGATACATCAAATAATCCTATAACTGGAGGCATTGTAGTTGAGGGAGTAATTAATCCTCAAAATTATCCATCAAATCCAGCGAATGTTGTATGGAACGGATTGTCTAACGTAGCTCAAGGAGGACAACCTAGTTTTGCTCAGATAGCATCCAGTGGAGGTATTACATGGACAAGCGGCACGCAGTCAGTTAATGTAAATATAACTATTATTTCTGATATATCAGTTTCTGTAACTTCAGCTGAATTTAATAACGATAATCAATGGAGAATAACTCGATCAAGTTATGATGCAGCTGAACCTCTATTAGGAGGTTCAGTTGCAGGAGGAAGTATTAGTAGTAATAACATTTGGCAAAATGTAACAAGCACATTAAGTAATGTTGGCAGAATTAGGCAAAATACTGTAGAGGTTACAGTTACTGATGACCCTACGCTGAGCATGCCTTCTGGTACAGTAACTTCATTTACAGTACAAGGTACAATATCTAATGCAAGTTATGCATATTTTACAAAAGCATCAGTTGACACTGGAGGTGTAAAAGTAGGAGATAATGTAGCAGGTACTGGAGGTGTCACATTTCCTGCAAACTCGCAAATATCAAGTATTCAAGCAAAACAACACGGTAGCACTGAGTTCTATCAAGTAAACTTTAATAATTCATTTAGCGGTACATTAACCCCAGGAAACAATGTAGTTGTTACACAAGAAGCTCCTTCTTTTGCTCAACCTGGTGAAACTGTATTTTCGTTAGTATCTGTTCCAGGTGAAAGAGCAGTAGCTGATTTTAAAGAGCTAAAAGAATTAACGAACACTCCATTAGGAGGACGAGGTACTTATCCAAATGGACCAGATGTTCTAGCAATCAATATTTATAAAGTAGGTGGAACTGCAACGTCAGCAAATATCCAATTGCGCTGGGGAGAAGCTCAAGCTTAATTTGAAGGTATTATTCGATGATAATCATCTAGCAGGTCTGGTGTGCTTACCTCAGTTAAACTAGAATTATCAATTAAGCATTCTAATTGATGAGGGGTCAATGGATCAATAGACCAAGTTTCGCCTTCTGTTAGTGTTTTTTCTAATACTTCTGCAGTATCTGTTTTTATCCATTTAATCTTAAAAGATCCTGAGTTAATAAACCAAGTTTTATTTTTTTTAGTGTGAAATAACATACTTGTTTTATTTCCGGCTTGTCTAAAAACTATTATTTTACCACAATAATTTTCATTACTTGCCCAAATTAGCTCATACCCCCAGTTCTTATCTAACACACCTTCATTTGATATCATATTTACACCAATAAATCTATTATTTTAAAAACGGTTTCTAATTTTTTTACAATTATTCTGTTTGCTAATGTATTTTTTAATCCGTGATGTAATGGTTTTGGCCATCTTGAAAAAGATACCCACGCAAATCCGTCATGTTCTTCATTTAAATTTGGTAAAAATATTTTGTGTACTAAACAAACATAAGTATGAAAAGAAAATTTGTTGTCAACACTTACAAATGTTTCAAGCGGAATAGCTTTAAAAATCGTTTGTTCACCAATTTCTTCTACTATTTCTCGTTCAAGAGTTTGCCAAGGTCGTTCTTGATTTTCGGATAAACCGCCAACCAACCCCCAAACATTTTTATGTTTGCCTTTTGCTCTATGCAAGAATAAAAATTTTTTATTGTCAATTGCATAAAATAATGCACCACTACATATTATTTCACTCATAATAGTAGTTATACTAAAAAACTATTCTCCAAGATCCTTGTGGATATTCACCTTCATAGGAAAGCAACCATTCGCCATTTAAATACTTATATTGTATACCTGTGTTTAAATTTGTCGTATATATTACTTGCTCATTAGACTCGCTAGCATCAAAAATCACACTCCATTTTGTTCCATTCCATTCTATAATGTCATTTGCACTTGCTATAAAGTCAGTTCCGTCATTATTTTTCCATGCATCTGCACCATCTGTGTTAACCACGTCGCCTATTGATTCGTCTATTAATAACAATCGTAGTCCAGGCTCTTTAATAGTTGTTGGATTAGTTTTTAACGGATCAATTATAAAATGTATTTTATTTGAAGCAGTAAAATCGCTAGTTAAAACTGTATCTCCAGGAATAGTATCAACATCCCAATTTATAGATACTTCGTGTGGAGATTGATCAACTAAACTAATTGTTCCTATTATTTCACCATTAAAATCAGATCTAACAAGTCTAAGTTCTGTAATGTCATTTTCAAAAGGTTGAGGGTATAATTTTAAATATTCCACCCAAGACGCTTTTGCTTGAAATCCATTTTTTAAAAGTTTTGCAGTGTTATCTCGTATCAATAAGCCAAAATCTAATGGAGTTACATTTACTAATGCATCTGCGTCTGCTTTTTTTATTATTGCAGTATGTTGGCTAAGTAAATTACCATCATCGTCTGTAGAAATTTTATCTTTTATGTCTGCTTTTGCTCTATTATCAATATAAGCTTGTAAATTTGGTACAGCTAAATCTAAATCAATAGTACCTTGTTCTTCATTAAAGATGCTTGTGATAATACTTGTTATTACACCTAATTTTTTAACTTTTACTGGAGGACTTATATAAATAGGAGTTGAAAAAGTTAATGTAGCAATATCTATTTCAGATTCAGTGCTATTACCTATAGTTCTACTTGACCATGATACACTTTCTAAATAAATTACACTTAAACTTGTCCAATCAACAAAATTGTCATTAGTTTGCAGTTCTAAGCTTGGATTAAACAAAACTAAAATTTGTTCTAAAATTTGCAATTTCTGTTCAGTGTTTGAAGACCATATATCAACATTTATTGTTAAATTATAAGGTGTAGGCATTAAACGTTCTATAGTATAACCTTTACCGTTATAATTATCATATTCATTAGTTTCAGAATTAAATGCTCTTTCTTTAATATTTAATTTACTTACATATGTACTATCTGCTAATCTTTGTCTATCTAGTTCTAAATTAGTTACATATACTGCCATTCTCGGACAACTCGGTAATTTATTTTCGCTATTATCCCTAATTACGCTACCTACTTGTCGTGATAAATCTCCGTACATCACAGGTATTGGCGTAATTACACCTTCAATATCTTTATATGAAAAATTACTTAAAAGTCTTATTGCTTGAGTTAGGTATCTTCTAATTTGTCCATCATAAAAATGTTGTGCCATTTTATCCCTTACATGTTGTCTGATCTAGGCTTTAAAGCTTTGCTCAAACTCTGTCTTTCTTTTACAATTTCTCCATCTATTACGTTCTCATTAGTATTATTAATAAATGTAAATTTTTGTGTTGCACGATCGTCTGTATTGGTAAGTGTCATTCTAACTGAGTCTTCTATTTTTTTCCAAGATGTACCATTAAACCTAAACAATCTATTTGGAAACATATCTGTCCTTAAATAATAATCGCCTTCAATACTACCATTAGGAAATTCGATACCAATACCAAACACTTCTCCATTAGGTGGATATCCGTCTCCTAATAAGTATCCAATATACCCATCTCTTTCTGGAGTTTGCATAACACGATCTGCTAACTCATTTTGAGTGCTTGCATCTAAAGAACTAAAATCAGCAGTCACAATAGAAACGTTACCTTGATCATTTTTAGTTAAAGTGAAAAAATGTCTTGTTTCATATCCACTAAGTGGTGTATCAGCTTCTGCTTGTTGTATAACAGCAGTATTAATTTCTAATTCTTTAGTAAATGTACTCAACAAGTCTCTTAACGTTCCGTCTTCTGGTACATCTTCATTTGCTGAATTATTTAAAATATCTTTATATTCTTGACCATCTACTATTTGTTTCAATTTTAATCGATATAAATGTGGATACCAAGTTGGACTAAACCCTTCTACAGCTCTAGTAACTTCTTCTACTACATAAAATTTTTTAATTGCAGTACTAAATTCATTTAAACCGTACTCATCTCTGAGATGCGGTAATTCAATTACATCACCTGCAATGATTTTTCTTCCTAAAATTTTGATAGAACTTGTAATATGTACAGTCATGATAATCGTATCGTTTGATAAAAACAAACCAAACTGTGATAAATTGTAATCAATATCTTGTAAAGTATACACACCTCGCAAGACATAGATATCATCGTCATATTTCCTATCACGATTTTCTAAAAATAGCAAATCTTGTATATTTGTTTCAGCAACAGCGTTATAATTAGGTGTAGTAGGAGTTGAATCTTCTTCAGATGTATTTTTAGGTCCTAAATATTTGTGAACAAAAATATCTGTACCTCCTACAGTGAACATTTCAAATATTCTGTTGTCTATAAATTTGTAATCTTGTCCTTTTTCAGGTTTATATAATGATAATCTTGGCATGTATATATTTATCGTCAGATAAATATAATAGGAGAATTGTAAAAATGGAAAAAAATAGCTTAAAAAAACAAGAAATATTTGATTACGTTCACACAATGTTAGGCGGAGGAATGGTAGATGTAGAACTAGATCCTATTCATTATGAAACTGGACTATCAAAGGCTTTGAGCAGATTTAGACAAAGATCAGAAAATAGTGTCGAAGAAAGTTATATTTTTATGGAAACTATCGAAGATGTAAACGAATATTTTTTGTCTAAAGAAGTGATAGAAGTAAGGAAAATCTTTAGAAGAAGTATTGGTTCTAGATCAGGTGGAGGTGACGGTGGTAGTATATTCGAACCATTTAATCTAGCATACACTAACACTTACTTACTTGCAAGTTCTAATATGGGTGGATTAGCTACCTACGATCTATTCAGCCAGTATCAAGAATTAGTAGGAAGAATGTTTGGTAGTTTTATAGAATTTAAATGGAATAGAACTACCCATAAACTTACAATTCTACAAAGACCTAGAACCAAAGAAACACTACTGCTAATGTGTTATAACCATCGACCAGATGATCAGATTTTAGATGATTATTTAGCCGTACAATGGGTTAAAGATTATACCCTTGCAGCATGTAAACATATGTTAGGCGAAGCTCGATCTAAATTTGGAACAATTGCAGGGCCACAAGGTGGCGGACAACTAAATGGAGATGCATTAAAGACAGAAGCACAAGCAGAAATGGAAAAATTAGAAACTGAAGTTGCAACAGCAGTACCAGGTGGAACCGGATACTCATTTATCATAGGTTAAATTAAAAATCTGGAGTTAGATCTCCTTGTTTCCATTTAATACCTTCTTTACACATTATACGTTGACAATTCGCACATATAGTTTTTAGATTTTTAAAACTATTATTTTGTAAATTTCCATCTACATGATATACGTTAAATTGTTCGTCATGTTTACTTTCAAAACTACATTTGTCACAACGAAGTTTCTTTTCATATCCAGAAACCTTCCACAATGGAATCCCCTTAGCAATACCATTTGAACCTAAACATATTTCACATTTTTTTCTGTAATAAATTTTATTATTTTTTTTATAATTTATTGCAGCAGGCCTAAACCCGCAAATACACATTGGACGCATAATTTTATTTACCTTTTTATCCCCTTTCATAGTATAGCGCAAATTGGTATTTTTACCAAAAAATGGTAAATACTGTAGAAGATTATTAATAGGAGAATTTAAAATGGCTTTAGTATCACCAGGTGTCCAGGTTACGGTTGTAGATGAAAGTTTCTATACCCCGGCGTCTCCGGGCACTTTACCTATGATTTTTGTTGCCTCTCGTGCAAATAAATTGAACGGCGCTGGCACTGGAACAGCACCAGGAACACTTGCTGAAAATATAGGAACCCCTTATTTAATTACTTCGCAACGGGATTTAGTTGATACATTTGGAGATCCAATTTTCCAAATTGATAATAACAATAATCCTATACATGGAAGTGAATTAAATGAATATGGACTACAAGCAGCATATTCATATTTAGGTATAGCAAATCAAGCTTTTGTAGTCAGAGCAGGTATTGATTTAGGACAGTTAGAAGCAACCGCAACAGCTCCTGCAGATTCACCACCTGATGGAACTTATTGGTTTGATACTGCAAATACATTATGGGGCATTCAAGAATGGAATGGCGCAAGCGTTCTTAATGGAGGACAAAATTTCACAAACAAAGTACCTACAGTTATAACTGATACAACAGAATTAAATGATGCAGGTAGTTTAGTAGCAAATGGATTCGAAGGACCAGCACCCTCGCCGTCAGTTGGAGCTATTGGAGAATATGCAGTAGTTGCAACTACTACATTAAATAGAATTTATTATAGAAATAATGCAGGAACATGGGTTTTAGTAGGTAGCGATGCATGGACAAAGAGTTGGCCAACAATTACTGCGGCAAATCCTAACCCTACCTTTCAAGCAGGCGGAGCTATTTTAATTAATGGCACATCAGTTTCTATTGCAGGGTCTGATACGGTAAATGATGTTGCATTAACCATCAACACATTAGCAATACCTGGCGTTTCAGCAGCAGTTGTAGCCAGTAAATTAGAATTGTACAGTGATGGCACAAGCAGTGCAGCAGAAGATAGTACACAAAGTGGAGAAATTTTTATTGGTGGTGACACAACTAGATTAGAAGAGTTAGGCATTACTGCTGGAACATATTACTCTCCTTTACTACAAATTTCGAAGCATACTCAAGTTCCTGAATTTAAAACAACAGATGTAGTGCCTAGACCAACTGGTTCAGTTTGGGTTAAAACCACCACACCTAATTTAGGTGCAAAATACAATGTTAAAAAATGGAATAATGCATTACAAACATGGCAAGCTGTTGCTTTAGATGTTTATTTGTCTAATACAGATGCTTTGTATCAAATGGATAGAACCGGTGGAGGATTAAATTTATTAGCAGGTGATTTGTATGTACATGCAAATGTTGCTGAAGATACAGTTCCATTAGCTACATTTAAGCTTATGAGACGGACTGGATTAGCCCCAACAACTATTTCTACAAGTACAATAACTGGATTAGGTACTGGCCAGTTTTCATTTACACTTAGAGCCAGTCAGCCTGGCGAAATTGGAATTGGAGATGAATATACCATTACAAGTACATTTACTAATTCGTCGTCAGATAGCTTAGTATTAGCTGGTTCAGTAAACAATGCAGGTATACCGAATGTAACTGCAAAAGTAGTTACTGGAAACAAAGTTGTATTTCAACATGAAAAAGGTGGGGAAATAAGATTTTCAGACATAGGTGGATCTCCAGCATTTTTAGCAACAATGGGATTATCTGCAGATACTACCCAAAATTTAAATTATGCCCCAGGTACAGATGGAGACACAAATCCTTTAAGCCTTCAAGGAAGTTTATGGGCAGTTTTAACATATACAGCAAGTGATACTGAAGTTACAGCATTAACAGCAAATGATTCGTTATGGTACAACAGTATTGTAGATGAGCCAGACATCTTAGTCCATAATGGAAAAGAATTTGTTGGTTATTTGTATCCAGGGCAAGGAGGTCAATCAGTTACTCCAAGTCCGTATTACAATGCTGATAGCGATTTACAAACAGATCCAAATGGACCAATAGTAGGTGCAACTGTACCAGTTAAACAAAGTGATGGAACAGAATTAAGAAGTGGCGATCTATGGATTGATACGTCAGATATTGAAAATTATCCAAAACTTTACAAATTTAACGAATTGCGACAGGATTTACCTGTTGAGGCAAGATGGTTTTTAGTTGATACCGGAGATCAAACTACCGAAGATGGTATATTATTTGCTGATGCTAGATATAATACTGCAGGTAGTAATAGTGATAAACCAGGCGATATTAGTGATTTACTTTATAGTGACTATGTAGATGTAGATTCACCTGATCCTGCATTGTATCCTAAAGGTATGTTGTTATTTAACTTACGCAGAAGTGGATTTAATGTTAAAAAATATCAAAGAAATTACGTTGACACTGCAAAAAGAAATATACGTTACAATGATCAATCTATGGAGTCTTATGCACGAGACAGATGGGTAACTGAATCAGGAAATCAACCAGACGGTTCAGGATCATTTGGCAGAAAAGCTCAAAGAAAAGTTATTATTCAAAGCATACAAGCATTAATTAATGCTAATCAAGATATTAGAGACAACGAAACTAGATTATTTAATTTAATGGCTTGTCCTGGTTATTCTGAATGTATTGGCGAAATGGTTTCATTAAATTATGATAGAGGATTAACAGCATTTATTGTTGGTGACTCTCCATTTAGATTAGAACCAAATGGTACTATTTTAAATAATTGGGCGTCAAACGTTAATTTAGCATTAGAAGACAATGAAGTAGGCTTAACAACAACAGATCCTTATTCTGCAATATTTTATCCAAGTGGTTACACAAGCGATAATTTTGGAAATAATGTAGTTGTTCCTGCAAGCCATATGATGCTAAGAACTATGGCTTTAAGTGATCAAGTAGCTTATCCTTGGTTTGCTCCGGCTGGCACAAGAAGAGGTAATATAACAAATGCATCTGCTACAGGATATATTACATCAGAAGGAGAATTTAAAAGTGTATCTTTGAATGAAGGTTTACGAGATATATTATATGCAAACAGTGTCAATCCGATAACATTTTTAACAGGTATAGGTTTAGTAAACTTTGGGCAAAAAACAAGACAACTTGTTGCAAGTTCATTGGATAGAATAAATGTTGCCAGACTTGTAATTTATTTACGACAGCAACTAAACGTTTTAGCAAAACCATATTTGTTTGAACCAAATGATAAAACTACAAGAGACGAAATTAAAGGTGCAGTTGAAACTTTAATGTTAGAACTTGTTGGATTACGAGCTTTATACGACTTCTTAGTAGTTTGTGATGAATCAAATAATACACCTGCAAGGATTGATAGAAATGAGCTATATGTCGATATAGCAATTGAACCAGTAAAAGCAATTGAATTTATTTATATTCCATTGAGATTGAAAAATACTGGTGAGATATCAGGGCTATAATATAGCTAAATATAATTATATTAGGAGAAATTAATGCCAACAGCTAGTTTAGCACATATGTCAGTAAGAGTAGACGGAACCAATCAAACTTTATTGATGCCTAAATTACAATATAGATTTAGGGTTAAAGTTTCTGGTTTCGGAACATCTGCTCCTCAAACTGATCTAACCAGACAAGTTGTCGATGTAACACGCCCCAGTGTAAGCTTTACAGATATACCTGTTGATGTTTATAATTCAGTTGTGCATATTGCTGGAAAACACTCATGGGATCCGCTTACACTAAACTTACGAGATGACGCTAATAAACAAGTACAATTATTAGTTGGTCAGCAAATTCAAAAGCAATTTGATTTTTATGATCAATCTAGTGCATATTCTGGACAAGATTACAAGTTCAGAATGTATATTGAAATTTTAGACGGTGGAAACGGCACAAAAGCAGCTACTGTTTTAGAAACATTTGAAGTACTTGGTTGTTATATTGAAAGCGCAAATTACAACTCATTAGCATACTCAGCTTCAGAACCTGTAACAATTACATTATCTATTAGATTCGATAATGCACTTCAAACTCCACGCGAAACTGCTGGTTTAGGAGTTGCAGTTCAAAGAGCATTGGGTACAGCTATTACAAGTGCTTAATATTTAGGAGCATCATGAGTGTAGTAAACGCTCTTTTAGATAATCTAGGTGGTGTCTTCAATCCAAAAGGAAATCTTGCAGATTGGAGACACGGTGCTAGAACATTTATAGATAACGGATATAGGCTAGCACCAAAGTCTAAATTTCTGTATCACGTATCCTTCACCTTCTCACTTGCCGCATTAGGACAATTCCCAAAATTTAATCAAATAGGAAAATTAGAGACAGGAATACTTGTAAAACAAGCAGATTTACCTAAATATACTGCTGCGACTGAAACGTTGAAACAGTATAATAAAGTTAATTATGTTCATACTGGAATTAATTACGATCCTATAACTATTACATTTTATGACGACAATTTAGGTCTAACTTCTGAATTAATGGAAATGTACTATAGATTTTATTTTAATGATGGGAATTACGTTTTAAATAATGCTGCATATAACAAAGGTGCTGCTGCAGACATGTTTAGGCTGCAAGAAAGCGAGCATTTCAACTACGGTGTTAGGAGCGATCAAAATACAAACTTTTTTGATAAGATAGAAATAAGTCAACTTACAAGAGGAGATTACACTACATTTACTCTTGTCAATCCAATTGTAGAAGCATTTGGCCATAGTGATGTTGCATACGCAGATGCAGGCGGAACAACTGAAAATAGAATGACAGTAAAGTACGAAGCAGTATGGTATACAAGAGGAAAAATTGCTGTGGGTGCAAATGGTAATCCTAAAAACTTTGGAGCAATTGGTTATGATAATGTACCTAGCCCAATTTCATTATTAGGCGGAGGAGCTATAAATGCGTTAGGGCTAGGAACTGCAGTAGGAGATTTAATAGGTAATGCAGATAGTAGAAATCCTTTAGCAACAGCCTTAGGCGCTGTAAATCTAATAGGAAATGTCCAAAAAATAGGCGTTTCAGGCGCAATTGAACAAATTGGCGGAGGTGTTATAGGCCAACTTGAACAAGGTAGCGGAGTTGGAGGATTAGTAGGAGGCATAATACCAGGATTATAATATGTCAGATTTACCAGCTCGACCAAAAAAATCAGAACAAAAAGTTGTAGAATTTTTTGACTTTTATTACGTAAACAAGTTAGAATTTGCAGCAAATGAATTTGATGCTGTGGTTGGATTTTTTATAAAAAAGAATTTTCAAAAAACAGCAGCAATAAGTGTTGCCCAGGTAGTTTTAAATCAAGCGAAACTTGATAATGTGCCTGTGTTTTCAATCTTAGATACATTGTCTGGATACGATAAAATTCAGTTAAGTGTATTAGTAACTACTATTTTGAATAAACAACGAGATCCTACATCAAAATTAGGATATTTTACTCCAGAATCAGGAAATCAACTCGAGGCGAGAAATATAATTGAATAATGTCAAAATTTGCCCAAGGAAAATATTTCATAAAAAACCCCAATAAATATTTAGGAAAGAATGCACCTACTTATAGAAGTAGTTGGGAATTTACTTTTATGAAATTTTGTGATGAAAATTGTCACATAAAATCATGGGCTAGTGAATCAGTTAGAATACCTTATAAAAATCCCATTACTAATAAACAAACTATATATGTACCAGATTTTATTATCCAGTATCAAGATAAAAACGGAAATACACGGACAGAATTAATAGAAATTAAACCATCGTCACAATCACTAAAAGAACATTTAGGTAAAAACAAATACAATCAAGCTCATTACATTGTAAATCAAGCAAAATGGACTGCAGCAAAACAATGGTGCGATCAACACAATATTTGTTTTAGAATTATTACAGAAAAAGACATATTTCATTCAGGATCAAAAAAATAATATCTCAATTTAAATCTATTAAATAATTAATAAATTTATTTTTGGGATTGTTATGACAAAAAAATTAGAAGATCTATTAAACTTACCAGAATCTAAAGATATTATTGAAGAAAAAAATAAGAAAAAAAAGTATAAGACTTCTACTGTTACACAGCAAAAAATTACAAATATTGAAGAAATAGATAAAATATCTGCTGCATTACCTTTGGTCAATGGCTTAGGTGATATGGGAGATACTGAACTAGACGAAGTTTCAGAAAAAGCTATGCAGGCATATGAAGATTTAATGGATTTAGGAATGAATGTAGAAAGCAGATATAGTGGAAGAATTTTTGAAGTTGCTGGACAGATGTTAAAAACTAATCTAGATGCTAAAACAGCTAAATTAGATAAAAAACTTAAAATGGTAGAATTACAACTGAAAAAAGAAAAACTTAATTCTGATAATTCAAATAGTAATAATGTCTTAGAAGGAGAAGGGTATATTGTTACAGATAGAAATAGTTTATTACAAAAACTAAAAAATATAGATAAATAGATAAAAAATAGGATGTTATTATGAAAAATCTTCAACAATATATTATTGAATCAACAAAAACTTATTCTTTTAAAATTAAAGCAGCAGGCGAATTACCAGAGAATTTTGAAGATAAGTTAGAAACTGCTTTAAACAAATATCAAATAGTCAACTTTAGTAAAGGATCTAAAACTCCTATAACTGAAAAACCGTTAGATTTTCCTCAATTGCAAAATTGTGAAGTTACCCATTTTGATGTAGAATTAAATTACCCTACAACTAATGGAGTTTTAGAAAGTTATTTAACTTTAGAATTAGGATTTCCTGATACTCATCTTTTAGTTAGAAATGAAAACGATCCATTAGAAGAAGTAAACACTATAGACAATGACAAAGATAAAACATACGAAACACTTTTAACAAAAGAAGACTTAGGAGGCGAATCAGGTCAGGATAGTGTTGGAGCAAAAAGAGTAATGGATTTATTAAAAGAACTTGAAAAAGTTAAAAAAGAAAATGAATTTGATCCAATTAAAGGAATTTCTGCTCCTAAGGACTAATTAATGGCTGCTATAGATAAATTACCTGCAATTGAAAAAGAAGTTAAAAAACTTCCTACTCTATCTTCGTCCTTAAATCCAAAAGATCTTTTACAATATATCATAGATGGTGAAGAAAGAGTAAGAGATCTTGACGATTTTACAACAGACGAGACTTTCTTAGCTACAGAATACTATGCTTTAGTTGCAGCAGAATACGGATTACCTGCTTTTTTTATGCCCGACGGAACTATTGTTGACGCCGAAACTGTAGATGACGACGGATACCACTTAACCTTTAGTAGTAATAAAAGGCTAAATGACAAAGAAAAAGAGTGGTTGCGCCAACAAAATGAAATTGGTTTAGTTCCCGATTATATTGCAGATGAAGAATACTTCCAAGATATTATGGCAGAGCCATCTATAAAATCCCAACATCAAGAAGAAGAAGAACCAGAAGAAGAACCAGAACAGAATTATGATACTGAAGCAGAAAGAGAAAAAAATAGAGCAGTTTTCGAAATAATTAAACCAATTGGACCTAATGAAAATGATTATCAAGGAGTATTAGTTAAAGGATTTAAAGGAATTGGTGTAGGAGAATATTACGGCCTATGGGACACATACGAGCCTGAAGATAGAGTTTTACGCCTTTGCCCAAAATTAAATCCCAAAACTACAGCAGATGAATTAGAAAATTATGAAATATTTAATTATTATCCAACTCCTCGATATCAAGAATTTGCCTACGGAAAAACTGGAAAATTTTATTTACGAAGTAAACGAAAAGTAAGTGATCCTGCAGTAGAGGAAACTAGAGAAGCTTTAATAAGACTGTTAGGTTTAATACAAATTAACAAAGTTAAAAGCACAAAAATTGATAATGAAAAATATCAAGATGAAGATGCCTATATAACACAGTTATTTGCACAAATTGATCCAGAAGAAACTAATATCAACTCGTTATTTGATATACAACCTGACATGCCAAAATCTATTAAAGATAGATTAAACATAATAAAAAGAGGTTTACTAAACAAAAAAAGAAAAACATATAACATTGACGGAAAAGATATTTCAATTGATTATAGAAATGCAAATGATTATATTGAATTATATAAAAATCTGCGTTTAAAACTTTCTGGTATGGATGCACCTTTAAAAGATAATATAGAATTTAAATCTGTGTTTGGCAACTTGGCTTTCTTATTAAATGAAAAGAGATCTGCACAAGTAAAAGAATGGGAAAATACCTTAAAAGAGATTGAAGATGCTTTTAAAGATGCTTTTAAACAAAATAGGATAAGCCCAAGACAAATGTCTTATTGGGATAGGACTTTTAATTCCGGAAAATATAGTGAAATAAAAGGTAGATCTAAATTTGCACCAGAGCTTAGTGGTGATAGAAACTCAAGATATGTCTATATAGATCCTAAAACAGCATTGTATATTACAGGGGTAAAAAGAAGTGATCTCTATATAGATAGAGAAAAAACAACAGAAGAAGGATACACTGTAGTAACAAAAAGAGCAAATGGGAGCATGAAGCGAGCATTCAATGCAAATCAAATTGGATACAAAGGAAAAGATTTAGATAGAATGCCATACGGTAAAATTAAAAAATACTTAGAAGGCCTAGGCTTACCTGATTATGATAAATCTAAGCCTAATACTAAATTCTTACAAATGCCTAGCCCGGATTCAGCAACACAAGATCTTAAAACTGATGGCGAAGAAGGAGCAGGAATTGCAGGTCCTACAAGACCAAATAATTACGGGCAAGGCGGAGGAGAAGGAGGAAACACTTTAGGATCACGTCATGATCCAGGCCATAGCTATGCACCAGCAGACTATCAAGGTAGACCTTCATTACAAGGTGCCGGTAATACAGTCTCGGCACCTCCAGTACCACAAGAAATAGCTAGCACACAAGCGCAGAGCAACACAACAGCCTCAGGATTGCCCCAAGTAACTGCTCAAGTTCCATCTATTGCAATCCAAAAACCTGAACAAGCACCAAGCATAGATCTCCCAGAATTGCCCCAAGTAACTGCTGCCGCAGCTAGCCAAGAAAATCCAGTACCAACAGTTGACGTTATCTATCCAGCTCAACAACAGGAGCTGTCAGTCGCCGACATGCCGGAGATCCCCAACCCGTTGCAACAACAAGCACAAGCTCAAGCCGCTGAGCAACCAACTGTTGCTGCTACAGCAACCCCTCGGTTAAACGCAGAAAAGCCGAAACCGGAGACACCAGATAGACCTCCAATTGAAGATACATTAAGTCAATCACGATTAGACGTACCACCGATTGATGCAGAAGAAGAACCGTCACAAGTAACAATTGACGAACCAGCAGCAGCAGAAAGGCCAGGCATGAATTACGCAGACATGATGCAAGATTTAAATTTCCAACCTAATGCTGAATTGCTAGACACGCCTACGCCTTCTGATGATGAAGAAAGCCAAACTCCAATACTCCCTTCAGATCCTTTAGCTAATTACAACCGATCAGAGCTACCTTCTGTTCCTGAGTATGAATTGCCAGTTTCAATACACCAGTATGATCCACTAAATATACCTAAACCTGATGCAGACGAAACAAGTGAGGAACCTTTAGAATATAGACCTCGTATTAGACCCGGATTATCTCAAGCAGAATTAGAATTACCGCCTATAGAATTAGATCCAATTACTGGCGAACAAGAAATTAAAGTCGAAGAAGATAATTTCCCTCAAATTGCATCTGCTAGCCAAGTAGGTTATCTTGCAGCCCTTGCAGCAGCTCAAGCATTAATAGCGTTCAAAGTTAACAAAGGTACTACTCTACAAACTGTAGCAAACAAATTAGGTATGAATGTTAAAGAGGTAGCTGCACTCAACTCTGATTATAAACCAGCTGAAGGTGGTAAAATTATAGTTCCTGAAAAATTTGCCAAGGAAGCAAAAATAAAAAATATTATAACTCAAGAACTAATAGACGAAAACAAAATACAACAACTTAGAAAAATAGCTAACGGAGAAATTGAGTTACCTGGAAACGATATTGAAACCCAAAAAATAAAAAAACAAGCAAAACAGTTGCTCCTAAAACTAGAAAAACAAAAAATAAATTCTAACATTGTTGCAAAAGCAGTTGGCTCAGATCTAACAGGGTTTACTCAAGATAGTATGACAGTATTAGATAGAGCAGATAGTAATGCTATTGATGATATTATACAAAAATCACATGGATCAAGTAAAGTTAAACCAACAACCGGTAGTAGTAAAGTAATTGATTTTAATAGAGCTTTATCAAATGCTAGAGGTGTAGACTCGGGAGTAAAAAATGAATTAAGGAGAATGAAACCTGCAGATATCTTAAAATTTGATAAAGCAATTAAAAAACCTACAACAAAAAAAGGAATCGAAGAATTTGTAAAACTTTTAGCAAAACAACTTAAAGTTCCAGCAACAAAACTTATAGGAAAATTAGCTCCAAGAATGGTAGCAGGAGCAGCAGGAGGATTAATAGGAGGACCTTGGGGGGCAGTAATTGGTGGTGCAGTTGCAATAGCTTCAGCACTTATGGTAGATGAATTGAATAAAGGCGAAGATTTAGAACTTCGGAACAGAGATGCAGATGATGTGTCTAGGATAATAGAAGACCCTAATAAAACAGTAGCAGAAAAACGAGCTGCATTAGAAAGTTTAGGCGGCGGTTGGCAATGGGAAAATTTAGATGAAGATCCTGCTATGCCAATTGTACAATACTCCGGAGAGCAACCTACTATAGCAACAGGCGAATCTATAACATCTTTAAATCTTTTAGATCTTTTACACGGTCCATATGCTAAAAAGGATGTTGATGCAATAATTGATCAAGCAGAAACATATCTGTCGCAACTTAAAAGTGCTTTAAATATGCCAAGAGCAAACAGACGCGGTTGGAAAAAGGATTTTATGAAAGAAGAAATCCCCAAAGTTAAAGATGCTATTGCAAAGCTTAAAAAATGGAATGACAAATACATACCAGAATCAAGATTAGAGGCGTATAAAAAATACTACAATACACGAATAAATTTACAAGATAATAAAAAAGAAGATGATGAAGGTAGACCAAGTACAATTACAATCTCAGGTAAAACAATTGATAAACTAAACGCAGCTGTCGAATCAGGTAATAATGAAGATATAATTCAAATAATTGACCAAAGGGTAAATGAAATATTGTCTCAAGTAAAAGATGCAACTGCTAGTTTATTACAAGTAAAAATACCATGGGAAAAAGGTGTAGAACTGTATAAAGAAACTAAAAATGCACTTCTAGATATGGTTGCAAAATTTGTTGAAGAACACAGAGACAAAGATGTTTCTGATATTGTACAAATTAGATTCGATAGAGAAAGTAAACAATTACAAGCTAGATTAATGGCTTTAGCACCATATGCAACGGAAAAATCTGCTCCAAGCTTTAAAGCACAAATTGCAGGAATACAAAATAATTTAATGGATCCAAAGGATCCATCTAAATTTGACAAAAAGAATGGAATAGCTTATATAGATCTTCTAGCAACAAAATACAATATTCCAGTAAACGCATTACAAACTTTATATAAAATAGAAAGCAGTCAAGGGCAATTTTTACAGGGCGATTATGATGCAGGTGCAGCAAAATCAGTAGGAGGACTGCAAGTATGGAAAGGTGGAGCATTTGCTGATTACAAACAGTTGATAAATAATGATATAAGTTGGAATGATTTTAGAACTGATCATGCCTTATCAACTGAAGTTGGTGCATGGTATTATGATAGAATGTTGAAAGCAGTAAAAAATTGGTCCAAAAAATTTAAATGGAAGTTAACTAACAAAATTGAAATTTATGATAAAGATGGAGAATATTTTACAACTCTGAAAACTGGAGGTATTGCACCTGAACTTGTATTAGCTGCAATGATGTATAATGGAGGACCTAGCACAGTTGACGATGAAACAGGTAAAGTTTATTTAAAACAAACCGCCGCAGAAGCTAGAGCAGCAAAAAATGTTGGTGTCTATAGATATGCTCAAAAATTTATTAATAAATATTCTACCCCTATAAATGAAGGTAATAAAAAAATATTACTTAAACAAAAAATATTCGAAGCACGAGTAAAATTACGGAGTTTAAAAAATGTTAAAAGAAGCTAGTATGAATATATCGTTATCAGGCAACACAGGCAGTGAGGTCAACGAATTATGGTCAATTCTAAAAAATGCCGGAATGGAAAGTCCAAAAATTATGGCAATTTCCAGCGGGCCTCCGGAAGGTATGGACGCAGAACCACATATGTGTCCGGCTTGTGCAGCAGCTCACGGTGCTGATACACCATGTGGAGAAACAGTAGAAGAAGTAGACGAAGATTGGGATAACAGTCCTGACGAAGAATATCAAGATAGTGACTATATGATAAAAGATCTATCTGGGGGTATTAATAGGTCTAAAATTCATGCAGCTTTAAGAGCGAAGGATCCCGCAATTACGTTTGAAAATTATAGGAAAAATTTAAAAGATAAACTAGAAGAAACATATAATAAACTTACTGAAGCAGATGACGACTTTTCATTAGATGACGTAATGGGCGATGCTATGAAATCTAGGATTGCAAAAATAGATAGATTCATGCCAGGATATAATTCAATGAAGGTGTACGACTACATGAGGAATTCTGTAGGTGGTGATGATGCAACCTTAGCCAAAATGATAGATTGGTATGATAAAAATACTGATGCATTTGTACGGGCATTGGTATCAACAGGTGAGTTTACAGAAAAGCATATAAGAAAGCCTCAAGGCATACTTGGGCAAATGATGAAACAAGCATTGAAACTAGGCGAAAATGGAATGCAAGATTGGAATCAGACAGCCAATTATATTTATAACCAGGCCCTACAAGATGCTGAAAAGAAAAAACAACAAGGTGTCGGACAGCAACAAGATGTAAAAAATCCTAATAGAGTTAGCAGAACCCAAACAACGACTACCGGTCCTGATGGAAAAACGCAATCTCAAGACAATTATAGCCCTGAAGAACAAGAAAGATTAGGGGATATAATGGCATCATTAGACCGATATTGGGAGGAAGATCCTAAGACAGGAGAATTAGTAAACCCAGAAATTGCAAAATATGTTAGTAAAGATGTAGCCAGGATCTCCAAATTAACCAAGCAAAGACCCTCATTGGCGCAATTGCAAAGACAACAGCGTAATAGGCTTGCTGCAGATAGGATACTGGGCAAGGAAATTTTAAGAAAACAGCAGCAAGGCGAATCAATTTCTACACAAGTTAGGAACGAATTCAAACAGCTAGAAGAGGAAGGTTTTCAGTCTTGGCTGCAGAACAAATACAATGATGCATCGAACGCAGTGCAAAACGTTGGAAGGAATGTATCTCAACAAGCTCAAAATTTTGGAAGGAATGTAGCTCAACAAGCTCAAGACGCAGGATCAAATTTAGTAAAAAAGGTAGATGACAGAGTTGGCCAGGTAGCAAAAAAAGTATTTGGTCCAGGGCCGGATTCTCCTTCAAAAAAATATCCTGGTATAACGTTAGCACAGGAAAAGCAGTTAGAGCAAGATTATGATGCATTCTTAAATCAACCAAACGTTAAAAAACATTGGGAAGATTTGTTTCCGCAAGGGCAAGCGTCCTTTAAAAAGCAGTGGTTTAAGAAATTTAGTAAAAGATGGATAGAGTTAAACGGACAACAAGCACAAGGTGGACAAGCACAAGGTGGACAAGCACAAGGTGGACAAGCACAAGGCGGAATACAAAATAAAATGCAACAACCTATGCCAAACGAACCATCGCAGTATGTTAAACCTGCAGAACCTGTTCAAATAGATCCACAAGATCAGGCAGCCTGGGAGCAAGGGCAAATGCCAAAATGGTGGCCACGAAGAGATATGGGGGGCCAAACACAAGAATTTACTGGTAATGCATTCACTCCGGAAAGAATGAAACAATGGATGCGAGCTGTAGACGACATTGTAAAACAACCAAGAGTGAAAGATCCTAAAACAGGAAAGCCGGGGAGCTATTTTATGTGGAATGGGAATGCATATTTTAATAGTGCTAGACAAGGTTTAGGAGGTGGTTTTTATAACATCACCCCAAATAGTGGCCCCCATTCAAGGAAACTTTACACTGATTTGATGCGACACATTGGGTTAAAAAAATAGTAAAAATAACTCGCAATACTTACCATGAGTAAATCTTTAGATGGCGTAATAACTAAAAAAGCCAATCAAACAGAGACTTATACAAATGAACAGATTGAGGATCTTGCAAAGTGCATGGATCCTCAAGATGGATATTTATACTTCGCCAAAAATTTTGCATATATTCAACATCCAGTAAAAGGTAAACTACAGTTTGATCCTTACGATTATCAAGTAAGATTATTTAATACTTACCATAATCATAGATTTAATGTAAACATGCTCCCACGACAAACAGGAAAAACTACTTGTGCAGCTATCTATTTAACATGGTTTGCAATGTTTAATCCTGATCAAACTATATTAATTGCTGCTCATAAGTATACAGGAGCACAAGAAATTATGCAACGGGTAAGATATGTATATGAGTGTTGTCCAGATTACATACGTGCTGGTGTCACCAGCTATAACAAAGGTAGCATAGAGTTTGAAAATGGCTCTCGTATTGTAAGTGCAACTACAACAGATAATACTGGTAGAGGTATGAGTATATCTTTATTATATTGTGACGAGTTTGCTTTTGTTGCTCCAAATATTGCAGAAGAATTTTGGACTTCAATATCACCTACACTAGCAACAGGTGGTAGGGCAATTATAACTAGTACTCCTAATTCAGATGAAGATACATTTGCAACAATTTGGAAACAAGCTGAACAAAAATTTGACGAACATGGAAATGAAACTGAACTAGGCATAAATGGATTCCATAGCTTTACTGTAAGATGGAATGAACATCCTGATCGCGATGAAGAATGGCGTGATGCAGAAATGGGCCGAATTGGAGAGGAACGATTCCGCAGAGAATATGGTTGTGAATTTTTAGTTTATGACGAAACATTAATAAACAGTATTACTTTAGCTTCAATGGAAGGTTCTAAAATTATTATGAATATGGGTCAGACTAGATGGTACAGCCAATTAAATCCTGATGCAACCTATGTAGTAGGCTTAGACCCAAGCATGGGAACAGGGGGAGATTATGCAGCTATTCAAATAATTGAATTACCTACTTATAAACAGGTAGGCGAATGGAGGCATAATACAACTGGAATTCCAGGCCAAATAAGAATTTTAAAAGATATATGTGATTTTATAGCGCAAAAAGTAAATGTTGGGAATTTGTATTGGAGTATAGAAAATAACTCCATAGGAGAAGCAGCTTTGATTGTTATCAATGATTATGGAGAAGAAAATATAAAAGGACTTTTTGTAAGTGAACCTATAAGGAAAGGTCATGTAAGGAAGTTTAGAAAAGGATTTAATACTACTCATGGATCTAAAATTTCTACTTGTAGTAAACTGAAAACGTTAATAGAAAATAAAAATTTTCAAATATCTAGTAGTGCTCTCATAAGCGAACTAAAAAATTATGTAGCAACCGGAACATCTTACAAAGCAAAGTTAGGAGAAAGCGACGATTTGATCAGTGCTTTATTATTATGTATTAGAATCATAACTGTGTTAAAAGATTGGGATCCTCGGATATATAATACTTTTAAAAGCATGGAAGAACAAGAAGATTATGTAGCACCAATGCCTATACTAGTAAGTGGTTATTATTGATAAATAAATTTATGGAAGTAAAAAATTATAATGTAAGCGAAGACTTATTCAATAAAATTAGAAGTAAATTTCCTTCAGTAACATTAGGCAACGAAGAGGGTATTGTTACAAGTGAGCCAAAAGAAGCAAAATTCTTTGACTTTGAATATATCGATAATGGAAAAGCTTTAGGTAACATAAGCATTTCTCTCTCTGAAACTGAATTAAGTATAATGTATTCTGAAAGTTTTCTCGGAGAAGCAGATGCATCTTCAAAAAAACAATGGTACAATTTTTTAAAAGAGTTACGTGTATTTGCTAAAAAACGACTACTTGACTTTGACGTTAGAAATATTACCAAATCAAATTTAGATAAAAGAGATTATAATTTTTTAGCAAACAGATCTAAGGATGTAAACATGACGGAATCAAGAATGTACGGGACAACTAAAAATAGTTATCAAGATATTGGATCTGCAAGAATTAACATTAGACATGCAAAACCAATTAATCAGGAATTAGCAGCTGGACGTACACAATTCATAGAAAATATTTTTATAGAAAACAATGACGGAGAAAGGTTTAAATATCCTTTTAAACATATAAATGGTGCTAGAGCAATGGCTATGCATATCTCAGAAGGAGGCTCTATTCATGATGAGTTTGGTAAACACATAATTAGTTTAAGCGAAGAATTAACCAAGCTTAAAAAGTATAAAACATATGTAAGTAGATCAAATGTAGTAGCCGAAGGCCTTGCAGCATACACTTCTATAGTTAATAATAGAATATTAACCGTTAAAAAAACACTTGAAAATCTTCAAAAACAAAATAGATACAAAGAAATTTTAGAAGGCTTTATTGCTGAAGAATTACAAGAAGTACCAACAGAAATAGCAGCTAATTGGATAGATCAATTAACTGTAAAACAATTTAATGAAGAATTACAAGATGTATTTCCTTACATATACAAACTTATAAGTGAAAAACAAGCTGAAAAAATTACTCCTGATAATATTGTTGACGAAGTAAATGATGAAGAAGTAGAGGAAGCTGAAAAAGAAGAAGATACGTTTAATGAATTTGAAGAATGGGCAGAAAACATAGTAGATAGTGCGTTGTCAGAAGATGATTTACAACCTAAACAAAAAGTACCAGTTACAGAATTTATTCTAAGCATGTATGATAGAGAAACAGGCCAGTTTCCTAAGGGAGAAACTGCTGTCTTAACTGCTGTGGAAAAAGATTATGGAGAAAGTTTAATCAACCCGGCGAAACAATTTATCGAGGCTATAAATCAAAAATTCCAAGAATACAACGGTTATAACGCAGATAACGATGGTATAATCAGCGAAACGCCTATGCGATTTAAGGCTGTACAATCAGCTAACGGAGAATGGAAAGTATTTGATACTAAAACTAAGCAAGTTGTACACAAAGCA
>Ga0181581_10000605_pt1 | contig 26827 bp, 27 predicted proteins | sample 071ome_22_FD_132433 | JGI IMG/M metagenome (GOLD analysis project Ga0181581, IMG submission 132433) | Coastal salt marsh microbial communities from the Groves Creek Marsh, Skidaway Island, Georgia - 071404AT metaG (megahit assembly) | ecosystem: Environmental > Aquatic > Marine > Intertidal... | reverse complement strand
TTGCTGACATCTAAAGACTTGAAGCTTTCTCCATTAGCAATATTTCCAACAATATCAGTAAATTTTGAAGATACTAAATCAATACAAATTAAATTATGGTCCTTATTAAGCAAGGGAATAAGGTGCTCAGCAACGTAACCGGATGATCCAGTAATGATTATGCTCTTAGAAATTGACATTCGATAATATTAATTAGGCTCATCTCATAAAAAGAATTGTGATGCTTTGGAAACTTTATAAATTCCCAAAATTATTTTCATTTAGTCCATAGTACTTCTTTATCAAATTAAAGACATATGCTTCACTGTCTATAGGTAATGACTGATTTCTGCCAATCAGATTTAAGAATAAACTATCATCTATCGTGTAAGAATCTCCTGTATTTTCAAAATCACAGCTTGCCCTCTTGGCAAGCACTCGTTCAAAAATTGCAACTATGTCTATAATGGATAACTTATTATTTAGATGTAAATTTATAGCTAAATTAGCAGCATTTTTAGTTTCACAAACATATTTCACGACATCATCAATATCAATTAAATATCTGGATGCATTCTTATGTATGGTTATTTTTTCTCCAGTATTAATTTTTCTATAAAGATAGTTTGTTAATGTGTTTGGATTAGCTGATCTACCTACAACAATTGGAAGCCTGTAAATTAGATAGCGATTAAAGTTCTTCTGAATATAATTTTCGATATTTATCTTATGTTGCACATATAAACTTTCTTTGCTTTGCTTATCAAATATAGAGCTTGTACTGAAGTAAATTAGTTTTTTATTACTTGTTTTATGACTTCTTAATAAAGAAATTTCTCTCTCAAACTGATTGGTATCCCTTATTGATGAATTAGAAACACCTGAACCAAATATGATGTCGTCATCAAACTTATGAGAAAATTCTTTGAAGGCTTTAGATATTAACCCATTTCCTAATATCATATCTTTTTTAACTATCCCCTGGTTAGTTTATAAAAATATCCTCTTAATCTATTTGGAAGCAATCGAACTGGCAATCTGATTAAAATGTTTCTTATAAATTCGAGAATATTTATATATTTCATATCAAGCAAACTCTTGAGAAATTTGTACTCAAGAACTAAATAACTCAAACCACCCCTACGATCCATCAGTCCATTACCTATTCTGCATTTGACTAATATCTCTGGAATATTAGCACATTTTGAACCATTCATTATCATCCTACACCATAGATACCAATCATCAAATCCGGTCATTTTCTTAGGTCCTCCCGCAGCCATAACAGATGATTTTTTATACATAACAGTTGGGTGATTAAAAGGATTTTTTATTTTAGATATACGCACAATTTCTTTATGTGTATCTGGTACTAGTCTTATTGAATTAATAAATTTATCATTAGTCTCAAACTCGCCTATATTTGATCCGACTATGTCAATATCAAAATTTTTACTTAGGAAATCTACTTGAACTCGGAACCTGTCTGCAAGGGAGATGTCATCCGTATCCATTCTTGCAATCAGTTCATATTTGCAATTACTAATTCCAAATCTTAACGCATTTCCCAAGCCAACATTGGAATTTAAAGCAAAGACATCCATAACATCGCCTAATTTGTATTTCCATTCGTCAATTACAACATCTAATTCCGCCGTTAGAGGGCCATCCTTTATTAACACAATTTGACTTGGTTTTAAAATTTGATCACTCCATATGCTTTTGAGTGATCTATCTAGATAGCTAGGTACCTCGGTACAATATACTGAAATTAAAACTGAGAAATTATCAGACATTCAATCACAAATTAAGGATAAGTTTAAAATACTTGTCATATTTTTCTCAAGACAATTAAATTAATAGAACAAGCGACTTATGCGTCTAAAGTTTTTAACCACTTTGGAATTGGTTTAGAGAAAAGATAGCTTGCGGAATTTATTATAATAAGAATAACAAACCAAATAAATTTATGCAAGATAGAGAAAATTTTTTGAGAAAAAGATTTTGGATTTAAGAGTTTACAAACAGGAAGAAATTTATCTTTCATCTCAAACATCTTAACTTCTGAGTGAAGAATTTCTTGAAGATTGTTACTTATATCTCTTGTTATAGACTGCCTTCCTATGTAGGATAAAACTCTTAATTTCTTAGATAATACCCAATTTTTATTTTCCTTCATGAGTTGACATATCCATTCAACATCAACAAACCACTTAAAATTCTCATTAAACTGACATGACAATGATCTATGAAAAACCAAATTACTTGGAGATCCAACTACATTATGAAGCAAAAGTAGGTTTGGCCACCACAGGAACAACCTTAACAACAAAACTGGCATATGAAAACGAATTCTTGATTTTAAAAGAGCATAATGAAAGCATCGAAGGAATATAATGTCAGGATTTTTAAGTCTGATTAATTTTTGTAATTCATCGAAAAAGTTTAAATCTACAGGGCATTCATCATGATGCATAAAAATCATGTAGTCACTCTTTGCTTTGTTTATCAGATTATTCCAATTACTTACTGCGCCAAGGGATGGTTTATTCTTGGTATAAAGGATCTTCCCGTCTTTGAATAGCTGATGGGATCTCGCCATTTTCTCAACTTCATCAGAGTATGAATCGTCTGATATAATACATTCAAAATCTGTAAATCTTGAAAGTTTAATAAAATCTAGTATTAACTTTACCCCCTCTGAATACTCATAGCTAGGTATTAAAATACTTATAAATGGTCTTTCTTTCATTTGTATAGTATTGTTCTAATCCTTAACTGTATTGATTTGGGTACAACCCTAATGAAAAGAAAAGATCTAAGCCTGATAATTTGGAAAAGTATATTCTCCCAATGATTCATCAATTTAATATTTTCATTACTAACAGAAAAGCCATTGGATTTTAAGTAGTGAAAATTTTTTCTAACCCATTTGCCCTTTACCACTCCATTTAGATAAGGCAGGATAGTGAGGTCAATTGAATAAAACTCTGAGTACTTATTACTTCTGTGACTTCCTAATATTTCAAAATCCCAAGCCGACTCACTTGAGTCCAATAAATCAATTAAGACTTTCTTTTTAAAAATTGCCCATGCTGTTGAAGTTCTATATAGTCTTCTGGTAAATATTTTCCCTACATTAGCCATTAATCTCTCGTCAAAATGAGGCAGTGGACTTAATCTTAAATAATCCCATTTGTTCTCATAAGCCATATTTGTGAATTTGACAATTAACTTTGTATCTATTTTTTTATATAGAAAAACATCATCAAAAATTATTAAAACATTCTGCTCTTCAATCTTTTCAAGACATTTTAGAATATTATCAGACCATGAAATTTCATCGCCAATTGACAATGGAATGAAAGGCGAGAGCTTAGGCTTTTTATGATTTGTTCCTAGGTAAATTTTATATGGACAGTCTTTCCAATAAGTGGTGTAAGTCTGGCTAAGTGGTTTCCATAAATCTTCGGCTCCATCGTATGAACATATAAGTATGGCTGTATGATTCTTTTCTTTATCTGGCATCATGTCAAAATAAAAAAAATATTATTTAAATAGCTTTCTTGTTTTCATCTCATTAATACTTTCATCATACATATTTGTATTGGCTTCTTGAGAAGCTGCCCAAATTGAGGTTTTTTTAATTCCTTCATCAAAACTTACTTTAGGTTTAAATCCAAGAAGCTTTGTTATTTTTGTGAGATCTGCAAAGTTACTCCGTATATCTCCTATTCTATAATTTCCTTGAATTAATATCCTTGAATTACTTTTATATTGTTTGATAAGCATCTTGGTCATATCAATGATGCTCAATGGATAACCTGAACCCACATTTAAAACTTCATAATTAGCTTCATCTTTCTCTATCGCAATGATAGTTGCATCAACTGCATCATCTATGTATATGAAATCACGGTTTCCTTTACCATCTTCAAAGATATTTATATCTAGATTTTTTCTTATTCTCGAACTAAAAATGGATATTACTCCTGTGTAGGGGTTGTGTAATGCTTGTCCAACTCCATATATATTTTGGTATCTTAGGGCAACAACTGGTATCTTTAAAGACTCCCCTGTAGTTAAAAACATCTGCTCTTGTGTTTGCTTTGTAATGCCATATATGGAATTTGGGTGAATCCTACTTTCCTCATCTGTTGGTAAAAGCTCCACAGATTTGTTACAAATTGGGCATCTTACATCAAAATCTCCCCTAGACATATCTTCATCTTTTCTTGCAAATGGATAAACAACCCCATCATCCTTACAATTATATTTACCCTCTCCATATAGGGCTCTCGATGAGGCAATAACCATTTTCTCTAGATTAATATTCTCATTAGCTAATATATCCAAAAGTATAGATGTGCCATGTATATTTACATCAGTATATTTCTCAATCCTATACATAGATTCTCCAGTACCAGTCTCTGCTGCCAAGTGAACTAGAATATCAATACCTTTTAAAGATCTAATCCAGTCTTTACGGCTAAGAACAGTTCCTTTTATAAAAGAAACCTTGTCCTTAATGGAATTATATGATGAAGAAAAATCTTGATGAATTCGATAGGAGAGATTATCAAGTACCGTTACCTTACACCCTTTTTCTAGAAGTTTCAATGCTAGATTTGATCCAATAAAACCAGCACCTCCAGTAATCAATATTTTTTTATTGTGTATTTTGCTAAACATAAATTTAAACCCTTTAATTAATTAGGTCTCAATACGTAATAGGTTTCTTAAAATCAACATTCTTTTTTCGGAGATAATTTACCATAGATTCTTGTTTTTTAAGAATTAACACCTAATCAAATATGCTCTCAGAATAACACATAAAAATATAGCTACTGTTTTTCTTCATTCCTTCGAAATGTATTTATGAATAGCATCTGAAGCTTTACCCAAATTATTTAAATATAATTCCACATATTTTTTTTGTCTCTTTAATTGCTTAGAAAAATCCTTATATCCTAGAATCTTGGTAAGATCTAGCGTTTCTTGAATCGGAATACACCCTTCATTAATCGAATAATCAGGCAAGTCATCTAATCTGGCTATATTCATTTGTAACGTTGGTATACCAAGACACATAGACTCAATTAATGAAGTTGAAAATGCTGATGCACATAATTTAGAAGATATTATTGAATGATGAATATTTGATTTTTTTGGCAAAAGAATTACTTTGTCTTTATGTCTTCTGAAGACTTTATTAAAAAGTGATGGGCTTTCTGCAGGATGCAATTTTATAACCAATTGATAATTATTATTTTCAGTGACTTTTATTAACGCTTCTAGATTTTTTAGGTGAAGCTCCTCTTCAAATTCTGGCGCTTGAGAATGGGACAAATATAGAAAAATATTTTTGCTGGTGTCTATTTGATATTTTTCATAAAACTTTTGTTTTAATGAATTAGCTTCAGCTTTAATAGCAATAATAGCATCTAATCTGGGTGAACCCAGTGGTAAGAAATTTGCTTTGACATTTTTCGACTCTAACCATTCTTTTGCCTTATTTCCCCAGATAATGAAATTATTGCCAGTTAGAGGGATGAATAAGTGCGTTAAAAAACCTTGCTGAATTATATAGTCTTGAATCCCATTTCTTTTAGCTATATGTATTGCTAAATTTGATGGCAGGAGAACATGATTACTGAGAAAAATATTTCTTGCCTCTATAAATGATAGAACTCGATTAAGTGCACCTCTTATGGAGAAATATCTTAAAACTAGGTTAAATGCATTTAAATAATTGCAACTCATTTTTCTAGAAATTAAAAGAGATGTACTAAATATTCTTAAGAAATATCTTGCATCTAATAAGATATGTTTCTCATAATTAATGTACTCAACTTTATCCTTAATCACTGAAAATGCATTTGATATCTCAACCTCGCTATTAACTATTACCAGAAATGTTTTTTTATCTTTTTCTATGAGAGGAATTATATTTCCAATATCAGAAGGTGATGATGAGTCAATAAAGTAAATATTTTGATAATATGGATGTAGTGGTCTAATTCCTTTTTTTAGTTGAAAGTAAAAGAGTTTTACAATGACCAACGATAAATTACCTATGACCTTTAAATAACTTCTTGGTCCTGACAAATATAGTTCCGTCATAATAGAAGATAAAAATTCATCTTTGAGCAAAATATAAGAAAATTGTTTACAAAAATTTTCCCAATTTATTGTTGAATTAGATTGCATCAGAGGCTATATTGCAAAAAAAATATAATACTTATTTGACTTATATTTATTAAATCTCTCAAATAGAATAGCGTAGCTAAATTAGCTTATTAATTTAGCTAAAGATACCAAAATAGGTGAGATCTCTATAATATATTTTCATAACTTTGTTCTAGTTTCGCTGCTAAAACTTTAGATTTATAAAATATTTTTCTTTCTAAAACTTCACTTTCTTGAATAATCCTTTGAATCTTTTTAAATTCCTGGTCAACATCAAAATTACTTAAATTCAGTGGATTTAAAGGATAATCTAACAAATCGATTAGCCCCTGCATTTTCTCAGTGTTAGATTCAAATGGTATAAATAACTTGCCTACACATGCTGAAAAAATATTCATATGAAATCTACCACTTATAAAGAATTCTGCGCCCATCATTATTTTTTGGACTTGCTCAAAATTGACATCAACATTATCCAAATATTCATAGTTATAATGCTGCTTAATCAAATTTTTAAGCTCTTTATCTGCTTCACATGAAGCCAAAAAAACTACTGGATACTTGTAATAATTTTTTAGCTTATCTATCAGAGAGAAAAAAGATTGGCTTTCTTTGGTTAATAAGATGCTGCCACTAGCAAGTATATATTTTTTAGGGATTTTAGAACTAGAGTAGAGTTCATCAGAATTAAGATTGCAATTCAGAAATGCTGCATCTGGTACTAGATATGAATGCTTGATATTTAATAACACAGAATTTTCGAATGATATTGGCTCTCTAAAGAAATTAATTCTTGAATACCTATATACTTCCTTGAGATATTTTTTGGCTTTTTTATTATCAAAATGTAGGCTTTGATTTACAGTGATAATCTCTTTGTCCAACTTGCTAGTATAAGATAAATACTGGATAAATTTTATTAACTCACTTGTAAATCCATGTAAAGACCCTTCCCCATTGAGAATAAGAATGTCGCAGTTTTTTAATTTATTAATATTTTCCCTTTCTAGGGGATGAAGGAATTTAAAAAATTCTGAGAAAAAATATGTGAATTTTTGATGGACAATTAGAAATGATAGAATCATTCTAATCTTATTTAGAATCCTTCTATAAAAAGAAACTTTTGATTCAATTTCAATATATTCCAAACTTATCTCTGGTCTTTTTTTAATCAAACTCAGGAGATTACTTGATGTTGCCTGACATCCCCAGTTGCTTTCTGATCCGGTATAGTTAAGCAAAACCACTTTTTTCATGGTTAATTAGATTCCTATGGCAGTTGATTAAAAATTTTTAAAATGAAGACCCTCAAGACTTTATTAAACTTCAATTGCTATGAGAGAAAATGATTTAATCACCAATAGCATAATGGCAAACATATCTACTATAAATAACAACTTAAATAGAAGATATTTTTTTCCTATAAAAATTCTCAAATCTAAAAAGTAGCTGTGACTAATTAAGACAAATAGAAGTTAGAAATCTGACGACATATATTGTCTATTTCTTTATCGCTTATTTGGGACATTGATGGTAGCCATAAACCTTTTTTACCAATCATTTCTGAAACAGGGTATTCGCCATGGATGTTATAAGCTACCTGAGAATTTATTGGAGGATACATTTCTCTTGTACCGATTCTATGTTGTTTTAGATATTCTTGAAGTTTTGTGCGATTATCTACAACGCAATCAATAAACCAAGGAGAGGTATATTTAAAATCATGTTTAAAAAACTTGATTTCCTTAATATTTCTAAGATTTTCTTGATAACGCTGATAAATTATCTTTTTTCGCTCAATTCGCCAGGCAAGTTTCTTCATCTGCTCGATACCAATTACAGCCTGCAATTCTGTAAACTTGAAATTAAATCCTATACTATCATGAACATCATTACCGCCTTCGCTCCTGCCGAAATCCTTAAGTTTCCTTATTTTATTAGCTATCTCGTCATTGTTTGTGACAATAGCACCCCCTTGGCCTGTGGAGATAACTTTTGGCATTGAGAATGAAAAACTTCCTACATCGCCCTTAAGTCCAATATGAGTTCCATCTGGATAATAAGAACCGAGTGACTGAGCAGCATCCTCTATAAGAATTAAATCATTCTCTTTACAAATTTCTTCTACCGCTTTGATGCCGACATTGGGAAAACGTCCATTAGCGGAGACCAACATTATCGCTTTTGTTCTGCTTGTAATTGCGTCTTTTGTCTTTTGAAGATCTAGACAAAGTGTTTCTTCTTCAACATCCACAAATACCGGCTTTGCGCCAAAGAACTTCATAGAGTTTGGCGAGGCAATCATAGTATAGTTAGGTATGATAACTTCATCTCCAGATTGAATACCGCAAGCCATTGCAGCCAAAGTTAAACTAATTGTCCCATTGTTCACAACTATGCAATGCTTGGCACCTACAAAATCAGCAATTGAATCCTCGAATATTTTGGTTTTTTTATATTCCGTGAGAAAGCCATCTTCGTCCATATAATTTGCTATAGCATCCTTCTCTTCTTGCCCGAACCATGGGCGCATTTGAATGATGAAGTCTTCAGCCATGTTTTGTAGCCTCTATATTTAAGCTAATATGAAGGCCTTTATCTTTTTCCATGTGAGGATAATATGCCTGACTATGATCATCATAGTCTTTGTGGATTGTATCTTGCCAATTGTAGTGACGGACGTTTAAGAAGCCATTCCCTTGTAAAACTCTTTTGAGGCTGTCAAAGGTAAAAGCTGTTTTGTGATATATTTTTTTTTCACCATTCTTAGTTTCAATTTCCATACGTCCATAAAGTGGACCCAAAATAGAATCAATTTCACCAGTAGTGGCGTATAGTTTTATTAGTGCATCAAAGTCTGGTACCGCAAGACGTAATATTCCGCCTCTCTTTAAGACACGTCTCCATTCTGTAAGAACTCTGGGAATCTGCTCCTGATCGAAGTATTCAAGACTATGACTAGAATAAATTAGATCAACAGTATCATCTGCAAACATCGAGAGGTTATCAATTGAAGATTTGTAATCAATATGTGGTAAGTCACATAAGTCTATATGAACCCATCCTGGAATATAGCGATGCCAACAACCTAAATTTAAATTTATTTCTTTCAAGGCTTAATCAAATTTTGTTTTATCTGTAGTAACGTCAATGAATGGGCCGTTCTTAGATTCAATAACTTGGGTATCATCTTCTAAAATCTGATAACCATGGCCGCCGAATGCAAAAACAGCAAGGTCACCTTCAAATAAGGTATATTCTTGGAGATATTTTTTTTGCTCAGTATACAAAATAACCTTCATAGATCCACGCTTCACATATACACTTTCTTGAGTTCTTGAGGCAATACGATCAAAATCATTATGAATATGTGAAGCTAATTCCTTACCTTTGTCGTACCACCAAGAACCTACTTGAACAAACATCTCGTCAGGAGTTATGAAATTTAGACCTTTGACCCAGTCTTCATTCCTGTAGACAATAGAAATAATCTGTCCCTCGTGTTCAATTTTTAACATTTTCTTCTCCTTTGTCCCTATTTGACAAAATAGGGTTATCAGTAGGCCATGTAATTTTTAATCTAGGATCATTCCATTTTATGGTGAATTGTTGGTCTGCATCAATGTAGTCTCCATTGTATGCTAATTTATAGTGATATAGAGCAGTCGGGCTAATTACAAAATAACCATTTCCCATACCTGGTGGAATCAGTATTGATTGCGGTTTACTACTATCAATAATGAATTGATGGGATTGTAAATAACTAGGAGAGTCTTCTCTAAGGTCTACAACTACCTGGCAAATCTGGCCATAAACGCATGTCACCAATTTCCATGACTTGTGATCGCCATGTAAGCCTCTTAATACATTTTTTTTTGACATGGAAAATTTATCATGCTTAAAAGATAAGTCTGCAGGTAATAAAGTATCGATTTCTTCACTGGTATATGATGTCCAAATATTGCCTCTTGAATCCTCAGAAACTGAGGGTGTTAAAATCTTAACATCCTCAAGGGTATTTGAAACCTCTATATTAATACCAAAACTCATTCCTTGCCGCCATAATCATCGTTCTGCAAATCATACTTTACCATGCATGAAACTAATTCATGAAAAGAAGTCTTGGGCTTCCATCCTAACTCAAGCTCTGCCTCTGTTGCGTCACCAAATAGCAATTCAGTTTCTACAGGACGAAAGTATTTAGGGTTGATTTCAACAAGAACTTTTCCTGTTTTTCTATCTATACCTTTCTCATCAACACCTTCTCCTTGCCAAGCAATATCAATATTAATTTCTCTAAATGCTAACTCTGTAAACTCACGAACTGAATGCGTTTCACCAGAAGCGATTACATAATCTTTAGGGTGATTCTGTTGAAGCATAAGCCACATTGCCTCCACATAATCTTTGGCGTGTCCCCAATCTCTTTTTGCATTCATATTTCCTAACATTAGCTTATCTTGTTTGCCTTTATGAATTTGAGCAACAGCCTTAGTAATCTTTTTTGTCACAAATGTTTCTCCCCTTCGAGGAGATTCGTGATTAAAAAGAATGCCATTACAAGCATAAATATCGTAGGCTTCGCGGTAATTAACAGTCAGCCAATAAGCATACAATTTAGCTGCTGCATATGGAGATTTTGGATAGAAAGGCGTTTGTAAATTCTGAGGTTCTGTTCCAGGAATTCCGCCGAAAAGTTCTGAAGTTGATGCTTGATAATATTTACATTCAAGCTTTAAATCCCTTATTGCATCCAGAAGTCTTGCAGTACCTATTCCAACGACCTCGCCAGTATATTCAGGTACTTCAAATGAAACCGCAACATGCGACTGAGCTGCAAGATTGTATATTTCATCAGGCTGAATGTTAGATATCAATCTATGAAGATTGCTTGAGTCTGTCAAGTCACCATGATAAGTATGTAGATGAATATCATTCAAAATATGATCTATTCTCTTTGAAGTAAAAACAGAACTACGACGCAAGATAGCATGAACTTCATAGCCTTTTTCCAAAAGAAGTTCAGCTAAATAAGAGCCATCTTGACCTGTTATACCAGTAAGAAAAGCAATTTTTTTTGACATAATTAATCCTTTGTTTTTGAGTTAATTCTTTTTTTAAGTATCAATATATCCTGAAAACTCAAATATTTTTTTCTACCAGACCAGGAACCATAATGAATAGGCCCGTTAATTTCCATCTCAGCTTGATCAAAAAAATTTCTTACCATTTTTTCTTCTAGAGCTATAGCATCTTCGACAGTATTATTGTTATTTGTTAAAAAACCATCAACCTCATATTTAAAATTAATCAGGCTCTTACCTGATGCAATATGCTCTTTTGACTCCTCATTGAGCAGAAAAAAGGTAATAAGGCATTTTCCATCTGGTTTCAAAACGCGTTCTATCTCACCAATATAATTTTTTATGTCCTGCGGAAGCATATGAGTAAATACAGAATTTAAATAAATAAAATCAAAACTTTCGTCTTTAAAGGGAAACTCATAGTTTTCAGCTTTTGTCTCAGCTTGTTTACGATAAAGATTATTGTTTACGTCAACATGCTGAAAATGAAAATTTGGATACCTTGAAGAGATTCGCTTTTGAGCCCAATCAATTTCTGATTTGATAATATCAAACCCATAATAACTTCCTTCCTCAGACAAATAGTTAGTCAAAGGCAAGGCCAGCCTTCCAGAACCACAACCCACATCCAGAATTTGATGGTTTGGTTTTATGTTAGCCAGATCTAGAAAATATCCGAAAAACTCTTTCCCAATAGCCTCATAGTTCCCAAAGCCAATGCAAGCATACGAAGGTGGTGGCACCATACTATTAGAACCCCTAAATAAATAATACCTAATATCCTGGAGGAAGAAATAAAGTGACTTTACTAATGATTTAGTAAAGCTAGGAGTATATTTTGATGAAAATATTTTTTCTAAGAAAAGGGCTAAACGCCCAAGTTTTGCTTGATTATTAGACGCTACCTTACTCATAACTACACCTCATTATTATAAATTTTTTTGTTGCAAAAGCCTGTAATTTCCATAAATAATTGCTATTGAGATTACATATGTCATTACTATGAATAGTTTTTCAAATCCGCTATTAACAATCATCATTATTAACAATGAACCGATTATAGAGAGTTTTATTTTGATACTGCACTGAATGGAGAAAACTGTTTTCACAATAAAACCAATTAATAAAAACAACATAAACAAACCTGCGTCATAAATAGTTCCAGTTATATAACCATCACCACTAATTTTATAAGTTTCACCTAAGAATAGTCCTGTATTACCTCCAAGCTCTCTACCGGTCATATACTCAAGAATTGAAAAGTTATCGAACAACATAATCCATGACTGCAAACGATAAATGTCTGAATCGCCAAACCCTGAATAATAAAAGTTAACTAAAGAGTCGAAATTTAACATCAGCAGGACTGCTGGTGGAACTAGCAATATAGTAAAGCTTAAAATAATTCTAGGTATATTTTTAAATGATATAACATGAATACAAAGTATTAAGAACCAAGCCAAAAATAGCGCCCTAGAAAAACATAGAATGGAAGAGGCTACTAATACAAAAAGTAGGAAAAATTTAACTTTTCTGCTTTCAAAAGTTGTAAAAAATAAAACCCAGGACACCCCAAGTAAAAAATTTGCATAATCTATAACAGTTCCTCCGATTCCCCCATTGGTTCTAAAAAATCCCCAATAGTTTCCACTCATTAAATTCCCTCCCTGTTCTCTTATTAAAGCATTATCAAAAAATAATGGATGCTGCATTAGTGAATATATAAATGTCAGCAAGAAGTAACTTATTAATAAGTTTTTTGAACTATGAAAAACATTATCATTGCGCTCAAATGTGAGATATATCTGAAAGAGATAAACAAGTAAGAACGTTCTGAAAACATAGTAGAAGGAGCTAATTATCCCGAGAAAATTTTCTGAGAAAAGGTCAATTATTGTTTGAGTAAAAAATCTTAAAAGAACATAAAATAACAATAAAAACGCCAATAAACCAATTTTTTTATAGAAATTTACATTGAAAAAAGTGATAAAAAATACTAACAATGAAAATTGAAATAAAGTAACAAATTGGTAGTGCAAAGGGGTCCAATAATCAATCCACGGTTTTAAAGCATTCAAGATGAAAATTAACCCTATTACACCTATCAAAAATACGCTAGTAATATTAGCCTGAAATTTTGCTTCCATGGTATATATTATCCAGACTGATTAGCCTCATCTGGAACCTTTATTAAAGATTAAAAGTTAAAAATAAATGTTATGACGATAATTGCAAAACTCTTAGAATATTTCTCTTTTCGTTTATATTTAAGACGAAAACATACCAATAGAAAAATAAAACAAATAGCAGGATAAGTTTTAATACTACTAGCCCTATTAATGAAAAATTACTTATTGTTATATATAAACCCATCGTAATTACAATCAAACTTGAAAGGAAAATCTGAACAAGTCTTTTGGAGTCTAATTGAATACTAAACAATCGATTAGATACTGCATGTGCCAAAACTACAACCAATATAGAGGATGCCATGAAATTATAGGCTGCTGCCATATATCCATAAATTGGAATTAAAAAATAATTCAGGAAAAAATTTAAGACAAAACCGAACCAATATATATACGTAATATAAAAGGTTTTTCTAGAAAAATTAATACCGAGATCAAGAATGCCCATTGACCCTTGAATAAGGAATCCTACCATAATAATTGGAACAACCCTGTATGCAGATAAATATTCCGGTTTACCTGATATGAGAATGATTAATTCTTTGGAAAAAAGTGATACCAAAACAGTAATAAACCAGCCAATAATGAAATAATAGAATAGAACTAATTTGTAAAGGTTGCGAGCATTCTTATCATTTCTGTATTCCATTCGCATAGGCGCCCAAATCTGGCTAAAAGGTGTTATTAACAAGATATTTATTACAGAGCCCAATAAAAAACCAACAGAGTAAATACCAACATCTTCTAGGGTAGTGAACTTACTGAGAAGGAATCGATCAGTATTGACCATTAGATAGAGGCCCAAAGCACCCACCATTGTTGGTATTCCAAAAAAAAGTTGTATTTTTAACTCGGGTTTCGAAATAATGAAACTATAAGATTTTTTTGTTAAGCCAAATAAAATAAAGAGAGTCATTATCTGAGTTATCAAAATACCAACGATAGGAGCCATGATTCCCAATTTAAAGATAACAAGTAATAAAGAAATTAGAAATAAAGACAAGATAATCGTGCTTAAGTTTACCAGCACTACTTGCTTGGACTTTCTTTCAAATCTGAGGATTACATAAAGAAGATTATTAAAAAAGGCAATTGCTGTTGAAATCAGGATTAAAAAAATATGCAAATCATATTGACTAGAATCAAGAAGTAATATCGACAACTTTTCTTTGAAGAAAAACCCCACAACAATTTGGGCAGAAACACCTATTAGTGTAAGGAAGATGGAAGTGCTAACTACTTTTTTTCTTTCATTTAGGTCTTCATAATCATAATATGACCTTGATAGTGCTCCTGCAATGCCAAGGTAAAAAATATGGCTTGCCAGAGCTCCACATATTGTGATTAATGCAAAAACGCCATAAATCTCCGCTGTGAAATAGCTAGTATACAAAGGAATTAAAATAAATCCTAAAACAGATTGCAAAACAGAGCCAAAACCATAGATTAAGGTATGACTGCTAGCCTCTTTTATTTTTGCAAAAAGCGATCTTTCAGAAAAAATATTACTGTTATTTGACACAAATTTATTTAAATTATGACTAAATCAGATTGTAGAGAATGAGTGCAACTTTTTAATTAAGCTGCAAATATAATTTTTGACTATTCATAGAATCTATATATTTAATCATCGCAAAAATATAGCCAAACATTAACAAATAATATTCATAGATACTGAGCTTCGTTATAGAGATTCTATACAGATGTGAATAAAGTAAATCATATCCACCCCATTCTTGCAGAAGCTGCATGGTAAGGCAAAGGAATGCTTGGATGATTCTTTTTTATCATACTCAAATATTCATCTTCGCTTATCAACACTGTTTCAATGAAATCTTCAGTTCTCACCCATTGTTTTTTTTCTAAGGAGTATCTTTTTACAACTTTTGCTGGACTACCAACAACAATACTCAAACTTGGTACATCTTCATTCACTAAAGATCCTGCTCCAATGATTGAACCAAAACCGATATTTACTGAACCTACAATCATTGAGTGTGCCCCCATAGATACATTCGCACCAATATGTATTCCTTTTCCTAAATCTATTACATCAGAGGTTATATATGGCACATAAGGGTCTGAAGCACTATGACCCGCTCCAATGATTGAGCAATAGCATGAAGAGAAGAAATACTCGCCAATGACTAATTGATCGCAAATAGTTATAAAATTATTTCGACCAAAGTTTGAATATTCGCCAATTTGAACATTTTGCAACTTATCTTTATAACCTTCATTAGCAATATTCAACCAGAAATTATCTCCTAGTGTGCTTCCCTTTCCGATGTTGACTTTGTTGAATCCTATAATTTGTATATTTTTTCCCTTGAAGACACCTAAAAATTTAATTTTAAATAGAAACTTAAGTACAAAAGATCTAAGCCTCCAAAACAAAACCTTGATTAGCTGAAATCTTTTTAAAAAATTTATAATTTTTTTCATTCTTTTATTTCATGGAATTAAAGTTTATCTAATGAGCTAACTTTAGATGGAATAAAAACTGTCTTTTTAGTATAAATAAATTTCAGTTTATCTATAAACTGTGAATAAAGCTTAGCGTAAATTTCATCCTCTGAAGGCATTTTAAATTTATTTAGTAAAATTTTACTGAAAACCACTACATCATTTTCAATCCCGAATAACAAGTAGGTTGAAAAACAAGCTGTACTTCTATATGACGAAATTATTAGATCCTTAAAGCTGTCTTTATTGTTATAGTAAATTATTTCCCAGGGGATATTTGTGTTAGTATCATCAATGAAAATGTTTGGCATGTCTTTGCTTAATAATTTGTAGCTATTGGTTTTGAAGGTACTTGCGTATGGACCTAACTTAATTATTACTTTTTTATTTTTAAATTTTGTTAATAAATCCAAGGTAAATTTAACTTGTTCCTTGGTAGAAAGATTTAACTCCTCTCTGACTATTCCAGATTCAAAAAAAACAACATCTGCATTGTCATAAATTTCATTCGGAACATAGTCAAAAACTTCTGATAACTCCTTAAATGACTTATTAATTTGCTCACTATTACAGTCAACCTTATATATATCTTTTTTTTGTTGATCAAAATTATCGTTATACAAATCCGGTCGTAACAATATCATTGCTTTAACTCTTTTTGAATGATCAACCACAAAGAAACTGGGTGACAATTTATGAAGTAAAAAGCTTTTTCCTTTCTTTATCAATTCTAATAAGGAATTTATTTCTTGCTTAATATTTCCTATTGAAAAAGGTAGAAATTCAAAATTTTTATAACTGTCGTACATTTCATAACCACCATAATAGGGGAAGGTTCCGTCTTCACCAAGATATATCTCTTTTGGAAAGCTACTGCTTGAAAAGAATCTTGAACAATAATCGCCATGTGTAAATACGCAAATTTTTTGCATATTATTTCTTTTGATCAACCTTTCAATCTGAAGCTTAGCTCTCAGAAATTTTGACATTTTTGCAAAAAAAAATTTTTTAGTAGATGTTAGTTCCTTATTTTCTATTAAAAATACTTTGTCCCAAGTATTCAGAGCAACTAACTTCTTATAAATATCTTCTGCATCAGTCATAACGTCACTAATAACTATATATTTACGATAGTCTCTAGGGAAAAAATTTTGGATAACATAGCTAATGATAATATGGTATTTAGTTGCCACTACAAAAGTGATTTGTCTATTATCCTGGGAGTATGATGGCATTATTGCTGTATGTTTTTTTGGGATATAAAATCTTAAAGAAGAATAAAAATTAATTTTTTTTTTGCTAATTGGTTCTTGTCTCTCACCAATAATAAGAAAAAATAATCCTTGTTTTTTTGATTAGTTGATTGATGTTGTTTAGTTAAAAAATACTTTTAATCACCATGAAGTTCTTCCGCCATCAACAGGCACAATTGCGCCATTCAGGTAGCTTGAAGCATCACTTAACATCCATAACAACACTCCTTGATATTCATTAGCATTTGCCAGTCTGCCCAATGGAATCTTTTCATTCACCTTCTTTAGAAAATTATCCGGTTGTCCATTTCTTACGCCACCTGGACACATGGCATTGCAACGAACATTACTATCAGGCCAATAAGTTGCAAGATATCTCGTTAAACCTATGAGTCCAGTTTTAACAACAGAATATGTCACTGGCTTGACATTTTGTTTGTCCTTACTGACAAACTCTTTAGCATAGAGGCTTTGATCTGGCGCAATTAAACCTAAATCAGATGATATGTTTACAATTGATCCACCATTAGGATTTTTTGAGATTGCAAACCCATAATGCTTTGCGCATAAAAATGCGCCTGTGAGACCAACATTTAAATCTTTGTTCCAAACATCTAAAGGAAAATTTTCCAAACGAGAAAAGTTTTTATCTCCACCTTCTTCAACTTTTGGATTATTGGCAGCATTATTAACTAATCCATCAACTTTTCCAAATTTTTCAATTAATAAAGCAACATTTTTTTCAATTTCCTGCTCATCAGTAATATCAATCTTGAAACCGATTGATCCAACATGATACTTTTTATTCAATTCACTTGCGAGGTCGTCTAACTCTTGTTGAGAAAGATCTATCAGTATTGGCGTACCGCCATAACACGCTACTGCCTCGGCATGATTTCTGCCGAGCAGCCCCAAAGCACCTGTAATAATGATTACTTTATTATTCAATTCAAAAATATTAGATAGTTTGTTATTTTTCACTCTGGTTTTTGTTTATTGTTGTAATCATTATTGCACCACTATCTTTTGTATGCTCAAAATATCATAAGCATTAAACGTGAAGAAACTTTCATAACCGCCTTCAGTGTATATGGTGTTGTATTTTTCCTTCAATTTTTCATTGGTTAGCTTTGACATATTATTTATGCTTTATTAATTTCAATGTAAGCGGTAGGCTGAGATGAATATCTCAGGGCTCTTAACTTTAAATGATGCTTATTAATGTACTCATCAACTGCATCTGATTCACCCCACCCCTCTTTACCATACTCATCGAGAATAATAATGCCTCCAGGAGACATTAATGGCACAAATTTTTCTAAGGCTACCCTTGTTCCCTCATAGGTATCAAAGTCTAAATTAACTAAAGAGAAACGTATGCCCTGATTTTTTTTCACAAACTCAGGAATTGTTTTGGTCACCTCTCCTTGAACTAATCTACCATTATCAAAGCCATATTTAATTGCTTGAGCCAGAATTTTGTTTGGGTCAACACCATCAAATTGAGCCTCTTTAACAAAATCTTTTGCAGAGTTTTTTTCATATTCCAGCAACTCATCCGAAAATCCTTTAAAGGTATCAAAGCCATAAACAAACTTGCGCTCTCCCGGCGCATAAATTTTCAAGAGCTTCAACCAATAAAACCAGCCTGCACCTTTAAATACTCCACATTCAGCTATAGATCCAGGAATATCCAATGTTTTTTTGAATAATTCATACCTAGATATAAGTTTGCGGACTCGCTCAATATCATTGCTCATTAATAGATTATTGTAGCTTTCCCATAATTTATCTTCGTTCATCATTAGACTCTCCTTGCCACGCAAAGCAGCATTACTTCATTACTAAATCTTATGGTTTTATTTATTTTGTCTGGTAGCGAAATCTGATTTTGGGGACTATATGGTATAGGGAGTTTCCTTAAAATCTCGGTAAAGAACTTCAACCATGGAAACTTCCACAATATAGGTAGTTGGCGAAAATGACAAATATCTAAAACCTCAAACCCATTTTTTAAATGTATATCACGCAATGATGGGATGATAAATGGTTTTACATGAGTGTGATCTTGGAAAAAAGGCCCCCAACCCATATGGCTCCAACTTGGACACATTGTAATGATAAGCCCATCTTTACGAAGTACCCGATGTGACTCATCTAATAGTAACTCTGGACTATAAAGGTGTTCTATGATTGATTTATTAAATACCACATCAAAACTCCCATTTTGAAATGGCCATTCTCCCCTAGTTACATCATGTGTAATAACGCTGAGAGGTGAGCACATTTCAACCGCATCTTCATCAATATCAATGCCAGTTACTTGCTTTCCAAGTTTGGAAAATGCTCTTAATTGGTCTCCCCTGCCACAAGCAACATCTAGTATCAAATTATGCGAATCATCCAGATACTTATTTACCAAATATTTTACTAATTTTTCAGGATAGTCAGACTTCGGCCTCATTTCTTCTGAATAATAGGTCTTTAAATAATTTTTCATTTACGTTATGGCTTTTTTTATATTTTCTATAAACTTTAAAACATTTATAGAGTCATTAATATTTGATATTGAAATATCCTGACAATTAACAGCATCAATAAAACCTTTCATCTGGGCTATAAAAATCTCATTTCTAGACATATTTGATTCAAAAATTTCTGGTGCTTCTGACTTATTGCGATCTATAACACTAATTCTCCCGCTATTCAAGTCGCAATCAATAAATCCACTTTCAAACTGAACTCTAAAATTCCTGGTTTCAAAAACTTGAGAATATGACAAAGTTAGGCTTAATGGAAAGCTTTGTACACCTTTTGAATAACCACACAAAGCCATAACAGTATCGTCAGCATCTATTTCAAGTTTTATGTTCTTTGATTCAATTGCCTTGAATTTATCCGGCATGCCAAACAAGCTATATATCATATCAATTTCATGACTTAACCCAAGAAGCACTCCGCCACCAAGGTCACTTCTAGCTGCATAGCCTGTTCTATAATCTTCGTATTTGTGATGATCTGGTAAAAATGTGCACCATTCAAATCTTGCGCTGATGACATTTCCAAGCTCATTACTTGTAATTAATTCTTTTGCTTTCTTAAAAATTGGATCAAAGTGAGTTTGATACCCAATATACAAAATCGATTTAGTATTTGTTAACTTATCTCTTATTTCTTCAGCCTCTTGAACACTGATACATAAAGGCTTTTCTACGAAAATATTAGTATCGAAATCTAAACAGTTCAATATTGTTTTTGAGTGCATCGATGAAGGATTAGTAATAAAGACTGCGTCATACTCATTCTCATCAAATGCCCTATCTAAAGTGTCAAAAGCGCCAATTTGATAATACTCATTTAAATCCTTTACGGTCGTTGCAATACCGTCCTTGATATGATTATTATGTGAAGTGTTTCTCACAGCGAAGCACTCGACATCTTTACCATATAAAAATTGTATATTTTGTAAATGTCGTTGCCCAATGGAGCCCATACCCAGAAATAAAATTTTCATTTTTCTTGATCTGCTTCTATGTCTAATAAATATTTAAGGTTTCTTTCTGCTTCATTTGGAGGGTTTGTAAAGTACTTAGTTTCCAACGTTGCTAAATTTGAGTAATGAATTTCCTTCAAAGTCTTAGAGAGGGCATAAAAATCAACCATACCCTCACCTAATAATACGTTTTCACCTTTATTATTTCTGTCTTTAATATGTATATGTATTATTTTTTTTGAAAGTGTGAATATATCTTCAATTGGATTATCGGAATAATGCCAAAGATTCCCGCTGTCAAGACATATACCTACCAGGTCAGGGTCGGCGGATTTTAATACTTCAACAGTTTCTTTTGCTGACATATCTAGCTCTAAAGCAATTTTTACATTATGCCTTTTGATTAAATTCATAAGTTGATGCATATTAAGTTTTTCAACAAATATGTTCAATCTATCGATGGTATTAATTTTTACCTCTCCCAACAAAGGGATTACCAAAATAGAAGGTGTATTCTTCCCAAAAGTATTAACAACATCTACAATTTCATCCAAGATATCTTCAATTGAAGAGCAACTACAAATACTGTCTACACACATAGAAGGTATTCGCAACTGACATTGTGAAGATAAGAATTCTATAAGCCCTTTGGCATTCTTGATTTCTTGCTTGTTATCCCATAATAATTCAATATGCTGAAATCCAATATCTTTAGCAACATCAAATTCTTCTCGCCAAGTATTAACTGGAAAAACCTGAAGTTTATCTATAAATTTTGGTAATAAACGACCCTGCATAATACCAATTGATGAAATACTCATAATTGCGTCTTATCTGAAGCTTTTCTTAGGCTTAGAGAATCTTTTTTATTCAAAAATTGCTGTCCAAATACGTAATTCATGCTACCAAAATATCTGGATGGGCGACCTCATCATGTGCATTTCCAAAATAGCCGTTTTATGTTGATTAGGCACATTTCGTCTCATTAAGATGAGAAAGTATTATTTTAAATTTTGGATTATGAAGGCAAGATTCAGCATAATAAAAATCTTCCATCACATCAATATCTGGATACTTAGTAGTCTCCCATAACTTAATGTTATTTCCATGCAATAACCCAGTACTTTCTATGATACTGGGTCGAACTATATCAACTACACCGTTAGGAATATAAGTATCTTCAAATTGCTGTCTTGGTAAATTATAGAACTCTGTTTCATTATGACTTAAAAAAGGCTCCATATATTCGCCTTTCTTCTTAAACATTTTGTAAGGTGTTAGGTGGGTTTTATTTGCAGACCTTAGTGCTGAGGCATATTTATTATTCTTCATATATTTTATTGCACTATCTATTTCTCTGACATCTCGCAAAGGAGTTGTTGGTCTTAAGTGAACAAAAAGATCGGGGGCTTCTTCTTTATTTTCTTTCATAAAATCAAGAATATGTCTAAAAAACTCATAATCAGTGCTATTATCCTCGGATAGTTCTTTCGGGCGCAATAAAGGAACTTCTGCTCCATATTTCATAGCTATACCAGCATATTTTTCGGAGTCTGTTGACACAAGAATCCTATCAATTTCACTTGATAGTTTGGCCAAAATAATACTGTAAGCAATTAGAGGGTGTCCACCCAGTAATCTGATATTTTTATCTAAAATTGATTTAGACCCCGATCTCGCAGGAATTACTGCTACAGCTGTTTTAAGCATTCTCAGTAAGAATTATAACATTTTTATAAAGATGCAAAAAATACACTTTTTTTAATTAATGCTTTCAATAATTTCTATTGTCTCACTTGCACATCGATCCCAAGAAAACTTTTTAGCCTGAATGTTGCCTTTTTTTAATAAGTCTGCTTGTAGATCAGCATCGAATAGAACATTTTCCAGTGCATCAGCTATTTCTTTAGGGTCTTTAGGGTCTTCCAAATAATAAGCAGCATCCCCAACAACTTCTGGCAATGATGATAAATTACTACAAATGACAGGCACATCAAGGTATAGGGCTTCTAATGGAGTGATATTAAACCCTTCATATAACGACGAACAAACGAAAACATCTGCTGATTTATAAAAACCATATATTTCTTCATCTGTAGTATATGTCACCCATCTAAAGTTTTTAGTTATATTATGCTGTTCCGCAAGTTCATTAATATCGTAAAAAGGATAAGTATGGTTTTTACCAATTACTACAAGGGTTATGGTTTCAGATGTTTTTTTTATGACCCTTGAAACAGCCTCCATCAAAGCAGGTAAATTCCTTCTATTCATAATAAGGCCAACAAATAATACAACTTTGCCAGATAATTTATATTTTTTTCTTACTAAAGCTTCAAACTCCTTGCTATTAGAATTACCCATATCTATAAATTTTTTATCCACCCCTAAATTGGTAACATATATCTTCTCATCTTTAACATTAAAGTATTTAATTATTTCTTTCTTTGTGGCTTCAGATCCGGTAAGTATGATGTCTGCCTTTCTTACTGTTGGACCAGTAAGAGTATTAATTGAGGCTAGCTGTTTCTTAGGAAACCATTCGGGATGAGCAATATAGGAAATATCAAAAATTGTTACTACTTGTTTGCATTTTAGTGGATAAATTGGCAGGGTATAAAGCGGTGAAAAATAGACTTCTGCTTGTTTATTTTTTCTCAAGGCACGGGGCAGATAAAAATTCTCCCAAACAGGGCCCAGATCAAATAATTTAGAGTTTGGCACAAGCGAAGCAGAAATGTTATCCTCCTCAAGAAAAGAGTCATTAGAGAATTCATTTCTGAAATAAATATCATAATAATTGCTCTTGTACTCACTCCCCCAAATACGCAAAAGATTTGACAGATATCTGCCTACACCTGTTCTTTTGCCTTCTAAACATCGTCCATTTATCATTATTCTCATAGAATTTCACCACTAGTATTGCTTTCGATCCATTTTATTGTTTTCTTCAAACCTTCAGATAAAGAGGTGGATTGTTTGAACCCAATGCTTTGTATTTTTGAGATATCCCCATACCACTTTTGGACATCGCCCGGGAAAGAATCCCCTGTTAGAGAAATTTTTATATCTGGAAAGCCCATAAGCGATGCAATATTTCTAGCCAAATCAATAATGCGAACAGATTGACCACTTGCCAAATTATAGTCTTCGCCAGGAGCTCCATTACAAGCTATTACCACCAAGCCATTAATGATATCATCAATATACAAATAATCCCTAATTTGCTCTCCATTACCTAACAATATTAACTCTTTGTTGTTCTTTTGAATTTTTCTAATAATATCGTGAATAGCAAATCTATTCATGCCAATACCATACACACTAAACATTCTTGCAATACGAACATCAGTATCGTAACACTTGTGATACACATAGCAATAGGACTCGCCAGAAACTTTTGCAGCTCCATATGGCGAAGATGGTTTCACAAAAGACTTCTCAGTTAAAGGTAATTCACAGTTAATATCAAATATAGAAGCAGTAGAAGGGAAAATTACTTTACATTCCATTCTTCTTGCAGATTCCAACACCTGGAAAAAGCCATAACAAGTGTCATAAAAGTCCTCAGCAGGGCTGGCAACAGATCCTGGTACGCTAGCTTTTGCTGCCATATGGAAAATTACTGTATTGCTTTTAATAAATTGATCTAATGCGTTTGGAACAGCAATATCTAACACGGCAGATTGACAAATATTTCCAATGAAGGGCTTTCTATCTACTGCAATAACCTCAACCCCCTTTGCTACTAAGTTTAGAACTAGAGCTCTACCGATAAATCCAGAAGATCCAGTCACTATAGCGTGTTCTATCTTACTATTTACTGTACTCATGCCAAATCTATCGTCCTTTTTTAATAGAAATCAATCTTTCTATAATTTGCTTCTTGGTGAATGAAAATAATATTTCTTAATTAAAATTGTATGAACTTAGAGAAAAAAATATTTACAAATGCTGTCGTAGGTTTCTTGCAATATTTTTTTCCTCTTCACTGAATTTCTTAATTCCATCACCCATTGCTTTTTCAATCTTTCTAACTGCACCAACTAATTGCCTGAGACCTGCAGGTTCAATAGAAGCAGATTGATCAGATCCGTACATAGATCGATCTAATGTAATGTGCCTTTCTAGAGAGCTAATACCCATAGCTGCAGCCGCATAAGAAACGGCCAAACCAACTTCATGTCCACTGTATCCAACGTTACAATTATATTTTTCTTTAAGTGTTGCAATAAGATTAAGATTTGCATTTTCATCTTTCATCGGGTATGTCGATACGGTATGCATCAATTCAAAAGGACATCCGTAATGCTTAAATATACTTACTGCTTTGTCAATATCTTCATAATTTGACATTCCGGTTGATATGAAAGTGTGCTTTCCTTCTTTAGCAATCATTTCTAGAAGATCATGAAATACAATCATGGCGGATGCAACCTTGTTGTATTTACAATTAAATTGCTGTAGAAATTTTTGACTGTTTAGATCCCAAGCAGATGCAAACCATTCGATGCCTTTCTCTTTGCAATATTTATCAATTTCTTTGTAATCATCAATACCGAACTCAAGGCCTGACTTTTGTTCACGTTGAGTTGAACCCCAGGGGCTATCTCGAAATGAATCTAAGAACTTCTGTGTGTAAACTTTATCAATATCTCTTTTTTGAAACTTTACAGCATTACAGCCAACTTCACAAGCTAAATCTATTAACTGTTTACATATAGACATATCGCCATTATGATTTATTCCAATTTCTGCAATAATAAAGACTGACATTTATTACCCCTTTTGTTAGTTATATAAGATTTCAATGAAATCTATTTTTAGCTGTTTTTCAAGCAGTTCACGCACTACACCCATACCGCCTTTTGTTTTCAGAACAATCTTAGATGCTTCTAGAATAAGAGGATGACTATCAGCCGGGCAGGCTGACACTCCGCAAATTTGGATGGGGTGATAATCATTTAAATCATTGCCAACATAGAGCATTTTGTCAAAGGTATAGCCATATTTTTTAGAGATCATTGAGAGAGCCGCTACTTTATCCTTTATGCCTTGTAAAACAGGTACCTTAAGTTTCTTTGCACGAGCTTTAACCACCGGATTTTCTTCAGTCGATAATATGTAAACTGGCTTGGATAGTTTTTTTAATACATCAAATGCAAGTCCATCAGCACGACTACATCTAACAAATTCAGTTCCATCCTCACTTATGTAAACCGTGTTATTAGTTAGTACGCCATCAAAATCAAAGATAAAGATATCAATGTCTTCTATAGAAAAAGTATTCACTGCAAGTATTTTTTAAAAATTATTTTACTATGAATAATGAATATCAAAATAAATCATTGATTTATCTTTATATTGCGATTTTTATAGCATCTGAATAGGTTATTAAGGGAAATGTACATTCTAAAGGCAACAGCTACCGCAGGACAATTTGTGTTAAAAATTGAAGCAAAAAGTTTAGCAAAATTATACATTTTAGCTAAAAAAAAGGGGTTAAATTGATACATAAACTTGATTTATATGATTTCCTTCAGACACTCTTTAAGTGATTGTTGCCATGATGGAATCTGAAGTCTGAAGTGGTTTGTAATTTTCTCTTTATTAAGGGTTGTGTTTTTTGGCCTTATGGCAGGGGTTGGATATTGATCAGAACCAATTGGAGTGACTTTGCAGTCTAGATTCGATAACTTAAAGATTTCTTTTGCAAAATCAGACCAGCTAGCCTCACCCATGTTTGAAAAATGAAACACCTCGGTAGAAAAACTCTTCTTATTGAATTTGTCATTCGAGATGATATTCAATATAACCTTAGCCAAATCACTTGCATAAGTTGGGGAGCCTATCTGATCACTAACCACACTTATCTCATTCTTTTCGTGTCCTATCTTCAACATGGTTTTTGCAAAGTTATTTCCAAACTCGGAATAAACCCAGCTTGTTCTGATAATCATTGCATTATTAGGCATAGTTTCTAGGGTAGCTTTCTCTCCAAGAAGTTTGGTTTTGCCATAAACATTAATGGGATTTGGATTGTCACTCTCCAGATATAGGGATTCATTCTTGCCATCAAAAACATAATCCGTTGAGATGTGTATCAGCTTAGCATTTTGTGAATTGGCAAATTCAGCTAATTGCTTGACAGCCAAGTGATTAACCTGATCCGCT
>Ga0181581_10000576_pt1 | contig 27568 bp, 16 predicted proteins | sample 071ome_22_FD_132433 | JGI IMG/M metagenome (GOLD analysis project Ga0181581, IMG submission 132433) | Coastal salt marsh microbial communities from the Groves Creek Marsh, Skidaway Island, Georgia - 071404AT metaG (megahit assembly) | ecosystem: Environmental > Aquatic > Marine > Intertidal... | reverse complement strand
GGCGTGTCGACGGATGCAGTGGACGCAGAGCATACGCGGGGATGTGCGGGGCGCGGGGACGCTCTCGCGCGAGGTGGTGCGATTGACGCGTCTGTACGCCGAGAACGAACGCGAAAAGAATCGTTCGGACGAGTCGAATAGAGGAGATGGGGGCGACGGTGTCGATGCGGACGACGATCGACTCATGGTTCGCGAGCACTGGTACCTGGGTGGATACGAAAATCAAGAGGTGCACGCGCTCAAAGAGCTCGGATGCGCGTTGCGAGGAGAGACGCGACGACTCTCTCGACCCGTCGTCGAGGGCGCGCGTCAGCGAGAAGCCGTCGACGTCTTCGAAGAGGCACTCGATGTCTTAGATGCGCACTGGCGCGCCACGAAATCATCCTTTGAGCGCGACGCCGAGGGTGCGGCGATTAAACTGAGCATTCTGGGACATCTCGGCGATATTTTTGACAATTATCTCGAGCCGGAGAATGTCGCGGCGAATCGCGCGCGCGCCGTCGAGTACCGCCGACGGTACGAGACGCTCGCGCCGGGAAGTTTCGGTCCGGGCGTCGCGTGTCCACTCTGCGATGTCCCGCTCGGTGGTCTCGACGTCGACGACGCGCCGGTGAAGATGACATTCGCGTGGGACGCGTGCGCCTCCAAGCACCACTTTCACGCCGCGTGTCTCGACGCCCGCTTCGACGACTCGCGACCCGCGTGTCCGGGATGCGTCGCCGAGCGTCTCGCGAGACGAACCGAATGACCGAATGACTTACGACATTCTTCTACCATCACCTCTTTTACTCTTTCATCACTATTACTTGTTTTACCACCGATCGATCGGTGCGCTTTCGCTCGCGTAGCTCGCTCTGTAAACGACGACGCCAAAAAAAGCACGCGCGCGCGTCACAGTCTCACGCGCGAGATTGATTGAGAGATGGCGACGACGACGAGAGAGTCCACGCTCGGAAGCGCGAGACGACTCGAGCGACGCGGTGGAACCCTCGTCGCGGTGCCGCACGTCGTGACGAGGACTGGTTTTAAAGCGCCCGACGCCCCCGGCGCGAGCGCTGTGTTTTCTGCTGAGACGACGAGCGCCTATTTTCAGCACAAGGTGCTCGGCGCGGTGTCGCGCGTCTCCGGCGACGGTCGCGCGGGTAAAGCGCTCATGCCCTACGACCCGGACGCGCCGAGAAATCGACCGAGAGAGAGCGTGCGCAACACCGTCGGTCGTCGTTTCGGTCCCTCGTGCGCGGCGACGCTTCGGCGAGGCGAACGGTACCGCGGCGCGTCCACCATCACGCTCGCCTCGTCCGACGCGCGTGAACGCGCGAGCGCGTGGCGGACGACGAATCAAGTCATGTATCCGCGCGCATCGGTCGTCGAGACGACCGGGTTGGATAATCCGGGGATTTCGTCGGCGGTCGCGAAGCGCGCGCGCGCCGCGCGAAGCGCGTGAACCGCCGACATCCGTCGTCGCGCGAGCGCGTGGAATGTGCGCGCGAGCGCGCGCGACTCGGTCGAGACGCGTCGCGTCCGCGATAGAAGATACATTGTAGACATTAAAAACGTCATCGACGCGTTCGTGGTCGTCGCGACGCGCGCGCAATCGATATTGAATGTATCATCCGCGCGACGACGGTGAAAAGTGGAAAAAATCATCGTTCGCGCGCCACACGCGCGCGCGGCCGTCGGTCCGTCATGTACGGCGACGGCATCGACGACGAGGGAGACGAGGCGCGCGATCGAGAGATTCGCGACGCGTTCCGCGGTGGATTGGAGCGTCGCGCGCCGCCGAACGGGGCGCCGAGACCGGCGGCGGGAGGATCTTCGACGCTCGGTTTGCAAGCGCTCGCGGCGGCGAAACGCGCCGAGAAACGCGCGCGAGAGACGCGGTCGTTCGACGACGCGAACGATGCGGATGACGGTGGGGCGCGGCGACGCGACGACGCCGACACCGACGCGGAACGTCGGAACGCGTCGTTCGGAGCGCCGCGGAAGAATTTCAGACTCAGGCGGGACGAGACGCCGTCGCATCCGGGTGGATTGAACGCGCACGCCAAGGAGGCGATCGATCGACGACGGAAAGACGCGAGATACGGTCGTGGGATCGAGTCGAGGCGCGAGGCGCCGCGGGCGCGAGACGAGGAGGAGACGTGGGGGAAACGGTATCGCAGTCGGGACGGCGAGTGGGAGGAGACGCCGAGACGCGATCGAGACGGACGGATGATGACGCCGAGATTCGGAAGTCACGGGTCGTGGGACGAAGGGTCGGCGCCGTCTGGTTCCGGCCGAGTTGGGTCGAGATCGTCGAGTCATCGGTCGCAATCGACGAGGTACGACGGCGCGGCGGCGACGCCGGCGGCGACGCCGTCGTGGAAATCAAACGCGTGGGCCACGGGCGCGATGGCGAACGCGAATAAATTCGTCTCGGAGGGCGCAGTCGTGGACGCGGAGGACGACGTCGCCGGCGGTGCGCTCGTCCCGGACGAGGATGCGGAGAAGCGCTTGGATCGCGCGTGGTACGACGACGACGAGGGCGGCGGCGCGCACGGCGACGCGCACAATCCATTCAACACGACCGCTCGCGACGAGGCGCGATACGCGAAGAAGGAACAAGAGTACGCCAAGCGCCTCACGCGTCGGGACGGGACTTTGATGTCCATGGCGGCGTCGAGACGCGTGAGTCAACTCAACGCGGATTCCAACCAATGGGAAGAAAACCGAATGATGACGTCGGGGGTGATTCGCATGAAGGAGATTGATTTAGATTTCGACGACACCGAGGAGAATCGCGCCATCTTGCTCGTGCACGACACCAAACCTCCGTTTTTGGACGGTCGCATGGTGTTCACGAAGCAGCAATCGACCGTTTTACCGGTGAAAGATGTCACGAGCGACATGGCGCAAATCGCGCGAAAAGGAAGCGCGCTGGTGAAGGAAGTCAGGACGAAGCGCGAAGAGAATAAAGGTCGCGACCGGTTCTGGGAGATGAAGGGATCGAAGATGGGTTCGATCACCGGCACGACGCAGGCGGAAAATCAAGAGGCGGCGGCGAACGCTGCGGCGAAGAAGGACCGCGACGACGACAGACCGGACGTCGTCGGCGCCGACGGCGAAATCGACTTCAAGGCTGGCGCGAAATTCGCCGAGCACATGAAGACGTCCAAGTCGAGCGCGCAGAGCGACTTCGCCAAGACGAAAACTATCAAGGAACAGCGCGAGTTTCTGCCCGTGTACGGGTGTCGCGAGGATTTGATGCACGTCATTCGCGAAAATCAAATTGTCGTCGTCGTCGGCGAGACGGGGAGCGGGAAGACGACGCAGATGACGCAATACATGCACGAGGAGGGCTACTCCACGTTCGGTATGGTCGGATGCACGCAACCGCGCCGCGTCGCCGCCATGAGCGTGGCCAAGCGCGTGAGCGAAGAGATGGGATGCGAACTCGGCAAGGAGGTCGGGTACGCCATTCGATTTGAAGATTGCACCGGACCGGACACCCTCATCAAATACATGACGGACGGCGTGCTCCTTCGCGAGACGCTGCGAGAGCCCGATCTCGACATGTACAGCTGCATCATCATGGACGAAGCGCACGAGCGTTCGCTGCACACGGATGTTCTTTTCGGCATTTTGAAAAAAGTCGTAGCGCGGCGACGAGACTTCAAGCTCATCGTCACCTCCGCGACGTTGAACGCGGACAAGTTTAGCAACTTTTTCGGTTCTGTGCCAATCTTCCACATTCCAGGGCGCACGTTCCCGGTGGAAGTGCTCTACGCGAAGACACCGGTGGAGGATTACGTCGAGGGCGCGGTGAAACAAGCGCTCACCGTGCATCTCTCCTCTGGACCCGGAGACATTCTCATCTTCATGACGGGTCAAGAAGAAATCGAAACCGTCACGTACACGCTCGAAGAGCGCGTCGCGCAGCTCATGGACGAAGGATCGTGTCCACCTCTCAACGTTCTTCCAATTTATTCGCAGCTTCCGAGCGATTTACAGGCGAAGATTTTTCAAGACGCTGAGGACGGTAACCGCAAGTGCATCGTCAGTACAAACATCGCCGAGACGTCTCTCACCCTCGACGGCGTCATGTACGTCATCGACAGCGGATATTGCAAACTGTCCGTGTTCAATCCGCGCATGGGTATGAACGCGCTGCAAGTGTTTCCGTGCGCGCAAGCCGCTGTTAATCAGCGTTCCGGTCGCGCTGGGCGCACGGGTCCGGGGACGTGTTACCGCCTGTACACGGAGATGGCGTACAAGCACGAAATGCTTGTCTCCACCGTTCCGGAGATTCAACGAACCAACCTCGGAAACGTCGTCTTGTTGCTGAAATCGCTCAACGTGGATAATTTGCTAGACTTTGATTTCATGGATCCGCCGCCGCAGGAGAACATTTTGAATAGCATGTACTCGCTGTGGATCTTGGGCGCGCTCGACAACACGGGCGGTTTGACGAGGCTCGGTTCGAAGATGGTCGAGTTTCCCGTCGATCCACCGCTCGCGCAGATGCTGATCAAGGCTGAAGAGACGAAGTGTTCGAACGAAATGCTCACCGTCGTCGCCATGCTCTCGGTGCCGTCGATTTGGTTCAGACCGAAGGATCGCGAGGAGGAGTCGGACGCCGCGCGCGAAAAGTTCTTCGTCCCGGAGAGCGATCACTTGACGTTGCTCAACGTGTATCAACAGTGGAAGAATAACGGATACAGAAACGACTGGTGCAATAAGCACTTCATTCAGGGCAAGGGCTTGAAGAAGGGCAGAGAGGTTCGCGCGCAATTGATGGACATCATGAAGCAGCAGAAAATCGAGCTCATCAGTTGCGGACAAGATTGGGACGTCTGTCGACGATCGATCGCCGCGGCGTACTTTTATCAAGCCGCCCGTCTCAAGGGTGTGGGCGAGTACATCAACGCTCGCAACGGTATGCCTTGTCACCTTCACCCGAGCTCTGCATTGTACGGCTTGGGGTACACGCCCGATTACGTCGTGTATCACGAGCTCGTCATGACAGCGAAGGAGTACATGCAATGCGTCACGGCGGTCGAGCCCCAGTGGCTCGCCGAGTTCGGACCGATGTTTTTCACGCTCAAGGAGAGTCACTCGAGCATGTTGAAGTCGAAAGCGAAACGCAAGGAGGATAAGATGAAGATGGAGGCGGAGATGCAAGCGAAGCGCGACGAAGAGGAGCAAGCGCTCGCGTCGCAACGCATGCGCGAAGAGGAACGGCGAGCGAAACAAAGGAGTCAAATAGTGACTCCCGGCCAGCGTTCCACGGCCGGCACGCCAATAATCGACGCGGGGTCTTCGTCGCGTCCGTCGAGCGTTCGTCGAGGCGCCGGAGGCAGAACGCCGGGAAGGAGACGTTTCGGTCTGTAGGGGGAGAAAATTTGTTCTACTTGTGTGTTTTTTTACACATGCGCTAGTTGTTGGAACCTAGGAGAAACTTTGTATTTTTTATCAATTCGATTGAACCGCGAGCCGTTTCAAGTGATCCATGAACACCTGTAAAGACACATCATCCGTGAAGATGATGTCGCTCCCGCCACCCATCGAAGCGCTGCTATTGTACGTTGCGCTCGGATTCAACTTTGCCAGCAAGAATCGCGCCTGCGAGCCGTGCTGGTCGCAATCCACCAATCGCGGCACCGGAAACCTACTCGCGATGATTTGTTCCGCCTCCGCCTTGGGCGCCGCGAGCAATTCCTTGAAAGCCACGTGCTCTGGTTGGTCTTGGTAGTTCGCCTTCCTCCACTGCGCGATGGTCATGCCGTGGAACACGACGACGCTAAAGTACGCATCGAGAACTAAGATGCGGTCGGCCGCGATCGAACACACGTCCAATAACACGGGCTCTGGAGGACCGTTAAAGCTGTACGCGGTGAGCGTGGGCTGAATCATCACCAAGGAATTTAAGACGTTTTCGCGCTGCAAAATCATGCGGAAATACGCCGTCTCGTCCGGCGAGTTGTTGAAAACTTGCACGAACTGCGACCGACGCAGATTGAACATGAATTGCGGGTAAATGCTAAATTGCGGCATGAGTTGGAAAGAGTGCGGATCATCTTTCCTGTAGTCGCCGAAGCGTTGGCACAGCTGGATGAGCTTGCGATCGAGCCATCGCGTCGCCGCGGGACAATCCGTCTCCTCCTCCGTCTCCATCTTCCAGGATAATTGTCTGGCGACGAGGACGGCGGCAGCCTCTTGATCGAAGCCAGCGGCGATGTCGTTCAAGTTTTGACCTTCGGTCCAGCGTCGACTTGTCGTGATGACGCGCATGCGCGTCTCCCCCGTCGGCAGCGTAAACGTACACAAAAACTGGAGGAAGAATTGTTGCGATTGCTGACCTTGCATCGCCATCGGTTGCTGATCTTTGCCGCCCGGATTTGCCACTTCAAAGTACACGGCCAAAGACGTCTCGCTGTTGAGCGTGCACAATTTCCACGCGGTGGTGCCGCCGCTTCCGATGGGCGAGTCGCTCGTCGCCCCCGGCAATCCCTTGCGATCCAACGCGGCGCACGGGCCGATAACGCCCGCCGTCTTGACGTCGCGACTAGTGATGACTTCAAACTGACCGTTGTACGCGATCCCCAAGCCGCCCTGCGCGTCTTGAGTGAAGAGTTTCTGGAACGACGTCTTGAAGACGGTGTGCGAGAAAGACTCGGCCAACACGACGTTACCTCCCGTCTTCTCCACGCACACCTTCATCTCCGCCAAGCCAACCTGATCCAACGCGCACGCGAAAACGTCCAACACGTGTCCGTTCGCACACAGATTGATGGCGACTTGCTCGTAGTACTTTTTAGCCTTTGCGTAAAACGGCGCCGCACCCTTCACTATATCCTTGTGCGATCGCACGGCTTGCTCCATATCCTTCGCCACGATGGTTCCACCACCGTCCGTCGCCGCACCGCCCGTGAACAACATCGCCTTCGCACTCATACCTATCGCCGCGGTGGACAAAAGGCACGACGCCACCATGAGCGCCGTCCCCGTGCATCGTGCGCGTCGGCACGCCGGCAGCGGCGTAAACGCGTCCCTGTTCAGCTCCTCCAAAATAGCCGACAATTGAAACTCACACTCGCTCAGCGGCACTAAAAACTTTGACTCCGGCGGTCCCATCATCGCACCATTCGGTCCCGGCGCGCCGCGATGCGGCGCTTGCGCCCCCGGATGTCGTCCGTTCGCCTGTCGATTTCCGCCGCCGAGCGTCAACTGATCCTTAATCTGCTGTTGCGTAAACTCTTTATTCCCTCGAAACACGTACGACTTCGGACAATCCGTGAACCCAAGCTCGTGCACGTGCACGTGCGTCCCGTACGTCACCAACCCGACGCGCGCGTCCTCCGGCAACAGACTCAACGCCTGCGTGAGCGCCTGTTTCAGCGCCCGAAGTTCCTCCTCCTCCGCGCACGCGTCGACGACGAACAGATACACCGGCGCCCCCCCACCCCCGCGCGTCGGCACCGCGTACTCGATCGTCGTATAACTCGGAAACAATTCCGCCGGTAAATTCGTCTCGCTCAGCGCGCCGTAATGCGGCGGGAAGTGGTTTCGCGCGTGGCACATGCAACACACCCAGATCTTGCTCGCGAAATCCACCCTCGCGTATGGATTCAACGCTCCTCCGCACCCCTTACACCGCACCGGCTCGTACGGCACGCGCGGCACAACCTCCTGCGAGATTTCCTTCTTCGGCGTCACCACGCACCCGAACGGCACGACGCATTTCGACATCTCGGCGCGCGAATTCGCCACCACGTTCCATGAAAATCGAACCCCATCGTTCGCTTCGAGCGCGCCCCAATCCACCCCCGCGGGCGCGTGCGACGCGTGCGCGTGCGCGTGGGCGTGCGATTGATCCTGCGCGTACGCCGCGTGCGCGTCGTGGGTCGCCATCGCGGACGCGCGCGGCGATCACTGACGTTCGATCGGCTCAACGGACCGACCGCGACGAACGAGGGACGCGCGCGGCGCGCGAGACGTCGTCGCGAGCGATGCGCGAGGCGAGGTAGAAGGGGCGGCGGCGCGCGCGACGGTGTCGGTGGCGTCGATCGCGGCGGCGGCGCGCGAGAGATGCGCGCGGGGTGGCTGGCGCACGCGCGACGCGCGGGGAGGCGGAAATGCGCGACGAGCGTGCGGGAGGTTCTGGACGCGCGCGCGCGGACGGACGAGGCGCAGACGCGCGCGGTGGAGGCGTTGGAGAGTACGAGGGAGGCGGTGACGCGCGCGCGAGGCGGCGCGGGCGACGGTGAGCGACGTGGGGCGTATCTCCACGGGACGGTCGGTCGAGGAAAGACGATGTTGATGGACGCCCTGTACGAGTCTCTGCGCGGCGACGACGCGCGAGCGAGGACGATGCGGACGCATTTTCACGCCTTTATGTCTCAGACGCACGCCGAGTTGTTTCGAGCGTCCGTGGCGTCGATGGGGTCGCGGGACGCGGAGGGGACTGCGCGCGTCGACGTCGGCCGCGACCCGCTCGTGGATATAGGAAAGCGTTTGCGAGCGACGACGGATCTGTTGCTGTTGGATGAGATTGAAATCTCCGACGTCGGCGACGCGATGGTTTTTAAACGGTTGATGGAGTCGTATCTCGACGCGGGCGGCGCGCTCGTCGCGACGTCGAACTGCGCGCCGGAGGACTTGTACAGAGGCGGCATCAATAGGTCGTCCTTCGTGAGTTTCATCGACACGCTCAGGAAACACACGCAGGTGATCGACCTGTTCACGCCGGAAAACGTCGATTATCGTCGTCGTCTCGAGTCTTCGAGTGGGAGCGACGACGCGACGGAGTCTGTCATCGTCGGCGTCGGCGCCGGCGCTCGAGAGCGTCTGCAGCACTCGTGGGCGCGTCTCGCGTCGTCCTCTTCGACGTCGGAGAAGGACGTGAACGTCGTCGTCGGGAATAACCGCGCGATACGCGCAAAAATTCGTCGAGGCGACGCGGTTTGGTTTACGTTTGACGATATTTGCGGTCGCGCGTCGCGAACGCACCCGAGCGATTTCATCGAGCTCGCCCAACGTTTCAAGGTGATTTGCATTCAGGACGTTCCGAGACTTCCCATCTCCACCTCGGAGAATGAAGCGAGACGATTCATCAATCTCATCGACGTCCTCTACGAGCACCAAACCGTTCTCTTGACGAATCTCCACGCGCCGCCGGACGCGCTCTTCGACGAGGACGAAGCCGCCGCCGCCGAAGACCGCGACCTCACCCTCCGCGAACGCACTCGAATCGAAAACGAACGACGTTCCGAGCTCCACGTCACCTCCACGGGCGGTAGCAGCGGTCGTTCGACCACCATGCTCGCTCCCGAACTCGAGTGGTCGGCGACCGGTAGAGTCGGCGCGTCGCTCGCCGACGTCAACTCCGTCAATTTTGTTGCCGCCGCGAGTCCTCGCGCGCGATCCCGTCTGCACCACATGTCCACGCCCGCATACCGCGACGATGCTCTCCGTCACGGTCGCGGTGATGACGACATCGTAGATTTAGGGCGATAGTTGTAGTTTCCATGTTAGAAAGTTAGCGTCGCGCCCGGAAGTGACGATTTCACAGCCCCCACGGAATCCCCCGCACACACCCACGCGCACGCGTCATGCTCGCCATCACGCAAGCCACAACGCTCGTCAACGCGCCCGTGCGCGCGTCTGCGCCGCAAAAACGCGCGTCTCGCGCGTGCGCGCGCGTCACCGCGCGTGCGAACGCGGATGACGTCAACCGCAGATCCTTCATGCGACGCGCCGGGTTCGCGGCGCTCTCCGTCGCCGTCGCGACGCCCAAGGAGGTACGCGCGCGCGACGACGCGCGCATCGTATGATTCGCGTCGCGCGCGACTCTGGGACGAGAGACTGACGACGCACGTGTGCGCGCGCAGGCGAAAGCGTTCCTCGGCTTGGGCGGGGATAAGGAGGCCAAGTACCAAGAGGAGACGACCGCCATCATCGCGCAGGTGCGATCCACGCTCGAGATGGCGCCCGGCGCGGAGGGTCGGGAGGAGTCCATCAACACCACGCGCCAGATGACCAACGCGTGGGTCGCGAGATACCGGAGAGATAATAAGACGACGGGGAAGCCGTCCTACGGTCTGGTGTACAGCGCGTTGAACGCGGTGAGCGGCCACTTTAATAACTTTGGCACCAAGTACCCGTTCCCGGCGAAGAGAAAGGATCGCGTGTTCGCGGAGTTTGAGCAGGCGGAGCTCTTGCTCCAACGCGGACGATGATCGTGGACGCGTTGCAATGAAACAAGACTCACAACTATATCTTTCTGTATAACCGCGCCCGATTCACGTCGATCGAGCGACGACGCGCGCGCGCGGATCGAGAGCGAGCGTGTCGTGCGCCGAAATGTTCGTCATCTTTGATATTAATTCGTTTTTCTTACGCGGACGCGCGCTTTTGTAGCTCGTCGTCAATCTGTCGCGCGACGTCGACGAGGAAACTCTCGGAGCGCTTTTTCAGCGCCGCGAAGCACGCGTCCTCGCGCGTTCTGAGTTCAGACTTTCGAGCGTTGAACTTAATCTCGTGTCCACACTCCTCGTCTTCCGCGCAGTCTCTCGAAAATTCAGGAATGTAAATGGTGCCACACACCTCGACCGCGCCGTCTTCGTCTTCGTCTTCGTTTTCGTCGTCGCTTTTCCCTCGCTCGGCCTCAAACGTCGCTCGCCACTCGAGCGTGGTTTCAAAATCGAACCCGTGTCTCGGCTTACCGCGAATCATCACCACGCTCGCGTCGCCCTCGCACTTTTTCACCCCCACGATCTCCACCTTTTGTCCCTGGAACGCGCCGTCGAGATCAAACGTCCCTCGCTCGACGACGAGCGCCTCCAGTCGCGCCTTGGCCCAATCCGTGTGTCCGCGCTCTTCCCACGTCCCCGCCGAGTTCCACGCCGACATGTGCGTCGAAGACACCTGCCTAGAGAGCGCCTCCGCCTCCTCGCTCGTTATTTTCTGCGCGCGACGCGTCGAGATCGTCCTCCGTCGTCAGTCTTCGCTCCGAGCGCGCGGACGTCGCCGCGAGCCTCGATCGAATCTCAACGCACCTTTGCCGTCGCCGCCGGCGCGTCCCCGGCGTTCGCGCGCGCGTGCCAGTAGTGATACGACAGATCGCCCTTGGCTGATTTACTCGCCTCGGCGGGCGTCTCGGCGCGTTCGTCCTCGGTCTCGCCCATCTTGTATAGAAACTTCTACACGTCTTCGCGAGCGCCGCGCCGCGCCGCTCGCGCGCGTCGACGTCTCCGTCGGCGTCTCGACGTCGACGCGGGCGTCGTCGTCGTCGTCCTCGCGCGTCGTGGACGATTCGATCGCGCGCGGTGGACGGTGGGGACTCGGTGCCGAGCGCGCCTCGAACTGCGCGCGGGGACGCTCGTCGCGGCGTACGCGCGGCCACCGGCGCGCGTCGACGCGGCGATCACGCGAGACAGCCGCGTCGGGTGGTGATGGCTGGGAATGAGGCGTGCGTGGATGCGTTGTAGTTTGTACTGTACACCATCTTTACAAGGTAGAGCCGTATGCTGGGATTTCAGAAGCTCGACGCGCGCGCGCGGGATCGTCCGCGCTCGCGCCGAGGTTCGTCCGCGCGTCGCGTCTACGGCGAAGCGCCATCACACCAAATGCCACCGCTAAAACGATGATTGACGCCTTTACGACGCCGCGAGATGTGAATGTCCAGACGTTTTCGTGTAACATGTCGCGTTCACGCATCGTTACCGCGTTCCCGAGCGCGAACTTTGTCCACGAGAAATTGTCTCGCGCCAGCGAGCACCACGCGTTGGCGTTGAATGTGAACCGCTCGAGCGTGTTTCCGGCGACGTCGCGGACACCCGAAACGGTGACACTAAATGTCCCGAATTGTTTTTGGGGAAAACCGACCATAAAATTGATTCCTGACTCCGTCTGCGTGCACTTGAAATCGAACTCTTGCAGGGGCACCGCGGCCTTTACTCGCGACCCCTTGTTGTCACACATCGTGTATTTTCTCCACACTGTGGTTTCATGGTTCGAACAATCGATAGCTTCATCCAGTTCGACTCCGAAATACTTCTCACCGAAAGTAAAGTACTTCTTAACCATCGGCGCTTTCGTATCGACGGTGAGCGTCAGTCTTTGATCGCTGACATACTCGTGCACAGACGAATCTGCCATCGACGGACCTCCAAAGCAGAAGTTCTTGACGCGCAACTCATACACGTTATCCTTGAAACCGCCGAGAAGCTTTTCGTACTGGTTATTGATCTTCCAGTCGAATTTGCACCCCTCTGTTCGAGAGTTGTCACACAGCAAGTTGAACTTGAAGTTGTCCATCTTGGCTGAGCCTTCGTCCTTTGCCGTGATCCATTCGCCGCCGGAAACTGGTCTATATTGCACGCGGACGAACTTCAGTCGCGCGTTCATGAGCTCAGAGTCCGAAGACGTTTCGCCTGGCCACAAAAGGTAACGATCTGGGTTGTTTACCCTGAGATTGAGCTCTCCTGACGAGCTCGGCGACTGACTGGAAAACATATATTTTGATGCTGTGCTCTCGTCAAACTGTACTTTCGGGCACGGTTGGCTCCAACTCATCGGGTCAACATTGATAGTGTGCGCAATAGGGTCGCGACTTAGATCCATTTCACTCTCACACAAGCTTGTCAACTGCAACTGCAAGTACTGGATGCTTCGCGTTGACCGTCCAGGAGTCACAACGAGACTCAGATGCTCTTGCGAAACAAACTTCTGCCTGTCGAGAGCGTCTCCTCCGACAAACTTGAACGGCACATAATCGCCGACGGACAAACCGTTGCCATTTACTGAGAAAACAGTGCCGCGTAGTTCGAACGATGCGTGCGGCGCGGTGCTGGCGGCACTATAGACCGCATCGGCTACGGAACGAGGCGTCGCCCCGTTGAGGCCCTTGGCGGTTTCCGCCGCCGACTTGACTCGCAACACGTCCTCCGAATCCTTCGCGACGATCGAGCTGGCGACGTTGCTTACTTCCTCGAACACAGAGTACGCGTCGGTCGGCTCGGCCGCCGCGCGCGCGTACGCCGCAGAGACGATGTCTCTGAGAGAAGCCGAGAGCCCATCCACGAGTCGAAGTGCGAACTTGCCGGGTTCGCGATACGGCGACTCGTTCTTTATCACCACCTCAAAGATAGCTTGCTCGCCGGGATTCAAGTTTTCAGCATTTGTTTTCCTATTCAACGGGATCTCCAGAGTGACACCAGATTCGCGGAACACGGTGCCAAGTTCGCCCGGACACATGCTTCGCCCACCCTTGATGGCGAACACGGGCGTGCCGAAGCGCTTATCTGAACCGACGCTCACGACAAACTTGTCCCCGTACTCAGGATCGCCGAGGGAATATTTCGTCGTCAGGAAACCGTATTTGTTCCAGAAGAACGTACGATCGTGCGCAACCTCGCGCGCCCAGCCATATTTTAATCCTACGTCATCATCATAATATAATCCTCCGAATGGGGAACTGAGTTCACCTTCGCGATGGAATCCTCCTGAGAAGTCTTCACCGCCATCAAATTTGAAGGTGATGTGAGATTTGTAATCTGCATTAGCTTCATGAGAGTTGAAAGAGAATTCGATCGTGCTACCGCCTCCACTAAAGGTGAGCATGACTTTGGTTTTTTCATCTTTCGAAATGGCGGTGCGCGCCGAACCTCCTGTCATCGATGAGATGACTTGCGTCGAATCCTCGGGCTTCGTCGTAAAGTCGCTTCCTTCTTCGCCGATGCCGTCCGCGGTTCCCCTGAATCCCTCACTCGAGTTGTCCATGTCTTTGGCGGCAAAATCGTTCATGCCGTACGAGTAAAATGTCTCACCGGAGACATCCTTCAATGTTTCGTCGTAGTTCGGCTTGATCTTATCTGAACGCACGATAGGATGAATGATAGAGCGAGTCGTGTACGGTAAATGCCCTGGATTGCTGGACGAGCTGGCAGGATGCGCATCTGAATCATTGCGCATGTGAGGAAGCAAGCGTTCCGCCTGAACGTACGCGAGTGGACCGAGCGCCGCCGTCTGCGTCATCAATAATGGTGGTATGGTTGGGCTCGTGGTTGCAGACGCAAGCAAGTACATAGGCGTGAGTTGCTGCAGGTCGATGCCGATGGACGACGCCCACTCGTTTGCCAAATCCATCGCCACATCGCGAAAGTCATCGTCTTGAGTGAAGAGCTCATTGTAGCCCCACCCGGCGTTGTTATTCATCTTCGCCTCAAGATTCTTGCCAAAAACTGAATCGGATCCCGTTAGTGACGCTTGAATGCTTGTGGTGTTCTCTGGCGTGGCCCACCGAAGCGTTCGTTCCCAAGACGAAATCTTTCGCTTGATGTAGTCGGCCCAATCGATCTCAGACACCTTTCCGGACATGTCAACGATCGAAGAATCCACGGCTGTCGCGAGCAAAAACTTCAGGTTCGGCAGGATTTGGGACTCGATGGAGTGAACCATCAGCACATAGGTGGTGGGTTTTCGCGGCAACCAAGTAATCGCAGAGAAGACATCGAGACAAAATTTTCCTTTTCCTTTTTCTTTCTGCCTTAGATCGAGAATATCCGAAATTTTGTACACAAGCTCGATTCCACCACCGAGAATGACGTCGCCGGACCTCCCGGGCAACGCTGGATCCTGACTACTCGAAATGACTCTGTCAGTCGTCATAGTCAGATCCCATCCCGCCGAGCTTTCAGATTCGACTGAAAAGTTTGGCCCGTCAACGTCAGCCTCACCGTTGACCCCGATTTTTACTTCGTACTCCGCGACGTCGCTAGAAGCCTCTGCAGTGTAGCCCAGATTCATTCCGTATTTGCCATCGGTCATGAAGCCGAAACCAGAACCAGCGTACGATCCTGTCTTCACAGTCATTGCTCTCGTCGATGCCAGCACCCATTCGATTTTTACTTCGGACCCCGAGCTCAACTCAGCGTAAGAGTTTCCACCTGGAGGATCATGAACGACAGTGTACACCAACCCATCGAAAGGCACTGTCGCCCAGAATGTGTCGTCGCTCAAGCCTTCACGACCACGCGGTTTTGAGCCGAGCGGTATAAGCTCGCGAACTGTCCTTGCCACAATTGATCGATACAAATCGTTTCGTTCGACCTCTATGCGCACCGTTCGTCGGTGATTACCGGCGAGGTTCGGTTGACCCGCATCGATCGCGAATTCAGTCGCACCTCCCGGGAAAGTGAGATATGCTTCATCGTCAAGAAGGACTTGGAAATCGCACGATTCCCCACCGCCTCGAGCGGGGTGGCACTCCGAGTCCTCTGCGTCGCTCACATCTTGGCGAATCTTTACCTTGGTGCTTCCAGTGCCTTTTGCCTTGTCTGGGAGCGCCGCGAAACATTTTTCGTACTTCCCGTTCGACGCATGAAGCTCGAATACTTTCATCCGAATAAATTTTGTTTTCTGGACGTTGAGCGCTGATGACTGGCCGAGAAAATGCTTCGAAGTCAAACCTCTGGAGGTGGCTGCAGTTTTGGGATCGTAGCACAGTTCATCTTTGTCTTCAACTTTTGGAATGTACTGGTCCGGTATGTCGACGCATATGAACCCATGGTAATTGTAGCGAATTTGCACCCAATCGCTGCTATTTCGCATCGCCGCGAGGCGTTCGAGAGCGTTACGGCGTTTGAAAAATGTTACCATGTCACCATCCTCGGTGGCACATCCCTCGTTCCATGACTCTTCCTTGATCATATCCTGAATACCAGCAACACTAGGCCCCGACTCGAGGATGATTGAGTAGTCCATTGCGGCGAACGGCCATGCGCGAGTGTTTTCTGGTACCGATTTCTTTTCAGGGAACTTGTCTTCGGGCAAGTCGCCGAGTTTCGTCATCCATGATCTCACGTCCTCGGAGGTGACGTAAATTGGCTCATGGCATCGATTGACAGGCATTATTTTGAACTTCGCGCCAGAGTATAAAGCTTCACACTGGCCTTGATATACCCCGAGATCGATGTTCCCCTGGGTGACATCAGTGAAATAGATGGTGTGACCGTCATCAACGTGTGATATTGTCGCAGTCTGTGATAGACCGTCGCAGCTGTTCGTGCTCGCGGCGTCTTGTAATTCGTTTCCCGCGTAACAAATAGTGTGTTTTGGGAATGTGGCGTTGAATTGGAACGAGTTTCCTCGTGTGAGCGCGATCTCAAACCTCCCCAACTCATCTGTCTTGACCTCAATCACATCATCCGTTCCGTCAACTTCCTTCACCTGGATCACAGCTTCAAACAGTCCGCACGTCGTCGAGCCGGCTGCTCTTATTGATGGAAACAAGATAGCACCTCGCACGATTACCGTCGTCTCGTCTACAAAATCATGCTTCATCTGGTTTTGGTGCATGATTTGAATGATGTTTCCTTTTGGCAAATCTTTTGTTGGGTTGAGCGTGAAAACTTCCTTTGCGTTCAAGGACGGCTTGACCTCGTTCTTATCGAAAACGTGCACCACCATCCTCCTTGCATCCCCGTTGAACGTATCCAAAATTAGGTCCTCCCTGTACGCCGCCGTCACAAGCGTGGCTTCCTCTGGCATGCGTCCCGATGTGTCTCGCAATTCCATGCTGTAGCTGCCAAAGTTATTTGTAACCGAGGTAAATGCGCACTTTGTTTCAAACCCACGAGCGATGATTTCAGTCACGCTCATGCCATATTCTTTTGTATTGACGACTGTTACGTACTTGCCGTGGAATGACTCGATGTCATTCGTGTTGCAAGTGAAAGAGACACAAGCTCCGTTGATCTCCACTCCGCTCGCAGACATGACGCACTCTTTACCAAATTCGCTCGCGCTGACGCCACATTCGTCGTGAACGTACACTTTTGCCGATTTGAGAGCGCTAGAAACGCTATCTGCGCACACAACGACAGAATTCACGGCACTCCAGCGAGAGAGTTCGACTCTGAGATATTCATTTTGCTTTACCAAAGACGCACCGGATGAAACGCTTGTGTCGCCGTCTGTGATCAAAAATGTGCTTTCATCGGCCGTCCTAGTCACATTACCGGAATGCTCCGTCTTCATGTAAAGAGCTAGGTTGTTGATCGTATCTTCTTGTGCGCTCGTAGCTAACTCGCTACGTACAAAGTCTGCGCACACGCGCACGTGGGGAACTGGCGTTTGTGATCTGCCCGCGTGGACTTTACCTGCGAGCGTGGCAATCCACGGAGCTTTAAAATAGTGCGTCGTCGAGACATATCCAGTCAAACCCGAAGATCGAGGCATTTTTGTTCGGACTTTGTAATACCACTCAAGGTTGGGCTTGCTTCCAGCTTCGCGGTCCAAAAACGTGATTGAGCTAAATTTGTTGCCGCAGCTCTTTAAATCACCGTCCATTTGTATGACGGTCTCATATTTCGCCGCAGCGACAGTTGCTCCGTACGGCCTTCGAAGCATCTCAAACGAGCTCTCGCCTACTGCTGTGTCGCGAAAGCTGAATGTTACTCCAGACATGCCGAGCGAAGCGGCGACGTCGATCGCCGAGCCATCATAGTACATGGCCGATGTACAGGAGAAGTCGGATTGCAGTTTGAGCCCCTCAGTCTGAGTGGCGACAGACGCACATAAGACTCTTCTCGACGATGGTGTTGTGTGAGCTCGCCGGGCACACAGGATTCGACGACCACATTGATAAGCGTCCAGAAAAGTTGCCTTGGAAACCTGACCCGTGTAGATGCGCACATCGTCAAACTCGACCCCGACTGCGCCAAGCAACTGCAAAGTGTTCATGCGACTTAAAATCTCTCCCACGCCGGCAAGTTGCGTCTTCTTGTACGTATCAGACGGTGCAGTGTCACGGACGCTACCTTCGGCATTTACAAATAAAACCAACCCATCTCGTCTATTCAAAGAAAATCCCACTTGATGCCACTTTCGGCACTTCACGCCAGCGATGGTCAAAGAAACCGGTCGATTGTTTGTGGAGAAAACAACCTTCAAATCCATCACTGAACTCGACTGTCTGTCCAAGTAGAAACGAAGCGAATCGGACGGTCCGTTGAAGAGCGCTATAGTCTTTCTGGAAATATGTGACGTACCAGCAGGGCACGAGCTGTACACCCAAGACGTAATTGCGACGTCAAGCGTCGGCAAAGTTCCTTCGTACTTGAATCCGTACTCTCCTTTCGTAGGGGAGGACACTTCTTTGAGACAGCCCCCACCATCACCACCGGTACAAGCGGATAGCGTTCTGGTCATATCGATCGGTATGAGAGTTGGTTTTGATCCTGTCTGTCCTGCAACGAGAGGCGAAGCCGACGTAATTAAAGAACTCGTGTCACCTTTGTCAAAAAGAAAGTTAGCGACAAGCGATTGCTGTACGTCCTCGAATGTTCCAGAGATCGGACGGATGTCAGTAATCTCGGTCGGTGCGTACAAGTTCTGGACCTTGGAGTATGTGCCAAAATTGGGTTTGTCAAATGTGACCGCGAGCTTGTCGTAGAGGACGCCGTCGATGTAGAGGCACGTGAAATCACCCGCCGATAGCGTTGTGTTGTAGTGCCACGCCACACGCATGCTCGCGGCAGTTCGTTCGCACTCTGTCTCGTCAGTTTCACGACCGGGATTATCCGATGGGTAAACCGCGGAGTCATACACAATCGGGCCAGCACCGCATGTCATATCGTCTATTCGCGCATTCATCACGTGCGACGGTTTGAGATCTAGTTTGCCGCCGGATTTCTCGTTCCAGAACGTGATGATGTGAGAGTCCGCACTTTGCATCTCGAGCGCAGCCAGTATTTCCTTGTAAGAAAGTACACCATCTGCAGGATCGTTGTCGTAGAGCCGGAACACTGCCTCCTTTGCACGATACACCGAAGTTTTATCGTTACAGTCCACGCCGTGTAGATCTGGTGAGGAAAGGAGTAAATGCCGCGCTACGTTGTCAAACACATTGCCGCCGCTACCTCCTGTTGGCAAGTGTGAATCGCAGCCGGCTTCGACACGGAACGATTGCAGTTTTATCATCTTTGTACGTTGTTCGTAGGCGCCGTAACACGAGTAGAGCACGTCGTAGACACCTGGAATCAACACACCGATCTCATCCGTCATCGAAAGAGTTGACGGATAGAAATTGTCCCAATTTCGACACGGCATGTGACTTCCAAATTTAAGGCAGTTTTCGCCTCGCTTTTGCACTCTGACCTCGCAACGTATCTTCTCCAGATCGTTACCAGTTGTAGGAAATGCGTCCATCTCGCAGTTGTTGCGACACGTGGCATGTTCTACACGAACGCCGAAGTCCACAGAAGATGAAGAAACGACTGTGACCGGATTTGATATTTTGACCGAAGGCCGTGGACGAGGATTTGTCGCATCGATCGGTAACTTCATCATCCTAGCTCCAGAGTGCGGCGATTTTGCGAACACCATCCCCTCCAGCACGACGAGCGCACCGCGCCACGCGTCGCAGGTGTACGATGGATTCGCGTAAAACGATTTTGGAACCTTGAAGCTCGGTGTGCCTCGCTCATTTGGCGAGTACATACTCTTTTTGCCATTTGCGAAAACTATACCAGACAGCGATACCCAGAAGGATGAGGAATCCATGATTCCCTTTGAAGTACCCTTCCATTTGATATTTCCGTCAGTATCGATCACCACGCTCTCTGACTTCTCGCCTTTCGACATGACGCTAAACATGAGTGCACCGTTCGTCGGCCTGCATCCCGCTGGAAGTTGCGCGATGGTGGGGTCGGTTATCTCAGTTTTCGAAAATCTCTCCACGAAGCCTGAAACGATCACCAAACCGTCCTTGCACACGTACCTCGCGTTCTCATATTCCTTCGGCGGTTGTCTCCAATCGTTTTTTAGCTCGATATCTGTCTTCTCGACGGACGCACTCGTGAAAGTCACACCCGAGAGTGTGACTTCGTTATTCGACGAATCCGGCCCAGCGATCCAACGCAGCTCGCCGCTCGGCTTGACGTCGATTCGCGCATCTCCGTAATCCGAGCGAACGGGGAAGATGAGTCTACCCTGCGGGCGACATCTCTCGGGAAGAGTCGCCACGGGCGCGCCAAAACGAGACCCGCGCGATTGCGGACCTTTGAGCAATCCGGTCAGCGTCACCAGTCCTCGAGAGTCGCAGTACAGTTCCGGAGTGCTCCAGTACTCGCCAGCGCTCGGCCACGCAGACCAAGACGGAGCGTTCAAGTCGAGCGCAGTGCGACCAAACGGCGCGTAGTGCACTCCCGAGACGGAGTGCGCATCACTCTCATCATCCGCGCTCTTCCCTCTATACCGCACGTCGCCGTCGAGCGTGTTGACGTCCACGCGCGAAGACGCCGCGCCTCTCCGCCCACCGAACATCAACCACGGATCCTGCCTCATCGGACTCGGAAAACACGCACCGTCCGCCCGCGCCTCCACGGCGTTCGCGAGCGTCACCATCGCGACGAGCGCGACCGCGTCTCCCAGTGCTCGTCGCGCGCTTTTGTCGGTTCGCATCGTGGACGATCGACGCGATGCGTCGTGACACCGCCGACGTCCGCGCGCGCGCATCGCCCGCCGTACCTCGTCGTCTCCGCGCGCCATCGCGCGCGCCGTCGCGCGCGCCGTCGCGCGCGCCGCGAGCGTGTGCGGTCCGTCGTCCACGCGTCTCAACAGGAAAACGAAAACATTCGTCACGCACCGCGACAACGTTTTTCACGTATTCTACATGATGGCGCTCAAATACACAATGTATGAATCATTTTGGTGGTTCAGGACTCGTCAGTCATGGAGGGACGCTCGCACGCCGCGATCGCGCCCTCGTGCCGTCGCCCCGCGTCCGACGGACATCGTCGACGCGCGCGTGTCGGTGACCGACGTGACCGCGCGCGACGGCGCGAGGTCGGAGAGACGATGTCGACCGACGCGGTGTGCGCGTCGACCGAGCGCGCGGAGGGCGACGCGCGCGCGGAGGGTGTCCCGAGCTCGTCCGTAACGGCTGTGGGAACGGTCGCGGGAACGACCGTCGCGACGTCGCGGCGGAGGGTACACGGCGCGGATTACGGATCAAAGCACGGTCACGCGTGGCCGCGTCGCGGACGCGGGAAACGGCCGGGTGACATGCTGTTTTGGCACCGCATCGCGCGACAGTACTTTGACGTGCAGTTTACGCACTGGGCGGTGTACGTCGGTCGAGTGGGCGTGTTCGACGAGAATCTCGGCGTGTGGCGGTGGATTCGCGAGGGTGATGATTTCGAACGCGCGGTCGAGTGCGTGGTGCATCTGTGGGGGGCGCCCGACGCGGATGAGGACGAGGGACGTAACCGGGACATGGATGAAAACGCGTCGTGCGTGTTGACGCCGCTCGCGGACGTCGGCCCAGACCCTCGATGCGGGAACGCCAAGTACGACGCGATGTTTCCACCGTTGAGAATAGCGGAGATTGTCGATCGGTGTCGATTGGCGGTGGATCAGGCGTTCTACGAGGGGAGATACGGCGAGTATTGCGTGCGTGCGAACAACTGCGAGCACTTCTCCACGTGGGCGCGATACGGGAAGCGCATCAGCGAACAAATCGAGAAAACGGTAGACGTAGGATTAAACATTGCGCGAGTGGCGGGCTCTGTCTTTTGTGGCAGAGACATCGGCGCCGACCGTAACGCGATGAATATGGCGAAACATTTTTTGATGGGGACACGCGTGAATCCAAACGACGATGCAGAGATCGCAGAGGCGGTGAAAGACATGTACGGAGGCGTCGCGCCGAAGTATTGTGCGTCTGATGACGTCGCTTACGTGATTGACTACCTCATAGATCGCGTGGATGTTGAAAGCGAATCCCGCAGAGAGATGGTTCGAGTGCCGTGGTCTTCGACACCGGTGCCCGCGCAACAGGAAATCGCAACAATATCATTCGGACGCGCGCGCTCCGTTCGTGATCCGAGCGCTGAACGAAATGAAGTGACCATGGCGTGGAACGCCGCAGAAGTATCGCACTTCGCCGGACAGGTTGGAGGGTTCATGCGACAAGCCTCGTCGAGCGCGCTGAGTGTGTTGGGAGCCTTGGGTGAAGACATTTTATCGGGCGGACGCAATCGAAATAGATCGAATGATAGGCAGTCTTAATAAATACTGCAGTAGCACTAATCAACTCTTTTGTACCAGTGTGCCTGCGAAACGATGTACTGACCTTTACGCGTGTGCTCGCGAATGAAACACGGCTCTTCCCACGTCCCAGCCCTTTCGAATCTGCGCTCTTTCATCTCGTTGTGCAATGACTCTAGGTCAAGTCGTTCTTCAGCGTCCGGCGTGTACTCATCCAGCCAAGACCACGGCGTAAAGATGAATACATGACTACCCGGGGAGGTTACCGCTTTCAAACCGTCCAAACACGCGCGCGGGTGAGGCAGTCGGCACAGGAGGTTTGCCATGATTACGCAGTCGAATTTCCCCAATATTTCTGCATCCCGGACCATTTCGCACGCGTCCCCGACGTGAAATCGCACTTTTCGAGCCTCTGCGTCGGAACAAGGTCGCTCACAACGTATCGGATGTACAGAATCGCCCTCGTCGGGAACGTTAACTTCCATCGAACCATACTTCTGCATGTGCTTGCACGCGTCTATGAACGGCCGCGAGAAATCAAACGCCACCACCTCATCGAACCCCTTCGCGAGATGAAACGCCGAGCCCCCCACGGCGCATCCAATGTCTAGCGCGCGAATCACGCGCGTATCACAGCGAGCGTCCCTGTCTTCCACTCTACTCTTGCCCAGCGCCACCGCTTTCTGCGTGACGCGCTCGGCGAACCCCAACGCGTCCGCGGGCACGAAGCTCCCTTTCGCGAAGAGGTCCATCGTGTTCGCGTAATGAAACTCCAGGTACATGTTCACCGTCTCCTCGCGTTCGTCTGGGCGCGGCGGGCGACGAGCGTTGCGCGTCAGTCGAGCGTTCGTTACATTACACGTGTCCCGAAGAATCGGGAACGTCGCGCGCGCGTGTCGTCTCGAGGCGCGCGTACACGTCGACGGTGAGGCATCGTCTTTATCCGTCCGTCGCGCCTCGCGCGCGCGTTTGGGCGGCATCGCGTCGATGCGCGCGGGGGAGAGACGTCGTGGGGCGGTTGGTCTGGTGGTGGTTAACAACGCGGGAGCCGCGTCGTCTTTACATAAATAAATCACGCCGCGCCTGGCCGTAAAGCGTCTATGCGCGTGAAAAGCTTGTCGATCAATCGAAGGACGTGTCGTCGGTGATGACGAATGCGATCGGTGAGCTCTTCGCCGCGCACGTCGGCGTCGCAGGCGAGTCCGTCCAAATAGCTCTGCGCGCGCTCCAAATCTTGCTCCAGGCGGTGAAGCTGGTTTTCATCAATGTACTCGCCGTCGAATTCCATGTCGGCGATCTCTGTGTCGATGTTGTTCACATCGCTCTTTACCTGAACGATAATGCTCATGACTCTCGTTTCGAAATCCACATCCAACGAATCCGCGCTGTCCTCTCTGACGTCGTCAGCGCGAAACGGCGCCGCGGCCACCTCGTCGCGCGTAAACTCTTGCACGCGTACCACCTCCACCGCGTGCCTCGCCGGCGCGTCTTCGGACGACTCATCACCGACCGACGTGTACTCTTCGGTCGTCGTCGACTCACACGCGATCGTTTCGCACAATTTCCGCCCGCGCGTCTTCTCGGCGCGCCGCGCGCGCAAGAGCTCCGTCAACTCTGGTCGTTCCGAAGCCACGTACTCCTCGAATGTGCGCGGCGTCAGACGCAGTTCAAACTCCCCAGCGATGAGCGTCGCGAATTGTTCCTTGGACTCGAGCGCCTTTTTCAGCGCGTCGCCGCCCGCGTCCACGACGACGTTCCAGTCGACTCGATAATCGAGCAAGAGCGCTCGCACGAATTCCACCTTCCCCAAGCCGATCGCTTCCGATAACAGCGTCAATCCTCGACCAGACAGCGTCGAAAACCGAATGCTCGTCGCCGCCGACCAATCTCCGTCGTAAGCCCGCGCCGCGGACGCGACGTTCCTGCGAAACGCGCGGAGATCGCCCCGACGCATGTCCTGCACGGCGAGCAAGAGGTTGATCGATGCCGACGTCTTTTTCGGCAACAGCGCGGCGCTGAGCGCGGAGAGATTGAAGGGATCGGGCGCCATGATCGGAGGAACGCGCGCGTGGCGCGATGCGCGCGGTCACGCGAGGCGCGCGAGGCGTCGCGCGACGTCGTGTCGACCGCACGAATCGATTCTGCGATTCTCCGGCGCGTGGTGCCCGGAATATCCTACTGTACATACAATAAACCAATAAAAGACTATCAAATTCACCTTCTCACATAGAGTAACCCAAAAACGCAGATCATTTTTCATTTCACAGTGTGAAATTCACACAGGGGAACGACGATTTGACTCGCGCGCGCGTCCGCACACGTCGTCGCGCGCGCTCGACTCCGTCCCGGTTGACTCGCGCCGCGCTCGACATGTTCGAACGGCTCTCTCGCCGCACGCCGCGCTCGGGCGCGTCCACCGCGCGCGATGACGGTGGCGACGCGTCGGCGTTTCGTCGACGCCCGTTCGCCGACCTCTCGCCGAACGATTCGCGCGCGTCCACCGTCGAGCTCAAGCGCGACGCCGCGCGTCCGCGCGCGGTGCCGACGCGCGCGAACGATTTCGTCGAGACGCCCGCGGCGTTGCGTCGACGGGTGGAATCGCTCGACGCGTTCGAGACGGTGATGCGACGGACGGATGACGCGACGCCGGTGACGAGTCTGGGAGGACAACGGGAGACGGAGGAATTCGATCGACGACGGGCGCTGACGCCGTACATGGGAGGAGGGAAGACGCGTTTTGATGCGTCGGTGACGCCGGAGACGTTGGTGACGGAGAGCGTGGAACCGATGCGGCGAATGCGAGACGACGCGGCGAACGCGTACGCCGACGCGTCGACGCGATTCGACTCGCGAGGCGCGGTGATGGAGGTGCTCCTGTGGCGAGACGCGGCGAGATCAGCGATTCATTTTACGATTGGGATGACGATGTTGTTGTTCGCGAGATTGGTGCCGAGATCCACCGTGAGCGGGGTGAGCGTGACGGCGTACGCGGCGATGGCATACCTAGCGTACAAGTACGTGTGGGCGGTGATGTTTCCTCGTCTGTCGTACGGTTTAGAGCTGAACGATCGCGCGGTCGGGGACTTGGCGCAGCGATGTGCGATCTGTTTCAACGCGTGGGCGTCGAAACATCACGGCGTGCTCGCTGGACGGGATAACAAGGGGGTGTTTCGAACGTTTTTGGCTCTGTACGCGGTGAGCGCGCTCGGTCACGTCATGTCGGCGTGGGCCGTGGCGACGACGCTGTGGGTCGGAGCGTTCATCGTGCCGCCGTTTTTCCACGCGTATCGGTACCCGTTGACCAAGGCGTACGTTGGCGTGCACGCCTTCGTGTCGTCTCGCTTCAACGCGCTGAGCGCGCCGAAACGTTGGATCGGAGGCGCGGCGGCGGGCGGCGTCGCGTTTTGGTGTGTCAACGTCACGGCGAGATTTTGTCTGTCGTTTCTCGCCCTCGTCGCGTTTCGCATGTTTCGCGAGGCGCACCTAAAAGAACTCGAAGCGTTCGAGAACATCGTACGAAGCGCGTCGAGACGAATGTCGAGGAGTTTCAACGAATTCGCCATGGTTTTATCGCCGGCGGTTCGTCATCGTCGACGATGATTACATTTTGTACAAAACTACGACTACCCACCCACACGCGCGACTCGAATCGAACGACCCATGCATTGTAACGACGACACGAAACCAGCCAAAGGAATCAACAACTGGGCGTGACGCGCACGCCGACTTGATTCGCGAACATTTTCACCGCGCGTCTCGCGTAAAAGCTCTTGTAAGGCTCGGGTAATGTTCGCAACGCGTCGCCCGCGCGCGTCGCGAGTTCACACGCCTCCTTCCCCGCGCACATGTCCTTATTCCCGTATATATCCTTCGCGTCGTACGCGCTCTTGTCCGAGAGCGACCGCCAGAACACGTTCACGGCGACGGAGGGCACGCCCTCGTCCGCCGACACGACGTGATGAAACCAAAACGCTGGAATGTACAACGCGTCTCCCGCGCGAAGTGTCACCGAGACTCCACTCGCGCGCGCATGATCGTAAAACAGAGGAAACTTGGCGTAGTCCTCATCGCTCGGATCGCTCGTGACGTTCTCCACGCGCGAACTCGATCCTTGCGCGTACATGTACGGTTCCGCGTCCGGCGGAAAGAGCGTCACCGTCTTGGCGCCGACGACTTGCGCGAGTAAATTATCGTGCGTGTCGTAGTGCGTCCAGAGCGTCGTGTTCGAGGAACTGATCCGTAAGACGGAACTGTGAAACCTATCCTCGGGCCAAACAACCGGTAGATCGAGCGCGCGCGCGAGCTCGGGATGCGTGCGCTGCAGATCCGTCGCCGTCTTGCCGTCGACGCTTCGGAGATAATACCGCTCGCCTTCCTCCATCACCGGCGCGTGCGTCGACGTCGACGCCGACGCCGACGCGTCGACGCGCGTTAAAAACTCACCGAATCGCATCTTTCGAAACTCAAAGTTCCTCCGCGTTCCCGGCGCGCGGTGTCCCGCCAAATCCACCACGTTGTGCGGACACACGTGCACGTCCGCCGTCGCGTCCTCGTCGGCGTGCGCGCGCACGCGATCCATCGTCCACGCCGACGCGTCCAGGTACGACTCAATCTTCACCGGTGACGTCGACACATCGAGTGACTCGAGACGTTCACGCGCGCGCTCGATCGTCGTCGTCGCCCCTTCGCCGCCGCCGCTCGCCGCCTCGAGCGCGCGCGGCGGAAACAACCACCTCGCCTCCGACCCCGGATCGCCCCGCACCGTTCGTTCCGTGCCCTCTCTCGCGCGCCTCTCGCGCGCATCACCGACGTCGGACTCCTTCCCGCGCGCCTCGCGCGTCGTCGTCGTCGACGCGCACAACGCGAAGACGACGTCGCCGCCGCCGAGCCCAGCCTCCGACTCGAACGCCCTCGCCACCTCCCCGATCGCCTCCGCGCGCACGGGCACCGCCAACACGCGCGATGGATCCCGCTCGCGAAACATCGCCATCGCGAACGCCTCGACGTCGAGCGCGTCGCGCGCCAGATCGAACGCCGTCGACAACGCGCTCGGGCCCACCGGCGGCCACCATCGCTCGAGCCCGTCCCGTCGCGCCAACTCCTCGAGCGATCGCGCGCGCGCGCTCGGATGGTCGGCGCCGAGCGTTTTCGCGACGTCCTTGGCGCGTTTCGCCGCGGCGCCGCGCGAGGAGACGCACGCGACGACGAGGGTGCCGAAGGACATGAAAGGACAGAAGTGACGCCATTCGCCGACGCCCGTGCGGTCGACGCGTCGCGGCGTCTCCGTCTTCGAGATGACGCGCGACGCGTCGACGCTCGACGCGTTCTATCGCTCGACGCGCGCGGCGTCGACGTCGAAGCGACGACGCGTCGTCGGCGACGTCGATGATGACGACGATGAAGATTTGAAACCGACGACGACGAATCTCGCGACGCCGGCGCCGATCGAAACGCGTCGCGCGCGCGTCAAGGCGTCCACGGCGTCCACTGGCGCGACGCGCGTCTCGGCACGCGCGCGCGCGGCGACGAGACGCGC
>Ga0181581_10000569_pt1 | contig 27759 bp, 28 predicted proteins | sample 071ome_22_FD_132433 | JGI IMG/M metagenome (GOLD analysis project Ga0181581, IMG submission 132433) | Coastal salt marsh microbial communities from the Groves Creek Marsh, Skidaway Island, Georgia - 071404AT metaG (megahit assembly) | ecosystem: Environmental > Aquatic > Marine > Intertidal... | reverse complement strand
CTTCCATCAATGGAAAGAGCTAGGTCATAACATACTTGGCCCCAATCGAAACAGTTGGGGCTATGTATATACAATTGCAATATTTGCAAGAGATGATATCATTATTAAAACTATTACACCGAGTAAAACAAAAATAATTAAAAGATTTAGTTGTTGGAATGACGCTGCAGATTATGTAGAATTAATAAATGCAGATAGACGTTATTAATTTGCATCCACCCACTGGGCACTTTGGCCATCATCATAATATATTTTAAGCTTACCATCGGCAGAATTCCACCATAAATCTCCTTGACTAGGATTACTAGGGGAATTGTCTGACACAATTGCCTGTGCTGAAGAGGTTTGTTGTTGTGGTAAATCAGTTGGTACAAATGCATTAGCAGTTTGATCCCAACTTAGTATTTTTCCTTGTCCATTATCTGCATCTAATGTAACCGAATTAGAATCAACATCAGTGAGATCAAATATCGTTGATATTGAACTGCCTGTAGATAATCCTGCTACAGTATCATTAAGTAATTTTTCATTGACAAGAAGGAAACCGCCTTTTGTTTCCTTGTTGTACAATCTTAAAGTATCATTGTCGTTGTCAAAATAAATTTCTCCACGTGACCCTACGTTATTTTCTAGAAAATCAGTTTCTCTTGGAATAACCCTAATCCTGTTAACAATTGGCGATGATGACATAAAAAATCCTCTTTACGCTATTTATCGCAAAAAAATAATAAATATATTTGACATTTGAAGATAATGTTATATAATATATTTTTACACACACAGAGGAGAAACAACATGACAAAAAATAATTATACCAACCAAACCTTTGACCAAATGAATGATATGATGAAGAACTTCATGCCCGTGGTAAAGCCTAACAAGAATGGATATGAAATCCGGACTAAAGTGCTCGAAATGGCACAAAACCAAATGTGGCAAGACTACCATGCAAAATGGGGAGCTTGGGAAACTAAGATCTCTAAAGACGGAGACGAAATCGTTACTGAAGTAAAGATGCCCGAAGTACCTGGTGTAGAGTCAGTTTTATCAGCAGCGGAAAAAATGTATGCATTCGTCACTGGTAATAATAAATAAGTTGTAACCAGAAGACCTAAATAGGAAACGAGAGCATAGCTCGGGAAATATTAATTAAGCCAAGAAAGCCCTTAGCAATTGAATCTAATAGCTCGCTCGAGCGAGGAACTGTTTAACGGTTGTTAGGGGTTAACCTTTTTAAATCTTCAAATATATATCTAATAGTATTGCAAAAAATATTTGTATAAAGAAAAGTATAAAAAGTGTACTAATAAATTTTCTTGTAGCACATTCTTTACACACGTCTTTTATCAAGATAAAATCGTCTTTTAATTTATTCCACATATTTAAAAAAAGTTGAGATAGAAAACCGCTCAAGTTCGCAATATTTCACTTGATGTCTTTTTTTTGACTCAAATGCAATTAATCCTTTATTAAACACGGTATCATCTTCATCAATTACAAGGCCAAAAGAGTTTTGATGAATTAATGAGATGTCATATGGTTTGTCATTGTGATAATCCATTCTAGCAATTGGTATTTTACTGTTAGCTGGATACCAATGTATATTTGTGCTATATTCTGTATTTTTAAAAAGTTTTTTTGTTGAATAAAACTCTTTTAAACTAGACAAATAAGAACCTAAATCCTTTTCTAGTAGTAAAATATCTAGATGATCTATTGACGTGCAACGAATACAAATATTTTCAATACTATCGTTTACAAAATAAGCTTTATTACAATCAAAAATATTAAAGTTGGTATGAATAAATGTAATTCTTATCAAATTACTAATATTATTTTTTTGTTCGCTAATAATATTTTTAACATGATTATTAATTTTATCAAAGTAATAATCAATAGATTGATTGCCTACAAAAAAATTTGTTTTCACAAAAGGACTGTATTGTGGCTAGATAGTATCACCCATGCTCCATTGCTGTGAATTAGGGTAAGTGTATCACCTACATTATTAAAGGTTGCCTCTGAAAATCCTACAAAAGCTCCAGTTAATGTTACTGCATGACCTTCTTGTACGGTCATAATTAATATTTTAATTTGTCCTTGTATCCCTACTCCTAACGTGGCCGATAAAGGTCCTTCGAAACTTCCCTCAATATGGGTTATATTATTCATTACTGAACAGGATAAATTTTCTGTGCTAACAATATCTATTCCATCGTCTAGTGCGACAAAGGTCCTAACATGGTTGAATAAGTCTTGAATCTTAAGACTTTGATTAGTTGGTTGATCTCCTGGAGTGACAACCAATAATAAATCATCTTTTGAAACTCCTATTCCTCTGTGCTCTAATTCTGATATTTTTCTATCTGCCATAATTACCTATAAGTTGTCAAAAAAATCATCTTGTTGTCCATGCTCGTGGTCAATTCCGTTTGCACACAACATACATGCTTCTGTTTTTTTATTACGTTTTAAATTTTTTTCTTTTAAAACCCTTTTTTCGCGGGCTTTCTTTTTTTGTTGTTTTCTTTTATTCATAATTTTATTTATTTAGATTTCATACAGAAAGGTCGAGATTGAAAATCTTTCATTATTATCTAACTTAATTCTGTGTTCCAACTTACTTGAAAAAAATATAAATCCAAGAGTTGAAATTTCATTATTATTTTTTATTTCTAAACCTGGTGAATCTTGACTAACAAGAGTATATTTTGAATCATCAACATGATAACCCATACGGTTAATTAAAGATTTTTTTGCAATATTATTTAAAATTTGCTTCATTAAAAAAGATTTTTTTATATCTGCTGAAGCCGGATAATAATTTATATTAGTACTTTGCCTAGTAGTGGCAAAGTACGGTTTAAGGTCTGGAATATTATGTAAAATATTGTAATAGCCTTTTAAATTTTTTTGTAGGTCATATTCTATTATTTTTTCTGTTTTTGTTTCTTTAATATCATTATCGGCAAAATCGTATTGCCAATACTTAATTTCTATTAGAGTATTTTTAACAGGCAAAATTGATACTCTAAATAAATCTTGTAATTTGTTTATTGGAAATACTAAAGATTTAATTTTTTCTTTGATATCATTGTGTATAGAAAATAGTTGTACATCAAAATCTATTAGTTTTTTTTGCATGTAAAATTAAAAATTCTATATTGCACGTTCTTAAATGTGTGTCAGTTATTGTATCATAATAAGTTGAAAGATTTAAAATTTGTAAATTATTGACTAGGCAATAATATCTTACATAATCTTTATCTATATTTTTATTTAATAAATTTTCTTTTTTATTTTTATTAATATTATTGCTTTTTATATGTAGACCCTTATCATCATGGAAAATATATGGTAACATTGCTTCTACAAAGTTATGTTTTGTTAACATTAAATGGAACATCTCTCCATCATGTTTCAATTTTTTAATCATCTGTTTAAAAATAAAATCAAAATTTTTAATCCAATGTAACACACTAAAACTTGTTATCATATCAAACTCGTCTTTATCAAAATTGTTCCATAATTCTGAGTGGCTAATATTACCCTGTATGAAATTTGGTTTATCTAAATTGCTGCTAAAATCTACTCCAATAACCGTTGTGTCAAAGTCTTTCTCATAAAAAAAATTACCACATCCTAAATCTAATACCTTTCCTTTTTTTATAATAAAATTTTTATTGTTTGCTGTTATTCTTCCTTTACTGATTGAGAAATTACTAAGATAAGTTTTTTTAAAATTGTAAATAGAATTTTCTATATTTAAATTTTTATATATAAATTTTATCACAGGCAATCCATCTTTAAGAAAATCATTAAGGATATAGTATTTTTGGGTAGGTTGTAATAACAAAATTTTATTTCTACAAAAAATTTTTTTAAACTGGTAATCGTAAACAAAATAATTGGTAATCAGAAAATAAGTACTATTAGCCTCAAACTGCAATTCTATTGTATTGCTATTTTTTGCATAAAAATCTATTGCTGACTCGAGAATAAAATTTCCTTCAGCAGTTTTAAACTTTGCAAAAGATGTTTCTAAAGAATCTTTTAAATTATTAAGCAAATTTTTAATTTTTTGATTTTCAAAAGGCAATTCTTCATATTTTAATCCATTATCTTGTGTCGTAACTATAATATTTTCTTCATTTTTTGAATTAACATTATAAGAACACGAAACGGCATTTTTTCCTAAATATAAACTGTGTTTACTATAAAAAAAAATTTTTTCTACTAAATCTTTTTGTGCTATATTTAATTCAGAAATAACCTTCATGTTGACTTAGAATAAAGTACGCCATTTAACATCCATTTTTCAGTAAAATTATCAAAATCAGTGCTTGAATGGAGATTTGCAAAAGGAAAAAAATGTATAAAACCTGTTTTCCATTCGCCAAGTGTATGTATGTTCAAGCCATATAACTGTTGTGGATCTACATGCGAAAGGTTTGATGTATCTGGCAATTGATCATTTATTTCAATTTCTTTTTTTGTTTCCATATCATGAAGTTTTGTGACAACAATTTCTTCAGCTCCGTGTAATTTTGTTATAATAAAATTATGTTTTGTTTTCCGAACATAAAAATAATCAGTAGGCATAACTTTATCAAAATAACAAGTAGGAGGGCCTGCAGTAAGTGGTATTGTAAATCTACAAAGGGCCTTACTATAATGTCCCATATTATTATCACTATCGGTATGAACTTGATGACTTTTTGGTTGTAATTGTTTTAACGAACATTGTATTTCTATGTCAGTTGGTAGAGCTGCTTCTTTACATACAATTTGAAACCATTTTTTGTACAAAAAGTTAAATTTTTTATTATCAATTTCGTGTTTTATGGTTGCACCTGTATGGGGATTTTTTTGTAAATTAAATTTATCTCCGATTGAATCTGCCCATTTATAAGTAATGTTTTCTTTTTTTAGCACTAAATTATTAACTATATAATCTAATTTAATTTTTGTTGGAGTTTCCAGGATTTTGATGGTATTTAAAACATTATTCATAATTTCATATTATATTTTTGATATAAAATTTCTGCAAAATTTTTATGCCTATGTTGATTAATTAAATTACAATATTGACTAAAATTTTCTTTTTTTTCTTTTACAATATTTTTATAATACAAACTTTTTTCAATGGTATGAAAATTTTGCCTATTTACTTTACTTTTTATCGATGTTAAAATTATTTCTTTAACTTTATCTGGCAACATTGCTGGATGAGAAAAGCCTTTTTCGTTAAAAATTATTTTCTCATTTTCATTTTTTGGAGTAGGTGTTGGTTCTGTATCTGCAACATTTATATAATATTCTAACTGGTTATCATTACAATAATCTAAGAAATCATTTAGCCCAACTGCACTAAAACTTGATAAAGTAAAAAACATATTTAAAACAAATTTACTAGGTTTTTTCTTTTTTTCCTCTCGAAGTCTATTTATATTTTTGTTTACCACATTCCATTTCGCTGGATAACGGACAAATTCAAATACATCTTCAATACCATCTACACTGATATTTAGAATATTTTTTTCAAATTTCCATAAGGTTTTTATTTGTTCTTCTGTAAGAATAGTGCCATTTATATTAGCTCTAAAAATTATGTTTCGCAAAATTTTCATATCAAACCCCTGCACAAGGTGCCAAAAATCTTTTGCTAGCATTGGTTCTCCGCCATACAATTCGAGTTGTTTTGGCATTATAGTTTTATTATGTATAAATAAGAATAATATTTTTTTGAGATAGTTTTTATCAATTTCCTCAAAAGTTGTTGATACCAATCCCGGCCGCATAGAAACAAACTTATCTACATCTTCGTTCCACTTTGAACTATATTGCGGACTGCACATTATACATTTCAAATTACAGACATTATTAATTTTTAATTGTAGATGACTGGGAAATGATAAAGGTTTTCTAAAATGTGGATTCTTTTTAATTTCATCTAATCTTTTTGAAACTCCAATTTCTTTTTCTTTATAAAAGCAACTTGAACAATCATGCTCCTCGCCTGTCCCGTTAAGCATATTAGTTCTAACTTTATTCATTTTAGCAGAATGCCAATATGATAAAATATTTTGTTCTTCTATACTATGTCGGTCGTTACTAATACAGCAAAGTTTTGATGTTGTTGCACTATTGATATCTAAACTAAAAAAAGGAATTGGACAATATTTATTCATTAAACCTTTCGCAAATACAAAAACGCAAAACCCATTTTGCTGAATAATCTTTATTATAACCTTCTGTACAATGTATTTGATTAGGATTAATTGTTGCAATAGATCCTTGATGCATTGTATAAACAGTATCTATATCAAGACCATACTGCAATTCTGCAGTGGTAGGATATGTTACATGCTGCCATAAATCTTTATCGTCTATTGGAATAAAAGAATTTTTGTGTTTTGGTAAAGGTTCATTGAATTGATTTTCAAAGTCAAAATCTTTGTAGGTTTTTCCTTCTTGTAATAAAAGTTCAAACTCCAACCCTCCATATATATAATAATTATAGTGTTGTTTAAATGTAATGAGTTTTGTTTCAATACTGTGGACCTCGTCTAATTCAGTATCAAACACTATTGGACTTACACAAACTTTGGTCATGCAATATTTTTTATTTTGATATGTAAAAAATGGATAATGGCCGTCAATGTGTGGTTTAGTAGGTTGCAACAAATTCAATAATACTATATTTTCTACAATAAAATCCTTGTTTGCAAAAATTTGCGGAAATTGTTTTTTTAATTTGTAAGATAAAAATTTTTTAATAGGTGGTATAGTTAATTTAAAAATTGTATCATCTCTTCCATGAATGTCTCCTTCTACTGCCCTAGGAGTCTCCCATATGGATATCATTTCTTCAGCATTCAGAAAATTATCCATATACAAATTTATTTTATGTGATTTATCTTTTAAGAAATTTCTATATAATTCTGTGTTTACATTGTCTTTATTTTGCATGGTGATATTATCAATTTTTGTATAAATTGCAGGTATATCTAAATTTAGAATTTGTGTTGTTTCTTTTACTACAAGCGGTTTAAAACTTTTAGGTTTATCTTTTATAGTGCTGTGATTAACTCCTGCGTAATCGCATAATATTTTGTTTTGCGGTCTATCTTGAAAATCATACTCAATGCACAATGAATTAGGTCGACAAAAAATTACATTATGCAGTGCAGATCCGCATTGCCCAAAAATAATAGCTGAATTATACATATAATTAACTTGTTGTTTAAAATTTAATGTACTTAAATCTACAAGCTCGACATTATTATAGTCTTTTTTAACTCTATCATATAATTCTTCCAAGTTATTTATAAGGCGTAGACGATGAGCAGTGTTGGTGGAAGTTTTTTTTCTTGATACTATTAAAAAATCTATTTTTTTAAATTTTTTATCGAGGTATTTGGTCTTTAGATATTTTACAGCAGGATAAATTAATGATGGATAATTGTTATAAGAATAAAATTGTTCTCTATAATTATCTTTGTAATTTTTTGTTGCAACTTCGTAGCTAGGTAATAAAATTGTATCTTTATATTCTTTATGGGTAAGTGTAATTTGTCTTTCTTTCCATAACGGTAATTCGTAAATATGTTTATTTAAATCTTTACAATCAAAAATACCAATAGTTGTATTTTTTATATCATTAAGTATAATATAATTTATTAATGGTAAAAAATATCCTAATAGCCAGTGTCCATAAACTGTATACTGGAAATTTTCAATTTTGGCTCTAATGTTATGAGGCATTAGTTGATAGAATATTTTTCAATGCAGTAATCACGTCATCAATTTTTACATCTACATATTCAATAGTATCAGAAATAATGTTTGTATGCCTATCATGACCAATTAAATTTGGTTCGGTAAGGTGATTCCATAACACTACACCATTTTTTCCATGTTGTTTATTACAAGCCATATGCTGCACACAGCTATCAATACCAACAAAGGTTTTAGATTTATTAACTAACTCCTGGATAATAAGTAAAGACTCGTCCTCAACAGAACACATTCTTTCTAATTTATCTATTTTTTCATCGTATTTATCAGCAGCAGTTTTTATAACCATAAAAAAATAATCTTTAAATTCTTCTTGTAAGGCAGCAACAAGAGGAAATTCATTCTTATATGATCTAAATTTGTAAAGATCATTTCTTTCTTCAACTTGTCCTGTACTAGTTCCACCTTTAAGTTGTAGAATTATGTAAGGTTTATTATTCAATGCTTTTTTTACTTCTTTATAATATGCAGTTGCTGCTGCATTAGTATAAATCATTGTATAGTCTTCATATGTTTCAGCTTCCAAAACATATCCTTTGCGCCAGCTAGTAAGAATATGCTCATCTCCTCGTATATAACTACTATGATATGGTTCAAAATATATTATATTTTCAAAATATTGTTGGATGATATCTTTATTACTAATATGGAATGGTAACGAATTTGCAACTAATGGATGGGTTGAAAAAAGTTCTGGATACGAACTTGCTACAGAAATTTTCTTATCTTGTTTTTTATATAAATCTTCAATCATGTTGGAGAACAATACGCACTTTCCAACACCATTTTGCACCATATATAAATCTGTTTTATCATTTTCCTGTATCATAATTTTATCTAAATTTAGGTCCATTAAACCAACATATAAATGCTTTACGATAGCCTTCTGTAATTTCTTTTACTTCATGAATTGCAAATGTGGGAAATATTAACATACTACCTAAATCTTTTTGGTTAATCGGTTGTTCTATATTTCTATTAATCTCAACAACAGTATTGCCACCTTCATAATCGGCACCATCTGATAATTGCACTATTGCAGTTATTTTTCTATCGTAATAATTATTATCCCAATGCCCTGTATCATCATGTGGTTGAAACCAATCACCTTTACTATATAACATTAATTGTTTACTATTCAAACCAAAAGTAATATCTAAGAAAAAATTTTCAGCATTAGCTTTTTGTACATAGGAACAAAGTTTTGAATCTAACCATTGGATTGGTTTTTCTAAAAACATGTGCTGTCTGCTACGTTCTTCACGAAAATATTTGTACCAAGGATTGTCCTTAGTAACATCTTTTTCTGTAAAAACATTATCAACATCCCAATATTCCCATATTGTTTCGCACTCTATTCTAGTAAATGCATTAGGAATATATACATATGGTAACCTGCAATCAGAAGATTGAACATACTCGCTGAAATCTTCGTTGTCTGTGATTGTAATATCAGATGGTGAATTGATCATTTAAATTTTGGTCCAATAACATTTAAAAATAACAAATTTCTATTTCCCTTAGTAATAGGTGATAAACTGTAATAATTATAGCAAGGAAAAATAAGAACAGATCCTTTAGTAAAATATTGTTGAGGTATAGGCACAGTGCTCATAAATTCTAAATAGTTACCGCCGGTAAAATCTAATGCATCAGATAGTTCAACTACAATAGTCAATTTTTTATCATAAGGAAAAGGATTATACCACCAATCACAATCGTGATGCCAATCTAAACCGTCATCTATACAAAATTTTTTTATCGCCATATGTTCTATTTGCGTAATATCTAGAAGAAAATTTTTATTATTAGCATCCTTTACTAATTTATCTAAAGGATTTATTATCCATTTTAAATTTTTATTCAAAAAACGTTTTCTTAGATCTATATATTCGTATGATGATTTTTTATCATTAAATTTTTCATAATGATATAATTCTGCAAGGGATAATATTTTATCACAAATTGAATGGGAAAAAAAATTTTGATATAGTACAAAAGGTGATTTTTTGTAATTTATGACATGATAATCATCGACACTTCCAAATAATTTATCTGTAGCATCAGAGGCAGTTGATGCCTGTACATCTTCTTTTTTTATCATAACGTCGGCCTTACACTGTCACCTTCAACCTTTACAATGTTTTTTCCTGTCAGCATGCTCATTGCTCCTCGCATAATTCCCATATTATAAGCATATTCATTCCAGCATGTTTGTGCAAATTCTTTACCTTTGAGAAACATACACGAGCCTTGACAAAGTTGTATTACAGGACAACTAGAACATTCTTTTCTCCATGACCAATGCTGACTACTTTTAATCCTTGCATCTTCAAGGTTATCTAGATGCCCAACGTTATGATCATTTTCTAATCCTACATTTTGACATGTCATCACATTGCCTTTTAAATCTACAGCTATATCATAATCACGATCCATTCCACATTTTTGCCCAACATAATCAGCATCTTTTTTATATAATAAAGTGCCGTAAAATTCATTTACTTTATCAACAACTGAAAAAACTTTTAACAAAGGTTGTGTTCCTGTGGTAACACCTTTATAGACTTTTTCTTCAAATTCTGCTGCAAAATCTTCAGAAAATTTACCAGTTCTATCATTTTCTGCTGTTTTAAGATCATAGGCTTCTACTACACCTTCTGCGGTAATAGGTACATTTATATCATTTAATTTATTTTGAAACCATTTAACAGTTTCCTCAAAATTATTATTTTCCTTTGTAATTACCATGCTTAAAGCAAAGCCTAATTCATTATTTTTATTTGCTTCTATTAATTGTTTGACTAAGGCAAGCTTTCTTGGGTTATCTAAAGGATCAGGACCTCGTAAATGATATCCAGGACCGTCATGACTCATTACTAACGAAAATTTATATTTTTTAAAAAAATCAACTTTTTCTTGTGTAAGTAACGAGCCATTTGTTACAGTATTAAATTCAACATCACTAGGACAACGCTCTTTCAAAGCAGGTACTAATTTTTGTATTTTTTTCCAATACAATAATGGTTCTCCGCCCCATAACTCTACTAATGAACATTCTGATAAATCTAACCTATCGTCTAACTTAGCTAAAAATTCATCAACATCGTCAGCATCAGTGATGCTTGCAGCAGAAACAAAACTAGATTGACTACAATATTCACATTTGTAATTGCATTTTAATCCTAATTGTATTTTTAACCGACCGGGTGTTTTAATTTTTTTTCCTGGATTAAAAATTGGATGTATAGGATCAACTAAATGAGCATGCCCAAAATCTTTAGGTGTTTCTACATAATATTCATTTACTTTAGTAACGCCGATAGGATTTTTTTCATAAACTGCTTGTCCTCTTTCATCTAAAAATTCACTTAGGTAAGGTTTGTAATAAAATTTCTCACCTGTATCTGCAAAAAAAGTCCAAGTTTTATCTTTGATCGTCATATCTTTCCTTTTCTAGTACTTCTTCTATTTTTTTATTAAAAGCGTAGTGATAGGTGATTCTTGCATCAAAGCTATAACCTTTTAACAAAACAATTTTATCACACACATCAAAATCTAAGTTTTTATAAGATTCTGCAAAGCTCCCTGTTTTCTCTTCAAATATGTTTTTTGTTTTAATTTTTCGTGGAATTAAAAGTAAGCTCATGATATTCTAAATATTCCTTTTGATTCATACTGCGTTCATTTGCTTTTTCTTTTTGCTGTAGGAAAAGATTTTTTAATTCAATATACTGTTCATCTGTACAAAATTGTAAAACAGCACTATCTTTTATTTTTTCTTTTCGTTCTATAATATCATACAATTCAATACCTGCAAATAATGATAAAAAATTGTATTCGTTTAAAATACTATCATTACTATTTTCTGCCTGATAATATACTGGATTCTCCTTCCATAGCATCATTTTATAGGTAGCTGTTTCGTGAAATCCATCTAACTCGGCTGCTTTTTCTTCTATTGAACTTCTAAAAGTAAATAAATCCTTTTTGTATTCCCAATAATCAGTGTCTCTGCGTTTACTGTAATAATGTATCAAAGAATAATCAGCTAATTCTCTTGCTTGATTACCTACTAATTCATTCCATTCTAATTGTTTTAGTAAAAAAATTTCACTATCTAAATCAAGGTTATCTAACAAACTTATATCAGTATCTAATGTATAGGAATAGGTAAGAGCTTCTTTTGCTATTTTTTCAAATAATGATAATTGGAAAAGAATAAAATCCACATTATTAAAACCTAAAGGTTCAAGGAAAGCTGCACTAGGACCTATGGCAATTACATTGGCGCTCCATGTTTTTTCAACATACCCACCGTCAAATGCTAATTCTTTTTCCTCTAAGGGCTCTATTTTAAATTTTTCTTTTATTTCTTCTTTGATTAAAGAATAGTCAGCAAATCTATCATCAAAATAATAATTAATCAGTGTTTTATTTTGCAAAGGCGTAAGCATTGCCCACCCAAAATCTAATGCTTGGTGCGTAGTCCAGTTTTCTTCATTGAATATGTCGGATACTCCTGACCAAATTGCATTTTGATTTATATAATTAATTGAAGTGAATAAATAATCATCATATTGAGATATAGCTAATCGCATTGCATCTGTACAATCAAATACAATATCACATGCATGTTCTTTGTCAGCGGTTTTGATAGCAATCAAATTTTTCTCATCGTCAAAAATCAAATCGTCAATGGTTGTTTCTATCCATTCAACTCCAAGATTTATGATCCAATTTTTTAGAAAATTGTTACATAAAATTGGATCATAATGCAAGCCATACTTAAAATTTGGATCGTCAATACCAATTGCAGAAAATTTATCAGTTTCAATTATAGAATATGATTCAAAGTTATCTGCATCAATAGATAAATGATTCAAATAAGCTCTTTGCATAGCTAAACCAAAATCTTTAGCTTCTTTTTCCTTATTATTATCATACTCATGCTCTAAAAGTTCTCCTGTTTCAGGATCTACTTCTCTATCTGTTTCTTCCTTATCAGGCCAAAGTATGTCATTAATGTCAAACCAATTTGTGTTAAACGCTTGCCTAAAAGTTTTTCTATCACCATATATTAATTCATTCCAATCATAAAATTGATTACCAATCTTTACAGTGGCGTTTGTTTCTCTAAAAAATTTTTTAATATCAACATTGTTATTTTTCAAAAAATTTACCAATGATGGTGATCCTGAATTTTCATTTACAAGAATATCAGATATATTTTCATTTAGAACAGAAATAGGCACTTTTGGAAAAATTTTCTTTAATCTCAATGCTGTTAAACAGGCTGATATTCCGCCACCTAATATTGTAAAATTTCTAATATTCATAATTACTTATTGTTTCTATTATATCATCTATATTAAAAGTTGTATAGCCTTGCATATGATTGTATGGTTCGTGTAAGGCGTCTTTAAATATTGTATTTTTTATTTTTTTAACATTTTTATTTCTATATTTTATAATTAACCCTAAAAATTGAAAATTATATTTTAAATAAAATTTTTCATCATTACAAAATACAATATCAAAAGATGCAACTCGTTGATAGGATTGATTTTGATTCTTATCATTAAAATACATACAAACAGGAGCACCAGGAGCAAAACAATAATACTGGCCAAAATCAAATGTTTGTGATCGCAAAGGTGACTGTAAATTAAAAGAAGGGATAAGGTTGTTGTCAGTAATATTTAAATTATTTTCAATGTAAAATTCAGCTGAATGAAATCTTTTAAATAAAATATCATCAATTATTAAATTTTCATTAATTCCTGTAATTATTCTATTAATTTTTGCTAATTGTCGTTTAATAGCTAAGGCGTATGGTAAAAATGAATATGTTTCATTGAAAATTGTTTTTTTTATAATATTTGTAAATCCAATCTTATTTTTTATCAAACTAGGGGAAATTCTATAAAGATTTTTATTAGTATAGTAAACATTGTAAAGTGTTTTATAAAAATTATTTAGTTGCATTATATCGGAATATGTAAAAACATCTTCTTTATAAATCATGGCGCACCATGTCAAATAATTTTACAGGCAAATATTTTATTCCACTTCCAATTACTGTACCGTCGTCTAATTCAAATTGATTATCGCTAATAAAATTTTTTTTATTTAATAAAACTAAATTTTTATATTCCTCAAAGGTTAAAAATCCCCTTGCATAAAAATGCGCTTTAATTAGTTTAGAACTAAGATAATAGGTGTCTAAGAAAGTTTCGTCATTTTCTTCAAAAATATTAATAAAATCTGTAATTTCTTTTTTTTGTAATGATATTAGTTGGTAATCGGTTATTTCATAAGGTACAAGAGCATTCTTGCTATTATCATCTGCAAAAAAATTTTCAGATGGCAGTGATTTATCTTTTTTTGTCTCAACACCTAATGAATTTTCATCTAAAAGAGTTGGAATTTTTTTGCCAAAATTTAAATTGTATGACGCAGGCGTTGTTTTTAGTATACTGTATGCTGGTAAATTATTATTTTTAAAAAAATGATAGGCAAAAATTTTACAGGATCTTTTATGATTGTTCCATAGAAAATCTATATTGTTAATATAATTATATATATTGTCAGTATCAATAACAATACTGGTAACTGTAGTATTGATTAGGTATGCAAATTCTACTAAGGCTGTAATTTCTTCATCAAACAGTGGATTTGGTCGTAAGACATTAATATCAAATTCTATATAATTACTATCATACTTGCTATTAGTTAGATAATTTTTTCTTTTATTTGATATTGTTGTTGCATCGTTGTTAAATTCAAGTTTAACAGTTTTATCTGTGTAATTTAAATATTTTACAAATGAAGTTTCTGTAATTTGATTTTCAAATAGGTTTGTTGGCATAAAATCAATTATTTCGCTGGTCACGTTACTAAAAACCATAGTTTCGTTATTTTCATACAAAGGAATAGGATTAGAGTTACACCAACATCCAGGTTCATTACAATGGAATTCGCTATGATCACTATTTATATTATCGTCCTGGCTTAACTCGTCACTTACTTCAATAAAATTCACAAAATAATTCGACGTAGTTCCTGCATTAATCACTAAATCTACAGAATAATTTTCTGTGTTAATTTGTATTTCTTGAATTATTTTTTTAAGTTTATTATTACCTTCATTAACCTGAATAGTTGCAGGATCGACTTCAACTGTATAGTCGATTACATTATCTATTGCTTCTGTTAAAATTTCAATATTATTAGTATTGATTAATTCCAGTAACATTTCGTTTATGCTATCAAGATCAAAACATCCTGCCATAAAAGACGGCATATCAAGTAAATCAAAAGTTGTAGGTATTAAATCTAAATCAAAATTAAAATAAAAATCTTGCTGATTATTCTGTTGATATAAATCAAACGGAAAGAAGGTTAACATATCAAGCAAATTATGATTGGTTTGGAGGCACCATTCCATAAAAGCATGATATTGACTTGGAATATTATGATATTTTAAAAAATTTTTTCTTTGACAATCATGATTAACATACTCTAATTTTACTGGATTACACTTGATTGGCAATATAATGTTTTCCTCCTGTAAGCCTGAAAAATTCACTGCTGGACTAAGTGTAGAACTTGTGCGAGTAAATAAATCTGTTGGATTGATACCAACTTGATTTAGTAATTGCAAAAAGCTGAAATTTGCATTTTTTGGCAGTTGAATAGGAGATATTATTCCGTGCGTATATGCTTCTCCGTTTGTAAAAATTTTTACATCAACATCGTTATTTTTCTTAATTAATAATGCTAATATTTTGCTAGTAAGACAATTGCCAATAACACCAATTTTTTTTATTTCCATTTATCACCTACGCAAAAACAATAAAGATATTTTAACTCATCAGATAAAACTTCTTCGATTCTATATCCTGTAAAAGTGTTAAAAACAACCATAGATCCTGATTTTTCATAAAAAATATTATCAATATAAGATCTCTTTTTTAATCCTTCAAACAAACAAATTTTTCCACCTTTTTCATTTGGATCAAATCCTTCATTCATGTTAATTATACCTAAAAGTTTTCTATCAGTGTAATTTTGATAAAAATGATTTAGTTCTTTACGGACAGAAAAGCTTCCACCTTTTTTATATTTTTCAAGACGCAGAGCCTCTACACTATTAATGTTGTACCCAAAATTGAGATTATTGGCACGAGTAAAGTAATAAAACGAATTTTCCTCAATTATAGAGACATAACCGCCGCCATAAAATTCAATTTCTACGTTTTTTCCAGCACCATTTTTTTCTCTGCTTTTTGGAGTCGTGTTTGCTATAACAAGCGAAAATTCTTCAATAATATCAGAAAGAGCTCCAGGAAATACAATGTGATCAGTAAGCATAATTTATCTCAGTTTAGGACCTATGATGTCAAAAGTTAGTATCTGCATAACTCCACTAGTAATGGGTGTAATTTCATGTGTTATAAATGAAGGGAAAACTAGTAAATTTCCTCGGTTACTATACCTTTGATTTAAAGATGATATTGGCAAACTTTCATCAATTTTAATTTTACCTCCAATATAATATTGTGGATCAGTTAAAAAAACATATGCAGATAATTTCCTATCATTTGGTTCGTTATTAAACCATAAAAATCTTTCATGATAATCAATAAAAGAATTACTTTTAAATGTTAAAAGTGTTATATCTTCTTCCATACCCCATATTTCATATCCGTAAACTTTGCTATTACAGTCAAAAATATAAGTCATTACAGTTTGCTCTAAATTAGCGGTATCGCCTAATAAGCTTTTTTCGTAGTGATAAAAATCATTTAGGTTTTTAAAATTACCAATAATTGGATTTTGATTATCTTCTGATATTAGCGGTTTATCAATTTGTAGTTCACAAATCTTGTCACACTCTTCATTAGTGAAAACATTTTCATAAATTGTAAAACAAGGTTTAGTAAATTTACAATGATTAAATTTTAAAACATTCATTGTGTATTTTTTTTAATTATTCTTCTGTTGTGGTGTTATCATCATCTTTGGTATTAGGATCTAAATCACAGACTTTTTTATCAAGATCTTTTATAGCTTCCAACAAAACAGGAATCATACCAATATAATCAACTGCTCTATATTTTGTATCTTCAACTTCTACTAATTCTATCAGTTCTGGAAATACAGCTTCGATTTCTTCTGCCATGAACCCTAACTTTTCAGTATTTATATCGTCATCGGCTTTTCCATTCATTAATTGGACTATATCAATTCCTTGTTCATTATATTTAAATGATATCGCTTGTATTTCTCTAATTTTTTCTAACGCATCCTCTAAACCTGTAATACTATGTTTTAATCTACTATCCGACAAACAAGCACAAGCACAAGCACAAACGCACTTACATTTACACTTACATTTGCAGACACATTTACACTTACATTTGCATTTGCATTTGCATTTGCATTTGCATTTACATTTGCACTTACATTTACATTTGCATTTGCATTTGCATGCACATTTGCATTTACAATTACAATTTGTAGTATATGTGATTTGTATTTGTCCAGGATTATTAGGATCATTTACTCCTATATGATAGATTTTAGAAATGGTTGCGCCAGTGTATGGTCCACTATCTTCAGCTGATAAACTGATTCCATTTACTACCCATTTATTAGTTACAAACGAACTAGGTATTGTATTAGGATCAATTTCATTGATTGAAACTGTCCGGTAATTTACATTACTACCTGAATTATCTCCAACTATTGTGTTTCCAATTTTTAAAGCCATATTTTCCTAGATTATAATCATATTTATATTAATTTTAAATGAACTTTTGTTCCAATAAGCATTTGATCCTTCACTGTTCCTAACATCTATAATTGTAAAGTTTCCAGGAAATACATTGGTTACAGAACCTGACACTGGGCCCCAGTATGGACCAGTTGTATCAATCCTTCTACTTACACTATAGATTGTTGTTGATCCAGCATAAGCAGTTTCACTTGATCCAGTTAATGCACTTTTAGTTATTGTATGAGGTTCTACAGACGGTCTGTTTAATTTAATTTCATACTTAGTACTATAGTCTCCTTCGGGTGTTTGCAGAGACGATAAACTAACTGACAGACCATAATGCATTACTGTGCTATTAAACACAGAACTATTTCCTAGAGTGTCTGTTGGAATTACTGATACTGGATCAATATAAGCCCCATACTGTGCTCGTGATTGGGCAAATGACCAAGCATTTCCGTCTCCCATACAAAAACCTTTACAGTTGGACAGGGTTGTAGTAAATGTAGAGTCGCCTTCAAATATATCACAAAGCCTATAATCACAATTATAAGTAAAACCAAACATAAAACTAAGATCAGTGTAGGGGTTTTTCCCGGCAGCACGTTGAGCATCAGCAATCTTAGGATTACATAGAATAACATTATCAGTTGTACAAATTTTTCCAGGCGCTGCAATACTCCTTGCAATGGATGTTAGTCCTGGTGGTAAAATTAACATTACATCGCCAATACGGAACATAATTTATCCTACACAGACTTGATATAAGCAATTATCAGTAGCTGGAGTATATAAACAAAATCTTAGTAAATAACGCCTGCCAGTAAAATAAGTATCATAAAATCTTCTTTTATGGAATTTACTTCCTACTACATCTGCAGGAACAGTTACGCGATTTGCAAATTCAGCAGACGGAGAAGGACACCTAGAAATTTCTGTATGTTGATGCCAAGTCGAACATGTGCAGTGTTTGCCGCCTACGAAGCCTTTCATTGTTAGACCACAGCAAGAAAATGTCGTTGTCTCTTGTGGTAGTGTTGATACCAAATTTGCTATCAGTTTTCGGTCACGTAAGTGTTTTTGTGTATCAGTATATGATGCTCCGCTTAACATACCATAAGCATAATAATAAATAGCATCCATAAAGTCTACGTTATACCAATTTTGAATTTCCGCTGCGATATCGATTGTAGCTGAATTAATTTTAAAAGCCATTTTAGACAACCTTCATTTTACAACCAGCTGCAGCAGTAAAAGTTTTATAACCAATTTTTATAACAACTTCGTCGTCTAGTTCTAAATCAAGGGCCCTAAATGTAAAATATCCTATACCCTGCTTAATAGAAACTTTCCTCCTATTTACATAGCCGCAATTTACCGTGATATACATATCTAGATCTTTCTTTACAATATAATTGTCAGCAATTGTACCGTCTTCTCCTATATCATACATTGGCAACGTATTGTAAATTAATGTGGTTCTTTCTTCTAATACTATATTTGAATCAATTTCTTCACTGCGAAGTATATCTCCATTTTCTGCTTTTAAATAAAATTCGGCATCGTAAAGAGAAACTTTAATCCTAACGACTTCGTCTCTTGATATGATGGTAGGAGCTTTAAGCTGAATTTTAGGCATTGGCAATTCACTATATTTTGACAGAACAGGAACACTATATTTCCAAGTTTCTATTGGTTCAAGAATTCCTTCTCTGATATAGTTTATTCCTAATAAACTGTTTAATTTAGCGTAATAGCTACAATCAAGAAAAGAATCATCTTTGTCATATATAAAAAAACTTAGCAATCTTTTACGGGTTTCATTTGAAGAAAAAATACTTCCTTCAGGACCTGTTGATAGCAGTTTAGGTGCTGCAATATAGGTATTATAAAGTTCATTTCTTGCAAAATGAGCTTTTGTAAGTAAAGAATCAAATAAGATATTTTTTGGATAGTACCAGTTCATTCCATCAAAATTAAAATCAAACGCCCACAATGAGCAATCAGTCCATTCATTGAAGTTTTCAGCTGAATATCCTATATTGCTTGTATAACCTTTGTCAAAAGTACTGGTCCTAATCGCGATAATTGTTTTTTCATTATATGTGCCTCTTACAACTTGTGAAGCGCCAAAAAATTTAAAATATTTTCCTGTAGTTAAAATATTTTGAAACATTTCGCCTGGAATGACATCTTGTGTATCTTCGTCAGGTATTTCTATTTGATGTGGTAGCAAAGATGAACACTCTAGTTGATTAGTAACTAAATTAATATTATCGGTATTTTCAGGTAATCCATCCGGAAATATTTCATGAAATGCCTTTAATGTAATTGCATCTTTATCTACTTCGAGTTGCAAAAATATCGAGTCGATTAAATCAGTAGAATATCGATGATATTGTCTCATAATCCTAACCTTCTTTCTAAATCTTGAACTTTTTTGTCTAGCTCTTGCAATGCTGCTAACAATGCTACAGTCATTTTTTGGTAATCTAATTTTAGATATTCAGTATTACCTCTTGGTACAACCAATTCAGGAAAAAACTGTTTTACCTGCTGCGCCTTAAACCCAAGTTCTGCCTTATCATCAGCATAATTAAATTTGGTCACTGCTGTTTTATTCCATTTAAATTTAATTGGATCAATATTCCTAATCGCATTCAAACTATCTTCTATTGGACTTATTACATCTTTTAACCTTTCATCTGATGTATATTCAGTAGTAATATCTCCTGATGCCAGTATGTTACCAGTTTCAGTTTCAAAATGCATTTGCGTATTACCATCTAAATCATTAAAAGTAATTGTTTTGAATGTATCATTTAGTAAAAATATACCATAATTAGATTGTGTGCTTGCACGTCTTAAGTTTGTGCTATAGAAAGTTGTTGCTGATAAAGTCCCAATAGATCCAATTGAGGATGTAACGTTATTTGAATTTGCTGTTCCTGTAACAGACAGACTTGCACCCGATAGTGCGCCAGTAGCAGATACACTTGTAAGTGATATATTAGAATCTAAATTTACTTGGACTGTGTCAAACTGTCCTGCTGATACGGTGGTAATGTTAGAACCACCCCTGATATAAAACGTTTCATCTTGTGATACTGTAAGCACTGTCGAGTCGGTATCTACTGCAATTCTAAATCCTGCAAAACCGCTAAATCGTATCCTTTGTATTGGGTCTCTATCAGCATAGGTTTCAATACTTATTCCTGGACCTGCAATGAGTTCAATTGCATCTAAACCTTCTGCAATTAAATCATCTTGACCATCAACCTTCCAAGTTTTAAATGTGCTATTTAATTTAACTTTTACAGATCCGGTTCCTGGATCTATGTCAAAGCCACTATCACTATCAAAATTGATAACACTCACATTATTAACATTTTTTGTGATATTATCAAGCGGATCTGTAAGATTTACCGTAAGAGAAGTTGCACCATCAATTGTAATATTACCATCTTGATCGCTAGATGTTGTAATACCTACACCACCTAGAAATTGTATCGTGTCATTTATTCCTAAAGTGCTCACTGTGCTATCGTCAGCAGCAATTTTAATATTAAATCTACCAGCAACAATATCTGCTATAGTATCTGATTGTGCTGCAAATGTATCATCAATATATTTTCTTGGATAAGCATCGGTTTGTAATAAAATTTGATTTTGATTAATAGCTCTACCAATTACACCGTACTCAGTGGGATTTAATGTCAGTCCGCCAGTTGCAGTTACATAATAATTTGTATTAGGTGCAAGATTTTGGGTGACATCAGCCACATTGCCATTTACAAAAACAATGCCTTCACCTACTAACCCTATGTTATCTTTTGCAATCCCAACAAAATCTGCTGCATTTGTTGTGATAGCACTACTGGCTATTGAATAAGTTTGTAATGTGACTGGGCCGCTAACACTAGATTCAAAAGTTACTAACAATTGGTTTCTGTATGGATCGTAATCTAGATCAGTAAAAAAAGCTGTTGCAGAAATTGTAAATGATGCTGGGTCAAAATCTATGTTAGTAGCATTTGAATTAACTACACCGGTTGTAAGCCATCCGCTACCATCTACAGTGTTTCTTCCAACAAAACATATTCTATTATCTGTTGTTGCATAGGCCAGACTAATATTAATCGAATTATCTTCAAATACCTCTATACGGCTTGATTCAAATACAACTCCTGTACCTGATATAATACCAATTTTAGCAGAAGTTGAAAAAAATACGCTATAATCTCTATAGGCAACAACAACCTTACCCGTTCCTGTTATCATTTGGATAGCAGAGTTATCTGCGTTTGTGTCAGAGACTTTAATTACATCTGCGGTATTTATTGTTATAGTGGTGCCTGCAACTGATGCAGTTACCACATAAGTTCCGTTGCTAGGCACATCATAAGCAATAATAATTTGCTCTGAAACAGGATCGTAAGTAGCAGAAATCTTATCAACCGAAGTCGATGTAAAGGTTTCAACAGTGCCAAATGTTATAGGTGTGCCTACGGTAGCTACTACAGCTTTTGCATAAAAATTATCAGTATCATCTGTATAAAGGACTACAATATTACCAGATGGAGGATGATAAACCGATGTAACGGCATTATTTCCAGGTGTTGCCCAAGATACTGGCGCTTGTAAGCTACTATCATTACCATTTACAACTTCGCCGACAATAGCATTACCTGAATAAAATATTACAAACTTGTCATTTACAGGATCATATGCAACAGATCCGTTTACAACGCTGTTTATATATTGGTTTATAGGCCCTGGAGCCACAACGCCATTAAAACCTAGTTCTGTAATGATTACTTTACTGTCAGCATCAGTTGCATCGGCGTAGACAGTAACCATTTTAGCATTACCAATTTTGGTAGATGCTAGTTGTATTACATTATTAATAGTAAATATTCCGGAGTTAAGGGATTGTCCGTCAGTAATAAGGACAGATTCACGGATTGGTACAACCTTGCCATTGCTTTCAAGTGCTACTAAATCACCAGTTGTAACTACTTGATTTGCTTCAAACGTTTGTAAGAAAGGTTCGCCATCTATTGTAATAGTACCAAACTCGTCGATCCTAGTAGAAATTAAAATGCCACCTTCTATACGTAATTGCTGTCCTAAACCGATAGGTGTAGGCTCAAATGTATTATCAGCATAAAGATTCCAATATACATCGTCTATTTCTACAAAAGATGTAAGATTTGGTCCATCAATTACAATATTGCCATTAAAATCTCTACGGGTAGTAATACCATTAGAGCCTAGAAAAGCTAAAGTTGATTTATTGCTTAGAACAGTTCGGCCTGTATCTTGTGCAATGGCGTACCATTCTATATCGTTTTCATATACAAAACCGTCTAGATTTAGATTTTGTATTGAAAACACAACTTCATTGTCGTCATTTATATTAATTTTTAAATAATTGTCCCCTATAAATTTTATATCAGTATTAATACCTGCTTGTACAGTTTCTGTACTTGAACTATAACTAAATTGTACATCACCTAAGGTAATAAAATTACTAATATCAGGACCATCTATTACAATATTATTACTTTCGTTCTTGCTTGTCGTTATATTGAGACCACCAACAAATTTAACTGTATCTTCAACTAAAACTTCTTTATAAGAATCATCATCAACTGATAGAAAATATCTTAACTCGCTTCGTAATGCAAAGTTTGATAAATCAGGACCTCTAAATACTACATTATTATCAGTGTCAAACAAAACATCAACATTAGTTTCTCCTTTGAATGTTAGTGTATCATTTGTATAGATCTCACGATCTGCAACATTTAAGATAGAGAAATTCCATTTAATAGATGACAGATCAGCACCTATCGTAATGTCATTATCATCTCTTGTAAGGGTAATATTATTGCCGGCTAAAAAATTTACATTGTCTGGATTAGGGTTGCTATATATTGCCGCATAACTTATTATACAATCAACAGCATTATCTTTACTGGCTCTAACTTGTAATGTAGTATCTAAACCTAAAATTAGTTTTTCGCCGTGAGTTACAACTCGTAAACTGGTTCCTAATGGCAAGATTACATCTTTAAGATAATATCCTCCATCTATTAATACATCTACAAAAATATTTTCATTTAATACATTTGTTAAACTGAGTCCAATAACAGTATATCTTTCAGATACACCAGTTGAAACAATTGTGGTTGTGGTTGTTCCAATGTTGGTTACAGTTCTATTATTCAGTGCGGTTGCCATTGATATCCTATTTTTACTACATATTTAGCCATATATTAAGGCATTAATAATTTCATCACTAGCGGCGCTTACTCCAGCAACATCATAATTTGCAATTTCGACAATCCGATCAAAACTATCTCTAACATAAATTTTCCTGTCAGATGAATTAATTGCTATTTCTCCAACAGCTAGATCGTTTATGGTAGGAATATCAAAAGGCTCTTCAGATTTTCTAACTTTAATTACAGCTTGAATTCCTTCAAATGGATCAATTGTGCTATCACCTACTGATAAACCATACGCACCACCATTAATTACATTAGTCCAATCGGGTACTCCTTGATTTGAATAAATTGCAAAACCATTACTTCCTTGTCCTGTTTCGCCAACCGGAGAAGTGTTATTACCAAATATTAAACTATTTTTTGTAATACCTGAACGTCCTGTACCGCCATTTCCTGCTTGTAAAGTACCTGTTGTTTTTATGCCAACATCTATAGTTCCATTGGCAATCATACTATTTGTGATGCCGAAATTTTTAATTTTAACTTTATCACTTACAATTTCTATAGATAAATTGTCTACGTTGACGTTAAGTTGATTACCGTTTTTGATTAAGCCAGCACCATCCTGTATCTGCCCAGCACCTGAAAATTGTTCAAATACTATATCATCTGAATTAATAGTAGGAATACCATCATGAGTAGCAACATACCCGTTTTCTGCATTTGATGTTCCTTCTTGCACAAAGGTAAAACTGCCACCTTCGATTTCATAAGCGGCATCAGCATCACCAGTTCGGTGTAATTCCCAAGGCGTCTGGGCATTGCCTAGCACTGCTACAAAATAAATACCATTTTCAATTAAATTTAATTGATCTTTTACTAGTATCCTATCGTTTAAATTTAAGATTACATCATCTATTATTAATTGTTCGCCAAGTATACTGCCAAATAATCTTTGACTAGATGTAATGTAAATTGCATTCAATTGACTTGTAGTAGCAACTCTAACTGGAGATTTTACATTTAGCCCATTAACTACTGAGTCAACATAGCTCTTTGGCACAAGTGAATTACTAGTAAAATTCGTTCTATCAACATAGTTACTTGCAACTGTAACTGTTCCATTGCCTGTTGGAATTAGTAAAATATCATTGTTATGATCGGTAGCACTCCATTGGCCATTTTCATATTGTAAAATACTGCCATTGACTACAGCACTAGCATCTACATCGCTTAATTCTCCTAATTGAAATGCAGCAGATTGAACCAACAGGGTAACTTTGTTTGGAAAAAGAGCCGGACTTTCTCCAACTGCCATTCTTTCTATAACCGCCCAAACAGCGTTGTTAAATTGTATTACATCTCCAGGATAATATCCGTCAGATGATGTTGCTGACCATATACCAACAAATTTTAAACCCTCAGTAAGTAAATCCCAATCTGCATCAAGGAAACCCGTAGTAGCATCTAAAGGCTGATTGCTAGTACCATTTTCATTATCGACTATATATCTTTTTCCATGGAATGTTACTGAATCTCTAAACGTATAAGTTTGTTGAATCCATTCTCCGCTTATACCTATACCAGGTATAAGTATCTGATACAAAGCTGGATTTGTGCTAGGTGTCTGTCCTGAAGTTGCTGCTGCAATGGTTATCCATAAACTTCCATTATAATTTATAATGTCATATACATTTAAACTTTGAGTACCGTCATAATTATGAATGTAATTACCAAATCCACTTGCTAAAGTAGACCAAAAGGCTGTATCATTTTGTACTTCGATTAATGGACTATCTCTTGTATCAGGAACTTCGGTTAAAGCTATATAAGAGCTACTGCCATACGTAACAATTTGATTTTTATAGTAAGCAGTGTTAGCCTGCCATTCTCCTAAAAAAGTAGTGCCGTCAGTAATCTTTAAAAAGCTGTTTTGTCCATTAGAGGTTGGTGGCCTATTTCCTGTTGGTGTATCAATAACAGTAACTGATTGTGCAGTTACAACATATAATGATCCAGCAAAAGTAACAGCATCAAAAAATTCTAAAGTGATTCCATTTAAATCACTAAAATTACCTCTAAAATTTAATCTTACCCTACCTAAATTTAAAGTTGCCATCTTATTTCCTTATTCAGCCTACATAACCATCTTGGACATATCCAGTTTGTATATAATCAGTAGTGACATTAGGTCCGCCTCCAAGATTATCAGTAAATATCATATAACCTTCGTCTGTAATAAATGCATTATCCGGATTAAATGTATCAATATGGTGTAATAATAAATCTCCATCGCTATTGATATCCATATCAATAATAACACCTAATAAACTTCCTCCAAAATTACTAGTGCTTCCGTCAGCATCAGGAATCCATTGCGTACCGTCCCAGGTAAGTCTGTCTCCTATATTAGTGTTTACTGGATCGTAAGATACATCACTTAAATCATTTAAAGAAGTTGCACCTCCACCTCCACCAGAAATTGTTTGAAAGGTAAAATTACCTGCTCCGTCTGATGTTAATACCTGACCAGTAGTAGACGTTGCATCAACATCTAATAAATCATTTAAAGATGTAATTGTATTAGTGAAAATTATTTGTTGATAAGGACTTGCTGTAGGGTCTAACGTAATATCTAAACCGGTGTTGGCAATAAATTCTACTGTATCAAGACCGGTTGCAACTAAATCTTGTTCTCCAGGAGATTTCCACGTTTTGAAAGTAGAATTCATTTGAACTTTTACAATACCAGAACCTAGATCAACGACATCAAAACCGCTATCGGTATCAAACCTGATTGCTATCACATCAGTAGTATTACTTAGTAAATTGTTATTAGTGTCAACTACACCAACTGATAGTGGAGTAGGTGTGTCTGTTAGGTCGTTATAACTACCACTAAACAGTGTTGGTTTGTCTGTTAGGTCGTTATAACTACCACTGAATAGCGTAGGTAGATTTGTTAAGTCATTATAATTGCCACTAAATGCATTCGAAATAAGTTGGTATACTGATAAGTCAGGAGCATTTACTAAATTGTTATAATCGCCATCAAAGATAGTTTGATCTACAAACTCTAAACCAGTAGCATCTTGTTTGACTTTAACAAAAAAACCTTCTGAGCCTACATAGGTACTAGGAGTATCAAAAAGTTGCCTAAAAAGAGTAGCGCCACCACCACCGCCTGCGCCCAGAGGTATACCTCCTGGCGTTATTCCATCTGATAACCGTAATTCGCCAGTATCTTCATTGTAAAAAATTGTTCCATATTCGCCAACGAAAAGATTTAAGTCAAGCTTGACTAAACCGGCTTTAATTTTACGGGTAAAATTCATTATGCTATTTCATCTTCCTCTGGTTCATCTAGGAGTTGTGCAGATACAACAGTAGGTTTACCTTGCTCTGCTTTTTTAAGTTCTAATTCTTGTTGTAGCGGACTAACTAAAACAGGCGGCTTATCGTCAGCCTGTGGTTCATCTTGTGCTCCTGGCATATCTATTTCAGGGTCACCGTCACCATTAATTTTAATGTTAATAGGTACATTAATTGTAAATTCTCTTGCTCTCATACATTAACCTTTTTTAATATTTATCAGTGTTCTTGCCAGGTAAGACTTCCTACCGCATCATCGTTATTAGTTGTTGCTTGTGCAGCTAAAACAAAAATATCACTAGTACCATTTAGGAATCTACCTAGTTGATGCGAGAAGTCAACTTCGCTAGCCGAAACGCTGGCGCTACCTCCTTTATTTCCTCCTACGAAAATTCCACTATCAACTATGATTCCTCCTGATATTGTAGTAGCCGATATGTCATATTCTACGCTACTATAAGGATCAGGGTTTACCCATATTGCACCAGCAATAGTTGGATTTAATATCAAAGCATATTTAAATGCTGCTTGTTGCAAACCTAGTAGATCATATTTTGTAGGAACAACAAT
>Ga0181581_10000560_pt1 | contig 27896 bp, 26 predicted proteins | sample 071ome_22_FD_132433 | JGI IMG/M metagenome (GOLD analysis project Ga0181581, IMG submission 132433) | Coastal salt marsh microbial communities from the Groves Creek Marsh, Skidaway Island, Georgia - 071404AT metaG (megahit assembly) | ecosystem: Environmental > Aquatic > Marine > Intertidal... | reverse complement strand
TATTGTATTGATTGTGCAAAAAGTCTAAATAAAATTTGTAAGAATTGTAATGGTGAATTAACAATTCGTCCGAAGAGAGAAGTTAGAAAGTAGTTAGGAAATAAAAAATTACAAACCACTTCATTCTTAAGATCTCATCATGGCAACAATCACTTAAAGGGTGCCTTAAGGAGATCACGTAAATCAAATTTATGTTTCAATCTAAGCCCTAATTTTTTAGGGAATATGTATAATGCAGTCATGTTTTTTTGCTTCAATTTCAGCATAAATTGTCGTGCGGTAGCTATTCTCTGTCGGGTGGAAATTGACCTTCGATAATAGCTCTTATAGCGCCTATTTATGCTTCAGTACGAGGCACGAAGCGAAAAGAAGCTTATTATAATTCAACGATTCAAGACAGCTCTATTGGTACAAGTTATTAATACTCTCTCACATGTTCTAGAAGTAAATTAATGATTAATAACATACAGCCTGTGATTTTGTGTGGTGGTAGTGGCACAAGGCTTTGGCCTCATAGTCGACAAAGTTTACCTAAGCAATTTGTCCCTTTGATTGAAGGCAAGGGTCTTTTGCAGTTGACTTTTGAGCGTGTTAAGCAGATGAAACTATCTAGCCCCATACAGGTTGTCGCTAACGTTGAACATCGTTTCCTAGTTAATGATGCAGCCAATTTCGCTGAAGTTGAATGTCACGCCATTCTTGAACCGGTTGGTCGAAACACTGCCGCAGCAATGGCTGCGAGCGCCTTGCGTTCTGAAAAGTCACAACTTTTACTTTTTATGCCGGCCGATCATCACATACCTGATGTTAAGCAGTTTGAGTCAACCGTTCGCATGGGAGTTGATGCTGCTAACAATGGGGCGATTGTAACCTTTGGCGTAACACCCACTTCACCACACACGGGGTATGGCTATATTCATGCTCCTGACGCTGGTGAGAAAGTTAGATTGGTCGATCGTTTTGTTGAAAAACCTGACGAACTTAAAGCACTTGGGTTTTTCGGCTCCGGTGAATATTTCTGGAACGCAGGCATCTTCTTAGTAAGGGCGGAGGTATTGTTAGAAGCGTTATCCTGTCATGCGCCCGATATCTTAAAGAGTGTTGAGGAAGCTGTAGGTCAAGGAAGGGCGATTGATTCAGGCCTTATGTTAAAAGAAGAAATTTTCATTGAAACGCGATCTGAGTCTATTGATTATGCTGTGCTCGAGCATTTTGAGGAGATCGTGATGGTTCCTTTTACTGGTGCTTGGTCTGATGTGGGTGGTTGGCACTCGGTCTCACAGCTCATGAATAGTGATCATCAAGGCAATTGTGTTAAAGGGCAGGGGTATTGTTACGATACAAAAGATACCTTTATTTACAGCCCACTTCGTCCTGTCGTTACATTGGGTGTTGAAAATTTGATGGTTATTGATACCAGTGACGCAGTACTTATTACAACGCCACAAAGCTCTGAAGATGTTAAATCGGTAGTGGCTGATTTGAAGAGCAAACAAATCCATCAGGCTATAGAGCATCGACATGCTTATCGACCATGGGGTGAATATGATTCTGTTCATGAAGGTGCAGGTTATAAGGTTAAGCACATCAAGGTAAGACCTGGCGGTCAACTCAGTCTCCAAAAACATCAACACCGTGCAGAGCATTGGGTAATCATTAAAGGCCTCGCACGTGTGCATTGTGGAGATCAAGTTTTTGAATTAACTGCTAATCAATCGACTTTTATTCCTCAAGGGGAGTTGCATAGATTGAAAAATATAGGGGACGAAATGCTTGAGTTAATCGAGGTGCAGTCAGGTGATTATCTTGGTGAAGATGATATAGAACGTTACAGTGATGATTATGGACGTAACGTTAACTCTAAGGTATTTAATTAGTATTGGTTTTCTTAATTTGATGTGTTCTTGATTAAGTAGGTTTTTTTATGAAGAAAGCAATTATTACAGGCATTACTGGACAGGATGGAGCATATCTAGCTGAGTTTCTTCTTGAAAAAGGTTATGAAGTACACGGTGTTCGTAGACGTTCCTCGTCATTCAATACAGACCGTATAGATCATCTATATCAGGATCCCCACCTGCCGGGCACTCGTATGTTCTTGCACTATGGTGACTTGACTGATACACCTAGCCTTCTGAGGATTATTGAACAAGTGCAGCCTGACGAGATATATAACCTTGCTGCGCAAAGTCACGTTGCAGTAAGTTTTGAGGAGCCTGAATACACAGCAAACTCAGACGCTCTGGGAGCGCTGCGAATTCTAGAAGCGATTCGACTTTTGGGCTTAGAAACAAAGACAAAGTTTTATCAGGCCAGCACATCAGAGCTTTATGGCCTTGTGCAAGAAATACCTCAGAAAGAATCCACTCCGTTTTATCCTCGCAGCCCATATGCAGTTGCCAAGCTCTATGCTTATTGGATCACTGTTAATTACCGTGAGGCCTACGGTATTTATGCCTGTAATGGCATTTTATTTAATCATGAATCTCCTATACGTGGTGAGACTTTCGTCACGCGTAAAATTACACGCGCCTTGTCCCGTATTTTCCTGGGACTTCAAGATTGTTTATACCTTGGAAATATGGATGCGAAACGTGATTGGGGTCATGCGCGTGATTACGTAGAAATGCAGTGGCTAATGTTGCAACAAGAAATCCCAGAGGACTTTGTTATTGCTAGTGGCGTTCAATACTCGGTTAGAGACTTTGTGAATGCTGCTGCCACGGAATTAGGTATGACTATTCGTTGGGAAGGCGTCGGTATTGATGAAAAAGGCTACTGGGTTAGGGATGAGGGTGATGTACTGATTGTTGCGGTTGATAAGCGATATTTCCGTCCCACCGAAGTTGAAACACTATTGGGTGATCCGTCCAACGCAAAAAACAAGCTTGGCTGGGAGCCGCGAATAAGCTTTGAGGAGCTTGTTGCGGAGATGGTTCGTGAAGATCTTAAGTCTGCTGAATGTAATGAGCTTATTAAGCGCCATGGATTTAAGGCCCCTGACTACCATGAATAACTTTATTCAATTTTTTAACACAACTTTCTGGAAGATGAATTAATTCCAATGTTTAAAACTATTTCAAAGTGTCGTATTTGCGGCGGTGACGAGTTGGCCGATGTTATGTCATTAGGAGAACAAGCATTAACGGGTGTTTTTCCTAAGTCTAAAACTGAAAAAGTAACAAGCGGCCCGGTTGATTTGGTGCAATGTGTTTCAGTGGATGGTTGCGGTCTCGTTCAGCTTAAACAAAGCTACGATCTTGGTGAAATGTATGGCATGAACTACGGTTATCGCTCCGGCCTCAATGCCAGCATGGTCACACATCTCCAATCAAAGGTCGAGAAAATACTGAACCTCGGTATTCTTGAACAAGGCGATTTGATAATCGATATTGGTAGTAATGATGCAACCACCCTACGTGCTTATCCAGCTGGACAATATCAATTGGTAGGTATTGACCCTACTGGTGTCAAGTTCTCTCCTTACTATCCACCCGAGATTCAGCTTATTCCAGAGTTTTTTTCTGCTGACGCAGTCTCCAAGGCCCTTTCTGGTAAAAGAGCAAAAGTTATAACGTCATTCTCAATGTTCTATGATCTGGAAGATCCAATTGCTTTTGCCAAAGAAGTTGAGAATGCTCTGGACGATCAGGGGGTTTGGATTTTTGAACAAAGCTATTTACCAGCAATGTTGCAAACTAACTCCTTCGATACAATTTGCCATGAGCACTTGGAGTTTTATGCTCTCAGGCAGATCAACTGGATTACCGAAAAAGTAGGTATGAAAGTCATCGATGTTGAATTCAATGATGTAAACGGCGGCAGTTTTTCGATAACCACAGCTAAGGTGGGATCAACGTATCACCCTAAAGCTGAATGGCTTAATAAAATTATTGCTGACGAACAGGCTATCGGGCTGGATACAACTCGGGCTTTCGACGACTTTAAGATACGTGTTGAGGTTGCAAGGGAAGAGTTAATGAACTTTCTTATCAACGCGAAGAGGGAGGGCAAAAGTGTATGTGGTTTAGGGGCCTCCACCAAAGGCAACGTTCTCCTTCAGTATTACGGTATAGATGTAGATTTATTATCCCAGATAGGTGAAGTTAATGAAGATAAATTAGGTAGCTATACCCCAAAGACACTAATCCCGTTGGTGTCGGAAGATGAAGTTCTGCAATCAAATCCAGATTATCTATTAGTGTTGCCTTGGCACTTTAGAACGTTCTTTGAATCATTGCCATCTATGAAGGGGCGTACTTTAGTGTTCCCACTACCACATTTTGAAATTGTTCAATGTTAGTCGCTCTAAAAACATGGCGTCAGTAATATTTAACCGTAACTTTGTTAGATTTAATTTTCTAAAAAAGTTATTGGGCTTGCTTCAGTACCAAGAAAGAAAAAAAGCAACATGGTTATTATTTTTTAATGTCCTTGCTGCTATATTAGAGCTCGTATCTATTTCAAGTATATTCCCATTAATCTCTTCAGTCTTTGACTCAGAATCTCTCAAAGCAAGTGAAATTTGGGCGGTAATGATTTTTACTTGGCCCAAGCTACAAAATTTTTCAGATGGCGAGCTTGCAATCATTTTTGCAATAGTAGTTTTTGTGTTTCTTCTTATGGCCATTATGGCTAAGGCTTTTGCAACGTTTTATCAGATCAAATTCGTGCATGAAGTCGAATTAAGTCTAAGTACAAAACTTATGGCTATCTATTTATCACAGCCTTATGAATGGTTCTTAAATCGCCATGGTGCAGATATTGGTAAAGCACTTCTTTCTGAGATTCAATCGATAACCACATTTGCTTTTCAACCGTTATTTATAATTTCTCTGCAGTTAAGTACTCTCGTTGCAATAGTATCCCTATTATTTTATTTCGATCCGATTCTAACCTTGATTATCTCAGCTGTTATTGGTTTGGTGTATGCTACTATATATTTATTCTCTAAAAAATATATATCTTCTATTGGTCAAGAACGTCTAACATCGAATAAGCAAAGATTTAAGGCGGTGACAGAGGCTTTCTCAGGCGTAAAAGAAGTTAAGATTGATGCACTCGAAAAATTTCATTTAAAAAGATATTTTGATCCAGCAAGCAAGTACATTACAAATCAGGCCTCAGTTTTAATGTTGGGTCAGCTGCCTCGCTATGCACTTGAGGTAGTAGTTTTTGGCGGTATGTTACTCATGCTATTGTATCTAGCTAGCAAAGGTGAAAGTGGCGGATCAGTTTTACCAGCCATGACTTTGTATGCATATGCTGGGTATAAAATTATGCCGGCAATGCAGCAGATTTTTAGTGCTATTGCGCAATTAAAATTTATTGGTCCTGCTCTTGATAACGTACATAGAGATTTATGTATACTAAGAAAACCATACACAGGCACTGAAAGCGGCTCTTGTATTGAATTTAATTCTGAGCTTAAATTAAAGAACCTAAGCTATAAATATCCTAATTCATCAAGGTTTGCTTTAGATAAAGTTAATATTAAAATTCCCTCTGGGGCTTTAGTTGGTCTCGCGGGGGAGTCTGGAAGTGGTAAAACTACTGCAGTTGATATAATACTTGGCCTTCTAGACGCACAGACTGGAGTTATCGAGGTAGATGGTTGTGAAATAACCCCCGAAAATAAAAGTTCGTGGCAAAAGTTAATTGGTTATGTGCCGCAAAATATTTTTCTTACGGACACCTCAATCAAAGAAAATATAGCTATTGGGGTTGAGCCAGAAAAAATCAATGAAGATAGGCTTATTGAAGCTGCAAAGATTGCAAATATTCATGATTTTATCTTGAGTGAACTTTCCGATGGTTATGCTACAGAAATTGGAGAACGCGGTATAAGAATATCCGGTGGACAGCGTCAAAGAATAGGAATTGCCCGTGCTATTTATAAACAGCCAAAAATACTAGTTCTTGATGAGGCAACCAGTGCTCTTGATCAAACCACCGAGGCGAAGGTAATAAAATCAATTACTAACCTCGGTAATAATATCACCGTGATTATGATTGCTCATAGATTGAGTACTTTAGCTGGATGCGAAAAGATATTTTTGTTTAATAAGGGCTGCATCAGTGATGTAGGGACTTTTGAGAGCTTGATTCAAACTAGTTCTGACTTTAAGCAAATGACCCTAAGTTCAAAATTTTAGTGAGTATTTATGTTCAACAACTCTAATATATTGGTAACTGGTGGTACAGGCTCGTTTGGCCATGCTTTCGTGCCGAGGACTCTAAAAAAATATAACCCTAAGCGCTTAGTGATTTTCTCCCGTGATGAGATGAAGCAGTGGGAGATGGCCAAGCTCTTTGGTGATGATCCGCGTGTGCGGTTTTTTATTGGCGATGTGCGCGACAAAGATCGTCTCTATCGCGCGCTGGATGGCATCGATTATGTCGTGCATGCTGCAGCGACCAAGATTGTGCCAACTGCTGAATACAATCCGTTTGAGTGCATCAAGACCAATATTGATGGCGCGATGAATCTGATCGATGCCTGCATCGACCAGAATGTGAAACGTGTGGTCGCGCTATCAACGGATAAAGCCAGCAGCCCTGTCAATCTTTACGGCGCAACGAAATTGGCCAGCGACAAGCTCTTTGTCGCCAGCAACTCCTCTTACGCCTCAGGCCGCGAAACCCGCTTTGCAGTGGTGCGCTACGGCAACGTCATGGGATCGCGTGGGTCGGTGATTCCGTTCTTTATGTCGACCAAGGACAGTGGCGTATTACCGATTACCGATGCGCGCATGACGCGTTTCATGATCTCGCTGGATCAGGGCGTGGAACTGGTGTGGCATGCGTTTGACGATATGGTCGGCGGCGAGATTTACGTGAAGAAAATCCCATCGATGAAGGTTACCGATGTCGCGCGCGTGATTGCGCCGGACGCCAAGCAAGAGATCGTTGGTATTCGCCCGGGCGAGAAGCTGCACGAGCAGATGATCAGCGCGGAAGATTCCTACTTCACCTACGAATACCCTGAGCACTTCAAGATTCTGCCGCAGATCAATGGCTGGGCCGATGACTCGAAGCGCATCAAGGATGGCGTGAAGGTGCCCGAGGGTTTCGTCTATGCGAGTGATTCCAATCCGGCCTGGATGAGCGATGCCGATTTGCGGGCCTGGATTGATGCGAACCAAGACTCGATCGGCAAGATTTGACGCCATGATTCCCTACGGTCGCCAAGACATTTCACAAGCCGATATAAATGCGGTCGTTGAGGTGTTGCGCTCAGATTTTCTGACCCAAGGCCCAACCGTGCCGCGTTTCGAGCAAGCTGTGGCGGAGTACTGTGGAGTGCAACATAGCGTGGCGGTGAACAGCGCGACCAGCGCCTTGCACATCGCCTGCCTCGCGCTGGATCTCGGACCCGGCGATTGGCTCTGGACCTCGCCCAATACATTTGTCGCCAGTGCCAATGCTGCGCTTTACTGTGGCGCCAAGGTCGATTTCGTCGATATTGACCCGCGCACTTACAACATGAGCGTGGAGCGCCTGAAGGAAAAACTTGAACAGGCTGAGAAAGAAGGCCGTCTTCCCAAAATTGTCATGCCCGTGCATTTCGCCGGCCAACCTTGCGACATGCCAGCGATCCATGCGCTGAGCCAACAATATGGCTTCAGGATCATTGAAGACGCCTCGCACGCCATCGGCGCGAGCTACATCCCCGTCATTGCGAGCGGTGAAACCACGTGGCAATCCAGCGAAGCGAAGCAATCCACTCCAATCAAAGTCGGCTCTTGCACCCACAGCGACATTACCGTCTTCAGCTTCCATCCGGTCAAGATCATCACGACCGGCGAAGGCGGTATGGCAATGACCAACGACCCCGCCATTGCAAATCGCCTGCGACGCCTTCGAACCCATGGCATAACCAATGACAAAGCACTGATGCAACCTCGCCCGGACAATGAAATCTGGAACTACCAGCAAATCGAATTGGGCTTTAACTACCGCATGACGGATATTCAGGCCGCGCTGGGTTTAAGCCAAATGCAGCGCTTAGATGAATTCGTGAAACGTCGGCATGAAATCGCAGAATGCTATGATGCGGAGTTGGGATCATTACCGATTACTACGTCGCATCAAGCGACAGGGATGTACTCCAGCTATCACCTCTATCCGATTCGTATCAGTGAAGCGAAAAGCGGAAAGACACAACGGCAGGTTTACGATGCATTTTGGCAGAACGGAGTGGCCGCAAACCTGCATTACATCCCGGTTCATCGACAGCCCTATTACGAAACGTTAGGTTTCAAGGCGGGTGATTTCCCTGAGGCAGAAAATTTTCATAACGAAGTTATTAGTATTCCTATCTATTCGAGCTTAAGCTTAAAATATCAGGATGTTGTTATTAACACCCTTAATGATATCTTTTAAGCTAGTGGCAATTAGATTAATTAAGTTTTTGACTATAAATAAATGAAATTTTACTTGCCGAAAATCGAAAAAATCGTTTTGTTAGGTGGGGGCCCATTGCTTGTCTCTCTAGCTTTGTGGTGCAAAACCAAAAAAATTCCTATTTATGTGGTTACCTCGCCACGCCATTCTGAAGAATTAGTTGAAAATGGTTTAAACTTGGCGCAGGTTTTAGATTTACACTCAATTAGCTATTTGATTGACTCTGATATTTCTTCTGTTGATGTCTTAAATTACTTATCGGACTTATCGTCATCGTTTTGCTTATCTTTGGGTGCGGCATGGATTTTTAAAGAATCTATCATTCAAAATCTATTTCGGGGCAGGCTCTTCAATTTGCATGGAACTCGGCTACCGCAGAACAGGGGAGGCGGAGGATTTAGCTGGCAAATATTGATGGGTACTCGATTAGGTTTTTGTCAGCTCCACATAGTAGATTCCGGTATTGATACTGGAGATATAGTTGCAACAAAAGAGTTTTTATATCCAGCATTCTGCAGAGTCCCATCAGATTATCAAAGAGTGCATCTCGAAAAAAACAGTGAATTTATTCATGACTTCCTTGAAAATATTATTTCTTCAGAATCATTTTTTGATACTGGTAAGCAATTAAATTATCTATCTTCATACTGGCCGAGGTTGAGTACTGAAATAAATGGATGGATTGATTGGGAAGAGAATATTCAATCTCTGGATAGATTTATTTGCGCATTTGATGACCCATATGAAGGAGCTAAAACCTACCTGAATTCTGAGCAAGTTCATATTAAAAATGTCATGGCAGACTTTTCAGATAATCATTTTCATCCATTTCAATATGGCCTTGTTTATAGGAAAGGCCCTTCATGGATTGTTGTGTCCGTTAAAGGCGGGAGTTTGATTATCCAAAATATAATAGACGAGAATGGTAATGATATTTTTGAGAAAGTTCAGCTTGGCGATAGACTAGTTACTCCGATAGCGAAGATTCAATCTCGCTTCTCAAGAGTTACTTATTCGCCTAAGGGCCTTAACTTGCATGAATAAACTAGCTCTCGGCACTGTCCAATTTGGTCTTGATTATGGTATCGCGAACGAAGTTGGCCAAGTTGCGTTGGAGGAAACTCAATGTATCCTATCCTTTGCCAAAGCGAATGAAATTGATCTTTTGGACACAGCAATCGCTTACGGAAACAGCGAAGAGGTTTTGGGGAAATTGGCTGTCAATGAGTTTCGTGTGGTCACGAAGCTTCCCTCATTTCCCGATTACCAAAACAATGTTGCTCTTTGGGTGACTGAACAAGTTCGTGAATCTCTAGCGCGATTAGGGCAAAAAAAACTCTACGGATTGTTATTGCATCGATCTGAAGATTTATGGGGTTCGAAAGGTGCGCAACTGATTCAAGCATTAGCGGATCTCAAAAATGACGGTTTTGTCCAGAAGATTGGTGTTTCAATCTATAGCCCAGATGAGCTTGAGGTCGTTTTTAACAAAATCAAAATCGATTTGGTTCAAGCGCCGCTCAATGTTGTCGATCGGCGCCTGCAGTCCAGCGGTTGGTTGGATCGCCTGAAAGATGATGGCGTTGAGGTTCATACGCGTTCAGCTTTTTTACAGGGACTCTTGTTGATGGAGCGAAGCAAGATTCCGCAAAAGTTCTCGCGCTGGTCTGATCTTTGGGATCAGTGGCATGAAAAACTGCAGGATTCAGGAGCCTCGCCCTTGGAAGCCTGTTTGGCGTACCCGCTATCTCTCGAGCAAGTGGATCAAGTTATCGTAGGCGTTGATAATGCTTCACAACTCTCGGAAATTGTGCAGACGGCCAAGAACGTCAACGAAGGACCCGATACGTCATTCATGCGCTCTACAGATCTGGATCTGATTAACCCTTCCAACTGGAATCATTTATGAAAGTCGTCGCTATTGTGCAGGCCCGTATGGGGTCTACTCGGTTGCCTAATAAGGTGATGAAAGATATCGGTGATGTACCGATGATTGAATTACTGCTTGCGCGGCTATCGCGCGCGAAAGAAGTTGATCAGATTGTTGTTGCCACATCGATCGATGAAAAAAATGAACCCCTTGCGACGCATATTGAGAAATTGGGTTATCTCTGTGTTCGTGGTAGCGAAAATGATGTGCTCCAGCGCTATCTTGACGCCGCGCATGTGACCAATGCGGATATTGTGGTTCGCGTGACGGGCGATTGTCCGCTGATCTATCCCGAAGTCGTCAATGAAGTTATTGCTCGCTTCAAGAGCCTAGATCTGGATTATGTGAGCAATATATCGCCGCCCACCTATCCCGATGGTTTGGACACGGAAGTCTTTACATTGGCTGCTTTGGAGCGTGCGGCTTTGGAAAGTCAAGATCCATTCGACCATGAGCATGTGACCCCCTATTTGCGTCGCCCGGGGTTATTTAAGACAGCGGGGATCACGCATGCTGAAGATTTGTCCGGCTTGCGCTGGACAGTTGATGAGCCGGCGGATTTTGAGGTTGTTTCTAATGTCTTTGCGCATTTTGCACCCGATATCAATTTTTCTTGGAAGCAAGTCTTGCAGCTGCAGCAAAACCATCCTGAGTTATTTGCTGCGAATCAAACCATTATTCGTAACGAAGGTGCCGTAATGGATACAGGTCAAAAACTCTGGAAACGGGCCAAGCAGGTTATCCCTGGCGGCAATATGCTGCTCTCCAAGCGTGCTGAAATGTTCCTGCCTGATCAATGGCCGGCGTATTTCAGCAAGGCGAAGGGATGTAAGGTTTGGGACCTCGATGGAAATGAATACATCGATATGTCCATCATGGGCATAGGTACAAATACGCTGGGTTACGGTCATCCCGAAGTTGATGAGGCGGTGATGAAGACAGTTCAGGCTGGAAATATGTCCACGCTGAATTGCCCCGAAGAGGTTTATCTCGCAGAAAAATTGATTGAGTTGCATCCTTGGGCAGATATGGCGCGTTTGGCACGCTCAGGCGGAGAGGCGAATGCCATTGCTATTCGTATCGCGCGCGCAGCTTCAGGTCGCGACAAGGTAGCAGTCTGTGGTTACCACGGCTGGCACGATTGGTATTTGTCGGCCAATTTAGGCGATGAACAAAACCTTGCTGGGCATTTGCTGCCGGGGCTTGAACCTAATGGTGTGCCGCAAAATCTCCGCGGGACAGTGTTTCCCTTTAACTACAATAATTACGCTGAGCTCGAGCAGCTCGTCGAGAAGCATGACATCGGCGTGATCAAGATGGAGGTTGTGCGCAACAAAGGGCCAGAGGACAACTTTCTTCATAAAGTTCGTGAGCTAGCTACGAAGCGCAATATTGTTTTGATTTTTGATGAGTGTACTTCGGGCTTTCGCGAGACATTTGGCGGTTTACATAAGAAATATGGCGTTGAGCCGGATATGGCCATATTTGGTAAAGCGCTTGGCAATGGATATGCGATTACGGCAACGATTGGTCGGCGTGAAGTTATGGAAGCCGCGCAATCAACCTTTATAAGTAGCACATTCTGGACAGAGCGTATTGGTCCTACTGCTGCCCTCAAAACTCTCGAAGTAATGGAGCGCGAGAAGTCGTGGGAAAAAATCACCGCGACAGGACTTGATATCGGTCGTCGTTGGCAAGCCCTTGCGAAGAAGTACGAAATCGAATTAGAACATTGGGGGTTGCCTGCTCTTACTGGTTTTACTATCAAGAGCGATTATGCGCTTGCGTATAAAACCCTTATCACACAAGAAATGCTCAAGAAAGGCTATCTTGCTGGAACAAGCGTTTATGTATGCACAGAACATACTCCTGATGTTCTTGAAGGTTTCTTTGATACGCTTGATCCGGTATTTAGCTTGATTCAAGAGTGTGAGCGGGGTCTGGATGTGATGTCGCTCCTGAATGGGCCTGTCTGCCATGATGGGTTTAAGCGGCTTAACTAATTCGTATGCGCGTTGCTTTTCGAACAGATGCCTCATTGCAAATCGGCACTGGCCATGTAATGCGCTGTTTAACGCTGGCGGATGCATTGCGTGGGCAGGGCGCTGAATGCCAGTTTGTCTGTCGCGAGCACGAGGGACACTTGATGGATCAGATCCGCTCTCGCGGTTATGAAGCATATGCCTTGTCTAAACCTGACGCGAATAGTTTATCTGAATCTGATCTTGCGCATGCGAGCTGGCTAGGCGTTGATTGGAAAACGGATGCGGCACAAACACTTCAAGTATTGGGTATTGAGGAGCTCGATTGGATAATTGTCGATCATTATGCTCTGGATCATCGCTGGGAATCGGCGTTACGTTCGTCCTGCAAGCGCATCATGGCGATTGATGATTTGGCCGATCGGCAACACAATTGCGATTTATTGTTGGATCAGAATTATGGCAGTTCAGTTGAGCGTTACGCTGGTCTCGTTCCCGCCGATTGCATGCAGCTACATGGGTCAGAGTTTGCATTGCTCAAACCAGTCTATGCCCACTGTCGCGCTGAGCAGAATGTCCGCAGCGGCAAAATTGAACGGGTTTTGATTTATTTTGGTGGCGGGGCAGACCCGATGAACTTAACCGGGATGGCTTTAAGTGTATTCCAAGCTCCAGAGTTGTTGAAAATTGATCTCGATATTATTGTGGGTTTAGGTTATAGACACAAAGCAGAGTTGGAAGCTGCTGCAGCCAGTCGCGGCAGAACTCACATTCATACGCAGTTGCCAGATCTCTCTGAACTGATGACAAGAGCGGATCTTGCTATTGGTGCGGGTGGGGCTACGACTTGGGAGCGTTGCTGTTTGGGGTTGCCGACTATATTAGTTGTCTGTGCATTGAATCAAGAGGCTATTGGTGAAGCTATGCGCTTGTCAGGTGCTGCTAGTGTATTGCATCCAAGCGATAATTTAACTGACTATATTAGAGATATTACAATTGAATTGTCCACGGATACTGAAAAGTATTTTAAAATGAGCAACAAAGCCATGCTAATCAATGATGGACTAGGCCTCACGCGTGTTTATAAAGAAATCATCACAATGTCTGAAAGAACAGCAAATGGATAATACAAAATTGGATAACACAGTTTTTATAGTAGCTGAAGTTGGCATAAATCATAATGGCGATATGGGATTGGCGCGTGAGTCTATTGTAGCTGCGGCTGAAGCGGGAGCAGATTCGGTCAAATTTCAAAATTACAAAACTGAAGACTTCATTACAGACCGAAATCTAATTTTTGAATATCAGTCACAAGGTGCGATCATCAAGGAGCCGCAATATGATATGTTCAAACGTTGCGAACTTACTCGCGATCAATTGGCATATTTGAAAGAACTTTGTGATCAGGCCGGCGTTTTGTTCCATAGTACGCCGACCAGCGTAGAAGGGATCGCAGACTTGCAAGAGATTGACTGTCGAATTTTGAAAAATGGTTCTGATTACCTGACTAATTTGAGGTTAGTAAGGGCGATGGGTGAAACGGGACTTAAGACAATTCTATCCACAGGTATGGCAACTCTCTCCGAGATCGATGATGCGGTTCGTACATTCCGCGAAACAGGGAATGAGGATTTGATGTTGCTTCATTGTACGTCTTCTTATCCTACGCCAGCAGAAGATGTGAATCTTTCTCGTATGGCAACATTACGCGATGCATTTGATTGTGAAGTTGGTTTTAGCGATCATAGCGACGGCACTACGGCTGCGATTGGTGCGACGATACTAGGAGCAAGGTGGGTTGAGAAACATTTTACTCTGAGTAAAGATTTGCCTGGACCTGACCATTGGTTTTCAATTAATCCTGAAGAATTAAGAATCTTGGTTAAATCAATTCGTGTGGCTGAAAAAATACTTGGTACTCCAAATATATCTTTAACTGACATTGAGAAACCGGGGAGAACCGACTTTAGACTTTCTTGTGCAGCTTCAGAGAATATTGCTAAGGGTGAGAAATTGTCTTTGCAAAAGATTGCTTATAAGCGACCTGGCAATGGACTACCTCCAAAAACTGCAAATTACCTAGAAGGGTTGTTTGCAACAAGAAATATAAAAAAAGGCGAGCAATTAAAATTTGATATGTTTAATTGATCTAGCTCTATTTATTTTATTAGTTAATTAAGGTTTGATAGATATTTTAAAAACCCCAATATTTGGTTATAAATAATGAAAAAAATTGCAGTAATTGGAAATGGCGCTATAGGATCTAAGTTAGCTCTCGATCTAGCTTCAAAAGGTGATATTGAGATCACACTATTTGGGGGTCAAGAAAGAAGAGGATCTGCTTCTAAGGCTGCAGGCGCCATGATTAATGTGTTCTCTGAACTTGAAGTTGATCAGTTTGAACATGCTGGACTAAAAACAAAATTCCAGATGGGTCACTACTCGCTGAAATTTTGGGGGGAATATATACAAACGTTAGAAGAAAAAACAGGGATTCGAATCCGAACTGGCACTGGTTGCAAGATAATTAAAAATGAGGGAACTACACCTTACGAGTTAGAAACCCACAATTATCTGGCCGGCCTCGCAAAAGATTTTCCTGATGATTTGTTAGTTAATGACGATGGAATTTATATAAAAAGTGAATTTTGCATTGATTCAAGAGCATATCTAGAGGCGTTAGATCTGTTAATTGCAGAAGAGCCGAGAATTTCTTTTGTTAATTACACAAACTCATATATTTTTAATACTGCAAATGATTTTAATAAGTCTATATTTCTTTCAAATAACTTAGGTGATCATTTCGGTAGATTTGACAACATAATTATTGCTGCTGGCTCATTTTCCAACGATATTATCAAATCCGATCAGTTTTTATTCGGCAATGTGCAGCCAATATTTTATGGGATAGGTTCTGCGTTGAGGTTTTACAACGTTCCAGTAAATGCTGAAGGTGATGTCGGAAGTGGCTTTACAAGGACAATGAATAGAGGTGGCGCATGCGGTTTCCATGTTGTGCCATGCAACGGTTACAGTTATTTTGGTGCAACTAACTCCATAAACTTTATTCCAGAGTTTGACTCAAGAGTTGAAAGCTTATCTATATTGTCTAGAGGTCTAGTGGAAGAATTTGGAATTGAATACAAAAAAAGCCCGTGTAAACCCATTGTTGGATTTAGACCAACACCACTAGATTCATTTCCTTTAATTGGGAAAATGAACTCGTGTCCAATTTATTTTGCAACAGGCACTAAAAGAGATGGCCTGACAGCTTCAATTTACATTAGTGATTTTATTTGTAATCAAATTGCTGGCGCTGAGCCTAAAGATCCTGACTACTACTCCCAGATTGATATTGCTTTGTTCCAACCAGAAAGAGAGCTTCTCTCTTATTTTGATAAGAAGGTTGCAATTGAAAAAGCGGCCAAGAATAGAGTTGCTGGTCGAGTTATGCACTCAAGAGAACTCATGCTAGCTAAAGATTGGGATGACGCTGTAGAAAAGGAAACTGAAAATGTGGCTAATATCTACAATAAATTAAAAATAACTTTACCTCCGTCATTTGGCATCCATCCAGAATTAATCAATATGTTTGAGTACTCAAGGAGCTGATGTAGTGAATAAGTGGGAAGAGTTATACAAAGATGAAATATGTAATGTTAATTATCCATATGACGACATAGTTTCCTTCTTACACTCGAATAGCTCCATGGTTAAGAATGAATTAGTTCTAGATCTAGGTTCTGGGTTGGGAAATAACTTTTACCCTATTTTGAGTTTAGGGGGGGCGTTGCATTGGCTTAGATGGCTCCAAGACAGCAGTCAAAAAAAGCTTGAAAAAATACCCAGAAGCCAAGGCCTTAGTGGCAGATTTTGGAAGAGAGTGGCCGGTTGAATCTAATTCAATATGCATTGGTTTTGATCGCATTTCATTAACTTGTGTTAGATTGGATGTAATAAAATTTGCATTGTCTGAGCTTTTTAGGGTGTTAAAGCCAGGTGGAATTTTCGGATGGATTGTGTCAGATACTTCTGATTTTATTCGATTAGGTGATCTTGAGGATGATGGATGGGTTGAGCAATCGAGAAATAAAGATATCCAAAATAGATCTCAGTTTAGGGGATATACCTTTCTATCCTATAAAGATGTTATCGATCTAACATCTAAATTTAGTATTTTGAATCTCTCTCTTAAGACCGAAGAATTTTTTATTCAAGATGCGACTAGAAGAAAACGAGCATATTGGATCGTTGATCTAATAAAAGCCAACTACGACGATTAAGCGAGAATTTACTTAAGTTATCATTTAGTCTTTGGGGTTAGATGGTTGCACTAAATATGCTAGTACAAAGGTTGCGAGGTGAGTGCGTAGGTGTTGTTGGTTTGAGTGGTTATATTCATGCTGAATGGGTTGTCATCGCTGAAAAGATATGAAGGTAGTTTTTTTTGGTAATCATGATGTCGGTATCGCTGCGCTTGACACTTTAGTTCGGTATGCAGATGTTGTAGGTGTCGTTGCTCATCCAATGGATCCTGAGGAGGGTTCGAGGTTCGCATCCGTTTATGAATTCGCTTCGGATAATTTGCTCCGAGTGATTAGGGGACGTGGAAAAGATGCCGCAGTTTTGGAGTTTGTAAGAGATTTGGATCCAGACCTCATATGGGTCACAGATTACCGTTACATTCTTCCTGATCAGCTACTATCAATACCGAATTTAGGTGCTGTAAATTTGCATCCAAGTTTGTTGCCAAAATATCGAGGTCGAGCCCCAATTAATTGGGCGATTCTGCGCGGAGAAACTCAAATTGGCCTTAGTGCTCATTTTATTGATAACGGAGTTGATACCGGAGACATCATTAAGCAAGTTGGGGTAACGCTTAATAGTGATCATGATGCGGGTGATGCACTGAAGTTTTTAATGCCGCTTTATCAGTCTTTGACTAAAGAGGTAATTAATTTTTTTCGATCTGGCAATGTTCCTCGTCAGGCTCAAAACCCATCTAAGGGTTCAATCTATCCGGCGCGTAGGCCTGAGGATGGGCGTATTGATTGGTCTAAACCTGCGACAGAAGTTTGTAATTTAGTTCGCGCTGTAGCAGACCCGTATCCAGGTGCTTTTACTCATTTGAAGAGGGAAAAAATATATATTTGGAAAGCGTCTGTTGCTGAAAAATCTGAAAAATCAGAAGCCCCGGCCGGTTCTGTCATCGGATTTGGGTTAAACTATCAACCTCAAATCAAATGCGGTAAAGGTATACTAGAGTTAATTAATTGGACTATAGGTTCTTCTCCTATGAGGCATTTGCGAATTGGTGATAGATTTTTATGAGTAAGAAAATTCATCCAGATGACAAAAGAACAATTAGTCTTTATCAAACACTTTTAGAAGAGCATGGCGAAACCTATCGTGCCCTTGATTGGGGAAGTCATGAGTCACAGCAAAAACGATTTGAAGTCCTTGCTGGTATTGGAGTAACTAAAGGTGATCGTATTCTCGACGTTGGTTGTGGTCTTGCCGATTTCAACGCATGGTTGATAAAAAATAGACCCGGTGTTGAGTATGCAGGTATAGATTTAACCCCCGGTATGGTTGAAAGAGCGCAGACGCGTTTTCCAAATTCAAAGATCTTGAATAAAACAATATTCGATAAAGATCTACCGATAGGACCTTTTGACTACTTGTTTGCGAGTGGTATTTTTTTTCTCCGAAAGGAAAATCCAAAGGAATACATGGAATCTACTATCGTACAGATGTTTAATTATTCAAATAGGGGAATAGCTTTTAATTCACTCAGCGCTTGGGCTGATGATAAAACTGGTGGAGAGTTCTATGCTGAGCCAGCAGATGTAATGAACTTTTGTAAAAAATTGTCACCGTATGTTGTCCTGCGTCATGACTATCATCCAGCTGACTTCACGATTTATATGTATCATTCCTTGCCCATTTAGCGTCTCATAGCATTAATAAAATGATAGTTTCAATTATGCAGCCAGCCTATATTCCTTGGCTAGGTTATTTCGATAGAGTGTTGAAAAGTGATATTCATATCGTTCTAGATAACGTAGCAATGGATAAAAGTAGCAAAACCAAGTTCACAAATAGAAATAAAATCCGAACACCAAATGGATGGTCTTGGCTGACGGTTCCCCTACAGTCAGTCGCTCGATCAGATGAGCAGGTAATCAGTGATCTTGAAATTAGTCCCAGCATGAATTGGTCAGAAAAGCACTGGAAAACGATACAGTCCAATTATTCACGCTCGAATTATTATTCTGATTATTCTGATTATTTTGAGAACTTTTACCAGCAGGACTGGGTTCACCTTGCTCCAATGTTACAGGAGAGTACGCGTTATCTATTGCAGGAGCTTGGAATTCAAACTCAGCAAATGAAAAGTTCTGAGTTGTCGCCGCAGTCGAAGAAAGCGGATCTGATCTTAGAGCTTTGCATCAAAGTGGGCGCAACAACGTATCTTTCTGGCCCATTTGGTAGGGATTATTTAGACGAGCACGCGTTCGATAAGGCTGGGATTGAACTGAAGTATCACGACTACGTCCACCCTGCCTACAATCAGTGTTTTGAAGGGTTTGAGTCGCATATGAGTGTTATCGACTTGCTTTTTAATTACGGAGATAAAAGCTTGGAGATTCTCAGGCCATGAGTAAGAAGATCCTTGTTGTTGCCGCACATGCTGATGATGAAGTACTTGGTTGTGGTGGAACTATTGCGCGTCATGTGTCCGAAGGCGATGCGGTGCATGTCATTTTTATGGCCGATGGCGTGGGGTCGCGTGGAGAAGATCTTTCTAATCAAATAAAAATCCGGAACTGCGCTCGTGACAAGGCTATGGAAATATTGGGCGTAGATAAATGGCATGCTCTGGATTTTCCAGATAATCGCATGGATAGCGTCCCGCTGCTGGATGTGGTGCAGGCACTTGAGTCCATAATTGAGAAGGTGCAGCCCACTCGTGTCTATACTCATCACCATGGCGATTTAAATATTGATCACCGTATTACGCACCAGGCCGTTATGACTGCTTGCCGCCCCGTACCCGGAAGCAGTGTGCGAGAGATTCTAACCTTTGAAGTGATGTCTAGCACTGAATGGGCTACGCCCGGCGTTGCGCCTTTTGTGCCCAATTCGTTTGTGGATATTAGCGATTACTTGCCGAAGAAGCTAGAGGCGGTGGCGCCGTATGCCATTGAAATGCGCCCAGCGCCGCACTCACGCAGTGTCGCGCATATTGAGGCGTTAGCGCGGTATCGGGGAAATTGTGTAGGGGTTGAGGCTGCGGAAGCGTTTTATTTAGTGAGATCTTTAGAATAAGTTGTAGACAAGAACTAGTATCTTATGCAAAATAAATCCAATTTCTATATCTATTTTGAAGGCATTTTCTACATTATATTCATAAATTATTAATCATATTATGAAAGATAAAATACTGTGGTGTCTAGAAATGCCTTTGGATTCCAGAGCTTTTTTGATGCAGAAATGGAAAATTGATAAATTAGCATCAACTTATGACATCACTATTGTGGTTTGTAATGAAAATGTAGGCTCTTGCTATCTAAATCCATTCGGAATAAAGAATTTCTGTAGATATTGTTCCAAAACAGTAAAGGAAAGTTTGAAGAATAGTGAAGTAACGATTTATGAGATACCAAAAATACTAAATGATGTTTCCAGTAACAATGTTGATGATTTAGGTGCAATATCAACATTTATTACCAAGTTCCGGAGAACTCCTAATGAAATAAAATTATCTCTACTTAGAAAATCACTAAACAAGTTAAGCAGCGCCGGAATAATTTACAAGGCTCAAATCGAATCTTTCTTGGGAGGAAATAGTTTTAAATCTCTTTGGACGTTTGGTGGAAGAACCAACATCGCAAAAGCAGCTGTGGATGCTGCTGTTAGAAAGAATGTAGATTATTATTGTATGGAGCTTGCTGGGGTAGACGGTAAAATTCATCTTTCCAAGAATCAAAGGAATTTCGACTCTGACTATATTCAAAACAAATTTTCTAACTATTTAAAAAAAATAGATAGAAAAGATGTCAAGGAGAGCGCGGTTTTTTTTGAAAAAAAATTGAAGGGTGAGCCGACTAATGATGTCGTCTACTACAAGCCGCAGAAAGAATTGGAAAAGAGGGTCGCTTTACCAGGATATGATATTATTTTTTTATTGAGCTCTTTGGATGAAAGAGCGGCACTAGGAGGTGAGTGGGATCCTTTTTACGAGTCACAAGAGCAAGTGTGTGTATGGATTTCTAATAAGTTCCCGCAATATAAATATGCTGTAAGATATCATCCAAATCAGAGCTATCTGAGTAAGAAAGATTTAAAAAAATCAAAGGAATACTTAGAGGCTAATGGAATAATGTTTTTCGGGCCAAAATCTGAGATAAGTAGTTATGATTTGATTCCTAACGCAAAGATAGTTGTGACATTTGGGTCAACGATATCAGTTGAGGCTGCGTATCAAAAAAAGCGTGTATTAGTGGTTGGTCATAGTTTTAGTATGGGCGTTTTATGTCATGCAAATTCATTCTCAGAAATTTACTTCTACCTCAGTAACCCAGAAAAAATCCCACTGAGAAAATATAGGGCAATGGCCTACGCACATCAAATCATGAATTACTCAGCTGAGTTTTGTGACGTTCCATATGTTACGGCTCCAAGAAATATTCTTTCAAACAAACATCGAATAGCCATCAAATCATATTTCATCTTGACTGATAAACTTATTTCTATAACAAAACGAATGAATAATATTCTTCACAATCTTACCGTATGAAAATCCTGACTAATTTTTTATTCCTATTTAAGTTTATTTTGCTAGGTAAGATAAAGAAGTCGTTTTTCAGATTCGCTCATTTAAAAATGAGAACATTTATTGACCCTAGTGTTCAAATAATGGGATTAAATGGACTTTCTCTAGGGCGAAACACAACTATCGCAGATGGGACTGTTATCAATACATCTTTCAATGACCCTAACAAGGGGGTTGTTGATATAGGTAATCACTGTTTCATTGGAAGAAATAATTTTCTCTCATCTGGTAACACTATTATCATACAAGATTTTACTCTTACAAGTTGGGGGTGTTGTTTCTTAGGAAGGGGGCATGAAACACTCAATCCGATTACCCCGGCAAGTTATTCAAAAACAACATCAGGTGACTTTATAGAGATTGGACTTAGCTCTTGGTTAGCCACAAATGTTGTGATTATTGGTCCTTGTAAGCTGGGCTATGGTTCAGTGGTTGGTGCTAACTCCCTTATAATTTCTAAATCTTTTCCACCTTTCTCGTTTATTGTTGGTAATCCAGCAGTTCTTATTAAACGATTTTCATTCTTTACGAATCAATGGGTTCCTATTGAAGAATGGAGCAAGGCTGATGAAGATTCTGTTTTGTCCGAAGAGGATTATTTAAATTTATTAAAAGAAAATACAAGGTCCAATATTAAATTACCCTCTCGTATCTACCCTGCAACCAATCAAATGGGATGGTTTTAAATACCTCAAGATGTTCGGCTATCTATTTTTATACTCACCTTTGATTCAGGTAACTATATCAACTGTTTTAATTTGTCATGAATAATGATATCACCTTATCAATATGCATTCCAATATATAACTTCGGTAAATTTATAGGTGAGACCCTTAATAGTATAGTTATACAAGCAACTGAAAATATTGAAATTATAGTATTAGATGGTGGTTCGACGGATGATACTTATGAGGTGTTGTCGGTTTTTCTAAAGAAATATAATTTTATACATTATTTTAAATTCGAAGAAAGGGGAGGGATTGATAAAGATTTAGAAAAATGTATCAGTCTTGCTAGTGGTGAGTACTGCTGGTTGTTCAGCGGTGATGATATTATGCTTCCTGATTCATTACGAAATATACTACTTGAAATAAAGTCTAGAGAGGATTTATATTTATGCGAAAGCATTATTTGTGATTTTAATCTAAAGCATTTATATAAACATAACATGTTATCATTAAAAAAAGATGCTAGCTTTGACTTAAGTAACATTAATAATCGTAAAAAATATTTGGAGCTCGCTAACAATACAGCAGCAATTTTTAGTTTTTGTAGTTCAATTGTAGTTAAAAAGAGTAAGTGGGATTCAGTTAATATTGATTTTTTGTTTTATGGTACATGCTGGGCCCATGTTGCACGATTTTTCTCTATGATGCCCAATGGGTTACGAATAAGATATTTGCGTAAAAACTTTCTTCTTAAAAGAGGCGATAATGATTCTTTTATGGAGTATGGAGTAGTTAGAAGGCATGCAATTGCAATTGATGGATATAATTTAATGGCAAGTTATTTTTTCAAGGAATCTTCTAGAGAATCTTATTTAATTAGAAATGCACTTCGCAAGGAGATAACACCTCGTCATATGTTAAACCTTAGACTATTTGCTAAGGATAACGGAACAAATTTCCATAATGCTGAGGTAGTTAGACTAATAAACTCTCTTTATCTAGAAAATTCATATAAATATTTGAAATACTTTGTTCATTTTTTTCCATTATTTTTATATAGATCTCTAAAAAAATTTCGACTACAAAAATTAAAATATCGTCCACATAAAAATTAATTTTAACTAATCCATTTTAATGCCTAAATTCAACCAATTTTTTTGACAATAATTACATAATTTTTATAATTATGAATCCTAGATTATCTATTTGCATCCCTACTTATAATTTCGGTAAATATATAGGTGAAACTTTAGATAGTATATTTAGTCAATCCTCTGCTGATTTTGAAGTAATAATTGGAGATGGCGGCTCTTCTGATAATACATCTTCAATTGTTGCTAAATATGTTAATGTTTATTCTAATTTAAAATATTATAACTTTGGTTTCAAGGGTGGCATTGATGTTGATATTGCAAAAACTATAGATCTTGCATCGGGCGATTTCATTTGGTTACTTTCAGCTGATGATGTATTAACTGATAATTCTATAATGAAATTATTATCGTATCTATCTTCGGATATTTCAATATATCTTCTTGATAGAATCGATTGTGATAAATCTCTTTTTCCTCTGAACTCTAGGCATTGGCTAAAAGATAATGATCATAATATCTATAACTTTTCTATCTCCTCCGATCTTCGTTGTTATTTAAATAAATCATTGGGTTTAGGAGCACTTTTCAGCTATATGAGTAGTATTGTTGTTAAGCGTGAATCATGGGTTTCTTCAGTTGCTCCTGAAATCTTTTATGGCTCTAATTATGCACATGTCGCAACACTTTTTAATATTAGTCTTAATGGTGGTCGTTTGATGTGGATTAACTCACCGTTTGTTTATAATCGTAATTTTAATGATAGCTTCATGAGCGAAGGGATCACAACAAGGTTTATAATTGATTTTTATGGCTATGATTTAATTATGAGCCATTTTTTCACTGATTTAGTAACTATTAATCATATAAAACGTATTATGCGCTTTGAACACAAGTGGTTTCACTTGTTTAGTCTAAGAAGCAAAGTTAATAACTCGGATTGGTCCAAGCTTAAAAAATGGTTATATCATTATAGATACCTATCCGTTGTTATTTTTTGTGCTGATTTTTTTGGTAGATCCACTATATATAAGTTTCTTAGCCGTGTTTTAAAACCTTTAACTTTGCATTTTTTTCGTTGAGCCATTTTGATGACTTTCAAGTCCATAGCAATTGATGGCCGCCCTTTTCAGGGTTCAAGAACGGGTATAGGACGTTATGTTTACGAATTATGTCGTGTTCTTGATAGAGAGCTTACTGATGTAAATTTTTATATTTATACTAATCGTGAACTTAATTTCACCCCTTTTTCTTCGAGGTGGTATATTTGTTATGAAGGTAATAAATTTTTAAGATTAATTAAGCCTGCTCTATGGCTAAAATATTTTGCCTCTAGACTGATTAACAATCAACAACCTTTTTGCTTTTGGGCTAGCGCTTCTTTTTTACCTTCATTTTTGCATTCTCAAATAAAAACTTTACTGACAGTCTATGACTTAAATTTTTTGTTTGTTCCAGAAACCATGACATGGTCACATCGTTTGTCATATCAGCTTTATTTCAAAAATGATATCCATAGAGCTAGTGTTCTTATGAGTATTTCCTTTGGGACATCAGATAGACTTTACAATAATTTTGGTAGAAATGCTGATATTGTTATTAGTCCATCTGCTGATAAAAATTTGTTTCGCGTGCCGAGTATCGATGAGATTGATGAGTGTAAGCATAAATATAACATCATTACTCCTTATTTTTTAGCTGTCGCTACCCTTGAGCCAAGAAAAAATTTAGAAATTCTGTTGGATGCATTTGAAACTCTAAAGACTCAAGATGGTGTTGTAAAAGATGTATCTCTGTTACTTGTTGGCGCCGATGGATGGAAGAATAAGATTTTAAGTCAGAAGGTTGTAAACTCAACCGGTATTCGTCGATTGGGTTTTGTGCCTGATGATGATTTACGTACTCTTTATGCAGGATCTGTTAGTTTGGTTTTCCCCTCTAGATATGAAGGATTTGGAATGCCAGTTCTTGAGGCACGTCTTTGTGGTGCAATGGTTATTGCTTCAGATATCCCTGAAATTCGCGAGGCTGGAGGTGAAGAAATCTGCTATATAAATCCTGATCATGATCAATTGGTCCTAGCAATGAAAAATGCGCTAGAACTTAATTTTAAACTAAACGAAGAAGTACAAACCTCTTGGACTGTTAGTGGGAAAATGTTAGCTTCTGCGATTTCAGCATTACTTACCTAAATGGAAAAAATTACATGTAATAGATTTTATAAGCAATCCGTTATAACGCGTTTGTTTTTATATCTGTTATCTGGCTCTATGTTTTTTGCTACTATTAGTATTTTCCATGTAAATAGTTTTAATATCCGATTTTGGCAAATTTTCTTATTAGTTTATTTCCTATTTAATTTTTTATTATGTTATCGATATTGTTTTTTATTAACTCTAAATAAGTATCAGTATTTTTTTGCATCATTAATTTTCCTTTTATTTTTTCTATTGCTTATTTCGGGTTTCAATGCATTGGATGGTTTTCTTTTTATTAAGCAGATTTCTTTAATTGCCATTATGTTTTTGCTGTTTTTTGCCATGACCTTTCTACGTGATATTAATGTAATTCTTTATTTAATAAAAGTGATTGGTATTATCGGAACACTGGTTTGCTTGTACTCAATCTGGGAGTTATTTTTTAACCATGCCAATCTTCCGAAGTATTATTTTAATGGTATTTATTTACCACGAGCCAGAGGTTTTTTTGTTGAGCCTAATGAGTTCTCACAATATATGACACTGCCATTTAGTTTTGTTTTAAGTCATTTTTTAATGGTAAAGTCAAAAAAAATAGTAAATTTCTCTCTTTTTGTAATGTTAATTATTCTCATAACAGGTCAATTGTTTAGTTTCTCAAGGGGAGGGCTTATCTCCTATTTTGCTAGTATATTTATAATTCTCTTTTTTAATCGTAAATTATTTATCAAGAATAAATCAATCAAGTACCTTGTTTTATCATTATTTATTACTTCTTTTTTATATATTTTTTCTGGAAGTGTCTTTTTTTCCGCTCTTATCGAGCGTTTGATTGGTTTATTTTCTGGTTCTGATGCAACTGCAGTTATTAGATACGATGCAATTATTAATGCTTTGTCATTCCAATCCGAAGACCCTTTTTATATCTTATTTGGTATAGGTTTTGGTAACCTTCCGGTTTTACTTGGTTCAGATGTGGCTACTACTTCTAATTTTATAATTGATTACTATGTAGAGTCGGGCCTTTTCTCTATTTTTATATTATTATTTTTTATTTTATATTTACTTAGGATATCATTTTCACAATTAACCAATTTGTACTATGATATGCCGTACGACTTGAGAGCTGGCTTTGTAGGAGTATTAGCTTCTTTTTGCGGCGTACTTGCAGGCGGCCTTACATATGCTACGCATATGCTTAATATATTTTGGTTTACAGCTGGACTCTTAGTCGCATTTATATGCTTTTTCAAGAGTCCTCGCTATGAGAGTCGTGGGATATTATGATCACTATTGACGCTCGATGGATAAATACCTCCGGTATTGGTACTTATCTGCGCCACATTATCCCAGGAATTATCGAACGCTTTCCCTCGCATGAAATAACACTCTTGGGGCGAGTTGACGAGCTGCAGGGCACACTTGGAAAAATAATTGCTCGTTGTCAGATAATAGAAGCCCAAGCCAAAATGTACTCTATTCGCGAGCAGATTGAATATGTTCGCCTCATACCGCGTGAAACTAAACTATATTTCGCAACTCACTATAATATTCCACTCTTTTACTCCGGCAGAATGTTGGTAACGATCTATGATTTGATGCATATTGCTTTGCCGCAGTTTGTACCTGGCTTTCACAAGCAACTTTATGCAAAGTTAATGTTTTCTGCGTTACGCTACAAGGCAGACTCGATACTGACTATATCCGAGTTCACAAAGCATGAAATGGAGCGCTTGCTTGGTCGTTTTGATCAAGCGATTACTCCGATTCATCTCGGTGTGAGCAATGAGTGGTTTTCGATTCCCACCTTGCCTTCGCCGCATCCACGGCCTTATGTTTTATATGTTGGCAATATTAAGCCGCATAAAAATCTAAAGTCTTTAGTGAAGGGTTTCATCGCTATAGCGTCCCGCATTCCTCATGATCTGGTTTTAGTCGGCAAGAAAGAGGGATTCATTACTGGTGATGATGAGGTTGCATTACTGGCGCAATCTTTGGGATTGAGAATTCACTTCACTGGCCGGGTTTCGGATGATGAAATTCATCAGTATGTCAAACATGCCGATGCATTGGCTTTTCCATCTCACTACGAAGGGTTTGGATTCCCGCCACTTGAGGCGATGGCCGCTGGTTGCCCTGTTTTAGTATCAACCGCAGCATCACTACCAGAGGTTTGTGGAGATGCAGCGATTTACTTTGATCCCAGTGATGTAAATGACCTGTCGAGTAAATTGGAATTGATTCTCGTCAATAATGAACTGCGTGACTCCCTGCGTGAGAAGGGTTTGGCGCGAGCCCGGTCATTTACATGGCACCACTGCGTCAATAGGACATGTGATGTGATCCAAAAAATGTTGGATGAAGATGCGGTGGGGCAAATATGAAAATGGCGATTGTGCATGACTACTTGTGTGGTATGGGGGGGGCTGAACGCGTATTCCAATATATTTGCGAGGAATTCGAAGAGGCAGATACCTATACCTTGGCATATAATTCAAATCGTACCCTGCCTTATTTCAAAAGGCGGCAAATACGTACAACATGGATGAATCACTTTGTTCAATCCATGGATGCGTTCCGCTGGTCCTTTCCCTTTGCGACACATGTGATGGAATCGCTTGACTTGAGTGAGTACGATTTGGTTTTATCATCTTCCGCTACAGTTGGTAAATACATCCGCGTTCCTAATGGCAAACATGTTTGTTATTGCTATATTCCAACTCGCGCGTTGTGGCAAACGGATGAGTATTTTGGTGGTAGTTGGAAGTCGAAATTATTCAAC
>Ga0181581_10000556_pt1 | contig 28026 bp, 26 predicted proteins | sample 071ome_22_FD_132433 | JGI IMG/M metagenome (GOLD analysis project Ga0181581, IMG submission 132433) | Coastal salt marsh microbial communities from the Groves Creek Marsh, Skidaway Island, Georgia - 071404AT metaG (megahit assembly) | ecosystem: Environmental > Aquatic > Marine > Intertidal... | reverse complement strand
ATAGTGTTGGAGGAAAAATTTGATGAATAGGGGTGGTCTTTTTCTAAGATATAGTTTGCTGCTGACAGAAGAACATCTCGAGGATCTCTTATGCCTATAATAACTTTGATTTTTTTTTGTAATATTATGTCTTTTATTTCACTATCAAAAAAGATATGTCCAGCATTAAAAGATGACTTTGGTAACCAAAGAAGTAAGTTTCTGAGCCGGTGAAATTTCCCTTCATAATTAGAGCTATGAAGTCTAACAGGACTAGCGCCAAATCTTTCGTATTTGAAAAATTTTAAAAATAATCTTTCGAGCATATGTGTCCCAGACTTGGGAATAGATATGATTATAACTCTTTGATATTTAGAAGAAAAATTAAGCCTAATGCTTTTTATTATAAGAGAGAATTTTCGATAGATAAGAAGATTTTTATCATAAAGACTTTTAGCTATTTTTATTGATGTCTTGTATATCAAAGCTTAGACCTATCTTTTTTCTCAAGAAAAGCATATTTCTTAATTTTTTTCATGACAGTCAAATCTGCATTTTGGGGTAGATTGTATTTCATGGTTTTTTCATAAACACTTCCCATACTAAAAATAAATCTCAGAAAATTATAAAAATATTTAGTCTGAGCTAACTCAAACTTAATCCTGTCAATTAATGATTTTTTTGAACTATCTTCTTGCAACCTATTAAGGAAATTAAAAAAGATTCTATCTATTTGTTCGTTGAAATTTGTTAAATTTAAAACTTTGTTTGACTTTAAGAAAGTATTCAAGCCTTCTTTAAATAGATAGTACTTTTCATCAAATGTTTTACGTTTTATAAAAGAGTCTATATTTGCTAATCTTGTTTTCCTTTTTGCCTTCTCCCTAGCATAATATAAAAAATCTAATTTCTTTTCCTTTCCAATAAGCATCGCAATAGTTGCCTGAAGTATTTCAAAAAATCTAGGATCATATGTTGAGCTGGCAATCAATTGTAGTATTTCTCTATGTTGAGAGGTTCTATAAACACCGTAAAAGTTTGGCTCCAATGTTTTAAAATAGGCCTCAACTCTTATAATTGGATCACTGTCCTCTATTGAAGAGGTTTGGTATCTTTCATTCCAAAAGAATCTATTTTTCTCAGTAACAAAAGAGATATATCTCCCATGAGCAACAACATAATCTGGATTATGTTCTAAAAAATTAACGCAAGCATTTACAGATGTCGGATTTATAAAATCATCATCAGCGCAAATCACAGAATATTTAGTGCGCACCATACCTATACCTTGATTTAATTTCTCAGCAAGTTCAATTTTATGGTCAAAGAAAACCTGTCTACAATTTTCTGGTTTATCAACTTTTAACTGATGGAGACTTGAATCAAGAATCAAAATATCAAAATCTTCAGAAAAGGTTTCTAAAAATGCAACAAGTCTTAATAATTTCTTGTGCTCATGATAACAAACTGGGATCAGAATAGTAAATAGAGGCATAGGATATTTAAGATAATAATTTGCCGCCCTCAAAAGAATAAACTTTGTTGCAAAAAGCTAATGTTTCTTCTTGATGGGAGACAATGATTATTGTCATTTTCTTGTATTCTTTTAATATATTAGAAAGTATATTTTTTTCAGTTATCTTATCAAGAGCAGAGGTTGCCTCATCAAGTATTAAAACTTCTGAATTTTTATATAGAGCTCTAGCTATTGCAATCCTTTGCCTTTGTCCACCAGACAAAAGTGAGCCATTTTCACCTACAGGCTCATGATATTTGAGAGGTAGCCTTAAGGCGAAATCATCAACTAATGCAATTCTTGATACATTTCGAACCTTTTCCATATCAATATCATGCGGATCTTCACCAAATGCGATATTTTCGGCTATTGTTGTGTCAGTTAAAAAGATATTTTGAGGAACGTGAGAAATCTTTCTATACCAAGAAGAAATATTATTTTTATCCAGCAACACTCCATCAACATATAAATCTCCATTAGAGGGCCTAAGTAATCCCATAACGATATCGAGCAATGTACTTTTTCCTGAGCCAGTTTTACCTCTCAATCCAAGAATATCTCCTTTCTTGAATTCGATTGAGAGGTTGTTGATAATATTATTTTCTGAATATGAATACCTAAAAGACAAATCTTTAATGGCTATACTTTTTTTAAACTCTATATTGTTAGAATCGACTAATTCACCTGAGCTATTATCTTTTTCTAAAAGTAAAAAAATATCTTTAACAAAAAAATCTAATCCACGTATGGTCGTGTAGGACTTGTAAATATTATTTAGTTCTGGCAAAAGTTTTTGCAGAGCAAAGACTATTGCTCCTATGATGGGAATAAATGAAGTTAAAGTGATGCTTTCATTTATATTAATGTAATATGCAGCTAAAGCAATCATTATTATTGAAAAAGTCTCAATTAATAGCTTTGGAGAGGAGCTAATAATTAAGTTCTGAGAATCTGCCTTTCTAAAATCTCGTTCATATCTTGAGAAAATTTTAAGGTATAAGCCTCTGTTATTATCCAAAATAATGTCTCTGTAACCGCCAATTACCTCCTGAAGGGTGCTGATTATTTTTGTAGAAAATTTTGAGCTTATTTGACTATTCTCCTTAACTCTGAGTCTTGTATATCTAACAATTACAAAATAAAAAAATGAAACCATTAACAAAGTGGATATTGCTACTTCAAAATTAATATAGAAAAAACTTATCAAGATTGTTAATGCTAAGATACTAGAACTTAACAAAGAAATTGATGAACTCAAAACCCCACTTGTTACTCTATTTATTTTCTGAGAAATTCCAGAAATAATTTCGCTGCTTTTTTCTCTCTTAATGGCCTCGTAATCTTGGGTGAAGGTCTTTTCAAAGATTTTGATACTCATATCGCCACCTATTGAGTTTGAGAATTTAGTCTGTGCAATCAATAATATCAGCCTAAATAATCCTGAGATGGCAATCATTAATATAAATAAAATTATTGTAATATTTATAATTTCATCAATATTATCTATATTAAATTTATGTAAATATTGATTCAAAATATCAATCTCAAATAAGGTCTCTGGGCTAGTGACTGCTGTTAAAAAAGGAACAACAGCTCCTATAGAAAAGATCTCTAATAGAGAGGATAAGAACATCAAAATTATCAACCAATAAAATTGCCAGTGCCTTTCTCTTGGAAGATATTTAAATAGAAGAATTACTTGTCTTATCATATAACTGGCTAATAAAATTTAACAAAGAAATTTCTCTAGAAAAGGCGGACATTTTATCTAAAGAGTACCATTCAGTGAAGTTGTTTACTTTATCTCTATTGCTAATTTCTGAAATAATTTGCAAATAATTTATATTCTCTTCAGGGGATTGGTCAAACCAATAACACCTTTCTTTTATTAACTCTTCAGCCTCATTGGTGAATTTCCTTTTTCCAATATTAAAAAAAATTATTGGTTTTTCAGTAGCGCAAGCAATCATAAATGCTGTAGAAACAGAATCAAATACATATGCATCGCATTTATCATAAGAAGAGTAAAAATTATCTAATAAAATTTCAAAATCATTATTACTACCCACAGTAGATAACAAATCTCTTAATCTTTCATTAGATACTTTCCTAAAAAAATTACTTCCCTTGGGATGTCTTTTATAAATTATTCTAGGGAAATTAGATACAATCTTACGTTGCCAATGCAAGTATAAATATGGATTCATATAGTTACCATATGGCCCCCACTGATTATCAAACTGAATAGAGTCTGGAACATACATCCATTTGATTTTAGAATTGCTAAGGATTTTTCTAACCTTTTTTTTCTTATATATTTTTTTTATAAAGTTTGAATTTGATCCGATATATTCAGAAGCAGTACCTGGTATGACATTAAGAAAATCAGTGCCCAAGGTAACATATGATTTTTTGGCCCCATGACCAAACATATAATCTACCAAATACTTTTCAGAGAAACCATGCCTAGGCTCATCATAGAAAATTTGATCACCTTCACCATGCATTAGATGAACAACAGGTATCTTACTTCTGCTAGAAATAACAGAAGTAAACATATTTAGCTCTTCTCCAGGACTCCCAATAACAACTGCATCAAATTCAAATTTACTTTGTTTCTCTGATAATCTATTGTTAATATGTTTTTCAATTATTTGGAACAACTCATCAGATTTATTTGAATGAAATACTTCTTCGGAGATTCTTTCGATTATTGAATTTAAAATTCTTAATTGTTCACGTTTTTTTGTAATTGTAATTTTTGAGTCTTGAATAAAAAAGAAAAAAATTTTTTTCCTCATGCCTTGGAAAATTATGGAATTTTTTAAAGGCACATTCTTACCTAATCCAACTCTAATATAGGAAGAAAAAATTGAAGATAAAATTTTTACCAAAATATTCCAAGCAGTCTTTTTGAAACTCTTAACATTATCTAATTTAAAGTTTTTTCTTGAAATATCTATTCCGCTTAATATATCTGTATAGTCAATGTAGGGAAACCCGTGTTTTAAATTAGATAGATCATTCTTGTCTGGCGAATATTTAGAGTTGAGACTATTTGATTTATAGAAAAAATTTGTCAAAATTCTTAATATTTCATGAAAGAAGATGCCTTGTAAATTGTTAGATAAATCTACCAATTTATTACATTCAAGGAATGAATCAAAGAGCATTTCATAAATTTTTATACTGACCTCTAATTCGAATTCGTGAAAATTTTTTTTCATTTTTGTTGGGTTTTGAATTTTTTAATACTTAATTTGCTTAGTTTTGTTATTTTTATTGCCTTATCTTCAGATTCTTTCCAACTCCAATTGTTACATGGTTGAGACCAATTTTCACCATATCTGTAGGTAAGATATTTTTCTGTATTGGAAGGAATTTTGAATTTTTTGTTTAAAAATTCACACTCCTCCCATGATGAAAAGAATTTTTCTGGGATAGATTGCCAGATTGAAGCCCCTACCCTTACATAGAGAGAATAGGCCAATCTCGAAATATTGAATAATATTTTGTTGAAATAGCTAAAATTGCCTTTTTTTGTTGAAAGATATGAAAAGAGATTTGCAAATTTAAGAATTATTGTATTAATTCTCCCTACAGGATAGTGAGGATCTCTTCTAATTGCAGAAGAATCACAAAAATAATATATGTTTAAATCAACATGGAATCCATTCATTTCCGAGTCATATTGGGGATATATTTGTATCAAGTCCTCTACATAAGGTAAGTATTTCTGATATTTGACATGAAATCCCAAGGATTCAAGTTCATTGCACATCAAAAGAATTTTTTTCATATCTTTAAAATTAACAGAAAAATCAAAATCCTTGTCTCCGGGTATTATGGCTTTCTGTCGATATATACCTAGAAGTGTCCCTTCATCAATCCATGAAAAAATTTTGAATTTATCTAGTAAATTTTTAACAACCAATATTAGTCTTTTATCAAGCTTGGTTTTAGAAGTATTAGACATTAATCTTATATTTAGCAAAGAAACTCTTGAGCTCTTGGGAAGACCTCTTTTCAAAGAAAGAGTTAATGAAGAAAATATCTTCAGAGTCTAGATATTCTTTGTAACCTCCAACCAATCCCCTTCTAACTCTCATACTATCATTATCATCTCTTGAGTCAGAATCTCTCTTAATCCTTTCAATTGTCTTCATTGAATCAAATGAAGATTTGAGAATTGAGGAGCGAAGAATTTGTTCATTTACTTCAATACTTAAGAATGTAAGTATATCTTTAAAACCTTTGTAGTTATCATCTCTTAAGTCTTCATATCTTATGAGCAAAAGATTCTTATTCTGTATTTTTTGAGTTTTTATTACTCTCACCCAGCCTTCATAATACTCTATGATTGGAACAAGGCTTAAGGACTCGTTGCGAACAAAATCTTGTATTGAACCAATATATGTTTGATGGTGAGAATACTTGTGAAAGTATAACGAAATAATCACATCAAATAAAGACCTTATGATGAGTATGATTTTGGAGTCAGCCATTTTGTTTTTATTAAAAATCTCATGAGAAGAAAAAATTAAAAAACCCAAATCCTTTTCTAGTTTTTCCTCAGCAAATTTTATACTCTTTCTGTTTTTTATCGACGGGGTGTACAAAATTGAATTATCAAAATTTACTTCAATGTCATGATTAAATATTTGACTCAAATAGTTAATCAGAAAAAACCTGACCCATGTCCTACCAGACTTAGGGAATGAACATAAAAATGCATTTGATTTGGCTAATATTTTTCTTCTAAAAAATAAAAATTCAAGAGATTTTTTATAAGCCTTATTGACGATATAAATCGCAGTTTTTTTTAACATTGACTCAAGACAAGGAGTTTAAGACCGACCTTAATATTTTCCCTCTTCGTGTTGGTGATCCCTTGCAGAATTTGCAATATTCAAACTTTGAATTTCCGTCGGAGATATTCTTGATTGAAGACCTAAGATTTTTAAGGACGATATCTAGACTGTCTTTATAAATATTGGCTATCACAGTACTTTGAATAACATCTCTATTGCAAGCAGTGACATTACCCTCAATATCAATAACAAGTTTGTTAGGTTTGCATAGAACCTTTCTTACAGGGTAATTATTTTTATGTGCAAAGTGATCCCAAAAGTTTTTTATAGATAAATTTATTCCAGGCGAAATTTCCATGAAAATTCTTTCATTGACTCTTGGACCTACATTCTTTTGAAATTTCTTTAATTCTTTCTTTATATTTAAATTTCTAACTCTTTCATAAGAAATTAAATCATTTTCAGCGAAACTTTCTAATAGTACTAAGATATCAGAACTAAAGTGATCGATATTATTATCTATATGCTGGTCACCACTTGTGAGACCTAAAATTTTTCGAATTGGTGTGTATGTATGATTGAAGGCAACATCAATATAAATTTCAGGGTTAATTAAATTTTTCTTTTTCGCTTTGAGAACATTAAGGATTTTATTCAAATATGTCTCATACTCCATTTTCACTCCACGAGATTCTTTAAATGAATCTTTGTCTGCAACTTGAAGAGAAATTTTTAACGTTTTTAACCCAGTTTTATTAATTTTAGAAAAAGTATCAAAGTTTAAGAGTGTTCCATTTGTTACCAACATCAAAGGAAGGCCTTTATCTACAACATACTTCATGTAATCAAATACTTTAGGATGAGCCATTGGCTCCCCCAAAAAATTTAATGTGAAATAATTTAGATTAAATCCTGAAACTGCATCAACTATTTCATAAAATTTTGCATCATCTATGTGACCCCTTATAGGCTTAGGGAAGTCGCCACCCTGCCCAGAAACTGGGCAGAAATTGCATTTAAAATTACATTTAGAAGTAATTTCTATCTGAACACCGGATAAGCTCATTTAAATATAACTTTTTTTAATTTGTCTTTTATTTTACTCTTAAGCGCTTCTTTCTTTAGCGAAATAGAAAGACTTTTAACCTTGGAAAATACTTCGATTATATTGTCCATTAACTCGATATCTGACAAGAAAATTTCATGGGGAAGAGTAAAAAGTGAATTATTAACAATATCTTCTGCATTTGGACAGCTTGTTTTTATGTTTCTCTTGGCAAGATAATTTTTAACTTCAGGTGTGTCATAGCTTAATTGACGCGTTCTTACAGGTAGACCTTCAGCCCTTAAAGATTGAATAAATAATGAAAATGGAATATTGCTAAAGTGCTTTTTTTCATAGATCAAGCTAAAAAGAAATCCCGTTGGATTTTCAATTTTGTTATTTTGAATGACGCAGCTGATACCAGAAAATTCATTAAGTTTTTCCTCAAAATGTCTTATATTCTTCAGTTTCTTTTGCATTTGATCAGGGAATCTTTTAAGTTGGGAGGAAAGAATAGCTGCATGAAACTCAGTCATTCTTAAATTCCAACCTAGTATATTTCGATCTTTTTTGCCTTCTAAATCATTTCCTAAATTAGTAAGCCTTAAAAGAGAGTTCATGTATTTCGGGTTATTTGTCGTTATTAAGCCGCCATCACCGCAAGTCATAACCTTGCTCTGTTCAAAACTAAAAACACCCATATCTCCAATATAGCCAGCACCAACTCCGTTAAATTTCATACCATGTGCATGTGCACAATCTTCAATTAAAGGAATTTTATGTTTTTTGGATATTGCCAATATCTTATCTATTTCAGCCATGGTATTGTGGGTGTGAATAGCTATTATGGCCTTGGTCTTTTTTGTAATTTTCTCTTCAATTTTTTCAGGGTCAATGCATAAATTTTCTGAAGAAATATCAACAAAGATTGGAACTGCTCCAATGTAACAAATTGCAAGGGCAGGTGGTTGGGGGAAAGCTGAAATAATGACTTCATCACCTTCTTTCACATCAAGAGCTTTTAACGCAGAATATAAGGCTGTCATTCCAGAGGTAGTTGTAATTGCATATTTTCCACCTTGAAATTTTGCAAAACTTTCAGAAAAATTTCTTTCGAAGCTACCAAATCTCGACCAGCGAAGGGATTCCAATACTTTACCTAAATTTTTTATTTCTTCCGAGCTAAAAACTGGCCATTGAGGCTCTAAATGTTTCTTATATGAAGGAGTTCCACCAAGTATCGCGAGTTTTTTCATGAGATAAATTTTTCTTAATTAGAGAAGGATAAAGTGTGTTTGGCTAATTCAGAGCTTGAATCAAAGATCACTACATCAGGTATTTTAAAATCCTTGAAGATTGATAGCTCAGTACACCCTAAAATAAGGGTATCAAATTCCTCTCTTTCTTTAACATATGAAACAAGCTCTACAAATTTTTTCTTAATTAATTCGCTTAATATTCCCTGCATCTTAATAAGTTCAATTATCTCTATCACAAAATTTTGGGCTTTCTCATTAATATCAATATAGTCAATTCCTTCTTCTAATATTGGATCCTTGTATAACTTTTTTAGAAAAGTTGTCATAGCCCCAAATACAACAACCCGCTTGCATGATTTGTTCTCTTTCAATGCAGAAACAGTTGAATTAATAATACTTATTATCGGTATATCAATTTTTTTTTGGAGATCGGGCACCCAATAACTAGCACTGTTACAAGGAATAACAATTGCATCAACAGGATACTTCTCGAGCCGTAAGCAAGATTCCAGCATACCTTGATAGGGAGATTTTTCGTTATAAACTATTGCTCTCGTTCTGCTTGGAAGCTTTGTATTTGAATCCACAATAGTCCTTATATGATCCCAATCTTTTTTAGCGGGTGTTATATCAAGCAAAATTCGCATGAAGTCAATAGTTGCATAGGGGCCCATACCACCTAGAATTCCTATTACTTTTTCATTCATGAATTAATGACCTTATTTCAGAACCACTATATCCTATCCCTACCGATCTGCCTTGATAAGTAGTTTCATAACCTAAAAGAGCAAGCTGATCAAGTACCTTCTGGTTGCCACTTATGCACACATCAAAGTTAGGAAGATTTTTTATATCATTCTTTCTATAATTAGAAATTATTCCTTGAATAGGAACAACTCTTATATTTGTTGACCTACGGAAAACTTTCATAAAAATTTCTACTCTCTCCTTCTGGGAAATAACCTCTGGCTTATCCTCCGTTACACCAACTATAATCTCATCATATTTATCACTCAAATCTAGGATAGTCAAAACATGCCCTAGATGCGGCGGCTGAAATTTTCCCGGAAAAAATGCTATCAATTTTGACTCATCATTTTAACTTGCGATTTAAGGTAGTTCTTAGTATGTCTAATTTCTTCCATATATCTAATAAGCTCATCAAATTCAAACTCAATTTCTTCAAGATATCTATTATTGTGATTTATCTCTTCTTGTTTCGTAACATTTGCTATAAAACTTGCACAATCTATTGATACCCCTTGTTTTAATGATTCTAGAGGTATAGCAGAAAAAGCATTTTTCCTAAATGGAAAAAAATTTCTTGTAGTTCTTGGGGGAAAAAGCTTTCCTGAAAGGCCTCTATCAATGACCTCTTTTTTTGATATACCCTTGCTGCCTTCTATTATATGTCTATGCATTAAGTGTGTACCAACACGAATATCTTCGCTCATATAATCTACAAAATGAACAGGGACTTCTTGGAACCCATTCATTAGGAAGAAAATATATCTATGGCTTCCATCGAGGACTATACCGGTTTTTGAGTCTGCAATAATTGGAGAATCTACAACTCCAGATTCAAAAATCATTTTAGAGAGATTTTCGAGATGTGTTGGGAAAACTAACTCCAAGGGCTTAAGTTCTTTAATACTTACAATATCCATAATAGAGATCTATTAGTTTAAAAAGTCCCATTGTAGAATCTGGTCTGCATCAATGCTGTTTTTCACTTTTTTACCAATTACTTCGTCAATGAACTTCGGACTAATACCTGTGGCAGGTCTTTTCCAGGTAAGATCATCTTTAGTAATTATTGCATTTTTATTAATCTTTCTTTTAGCAACAAGACTTCGTCTTGCATTAATTATTGCAAGAGATTGATTTGATAAATAATTTTCACCTGGTTTTCCGAAAATTTTTTCCATAAAAAGTTCTTTTTCCCTAAAGTTTTTTATATCTTTGAAGTCCATAGCATGGTAATGATCATTCCCTGGAAGTTCTTTATCATCCGTAAAATGTTTTTCTATAATTGAACATCCAAGCATTTTGGCATTAAAGCAAACTGACATATCTCCAGGTAAAGTATGATCACTATAACCTATTAAATTGTCCGGGTACTTTTTTTGAAGAACTTTAATCATACTAAGATTGGCATTATCATAACTTGTTGGATAGTTCAAAACACAATGAAGAATAGCTGTTTTATTTCCAAAATTATTGATCCAAGAAAGTGCCTCATCTATTTCTTCTATTGTACTTGCTCCAGTAGAAAGAATTATAGGCTTACCAAAACCACAAATAAACTCTATAAAAGGCTTATTAGTAATATCTGAAGAAGAAATTTTATAGACATCCATCAGGTCATTTAAAAAATTTGCCGACTCAATGTCAAAAGGAGTACTCAAAAATTCGATCTTAATTTGGTCACAGTAATTTTTAAGTTCTGTCATTTCGTTAATCCAAAAACCCTCGTGCCTCTTAAATAAATCATATTGATTCTTTGATTTCTCTTTGTTAGTATCCCAGTATGCCGGTGAATTTTTAGAAGCAATAGTTTCAGCTTTATATGTCTGAAATTTGACAGCATCAGCACCACCTGACTTAGCTAAATAAACTAATTCCTTTGCCTTCTCGAGACTTCCTTCATGGTTAACTCCAATTTCAGCAATAAGGTATGTATTGGTTATTTTTTTTTCTATTTTTTTATTAATTAAGTCTTTTAATTTCATATGCAAATTTAATCTCTAAATAATCTAACAATATCAATCGCATGCATATTAATAGAAAGTTCTTTCATGGAAAGTTTTAAAAAGTCATCCATGGTATCAATATCTAACTTTATATTAGTTCCAGAAATTTCCGGTTTGGCATCGAATGTTTCAATTTTAAATTTTTTTGGATGTTTTAAAAGAAAATTAAATACGTGCTCCCTATCTTTTAATTCGACTGCCAATTCAAATATAGTTCTCAAAGTTTCTAACGAGCATACTTCGCCACCTAGACCATCTGGATAATTGTTTCCTTTTGGAATATGGTTATATGCATAGTCACACTTACTATTAATAAAAAAATTAATCAGATTATCTATCTCATCCGGGCAGACTAATGGATTATCTGCACAAATCCTTATCACAATATCTGCATTATTTTCTTTAGCAGCATTATAGAAACGATCCAAAACATCATGTTCAGAACCCCTGTAAACTGAAATATTTTTTGATTTTAGAAAATTATCTAAAATATCATTTTCTTTGGTTTCTGGAATGGCAAACAAAATTTCATCAAGTAATTTAGATTTTTTTAGTCGGATATATACCCATTCACAAATTGGGTACCCATGAAGTTTTAATAAACTTTTGTTAGGCAATCTTGTTGAGCCCATTCGAGCCTGAACTATAGCAATTTTTTTCAAAGTTTATTATCTAGTAATTTATAAATTAATTTCTTGACCCTTTTTTTAGTTGAAATAAAGTCATATTTTTTTTGAGCATCAAATAAGTTTTTTCTAAAATCATTATTTTCAACCAACTTATCAAAATTTTCTATTATCTCTTCATTAGTAGTATTTTCATTGTAGACCCCAAGTGGAATAAAACCATTTTTTTCATCAGCAAAAGAATGAGTATTTTCTCTGGTATGTTGAGAGACTATTATTGCTGGAATATTCATATGAGCTAACTCGAAAACAGTTCTACCATTTGAGCATATAGCCAGCTGAGTTTTTTCCATGATTGAAGAAATAATGCCTGTAGAGCTTGTCAAATTAATATTTTCTCTGTGTTTTGTATAAACTCTCAATTGTTGCAAATTTGCATAACCGGGTCCGACAACAACTTCAATTAAGATGTCTTTTTCAAGACATTTCTTTTCAATTATCTTTAAAATTGAAAGAGTTAAATTTTTTTTATCTGTCCCGCCAAAAGACACCAACACTCTAGAAATATTTTTCACAAATTTGTGAACTTTGGCTAACCTAAATTCATCTCTTAAAATAAAATAATTAGGCCCCCAAAGAGTATTCTTATTTTGATTCACAGGGTAGTCGAAAATTTCATTTACAACGAGATCAGCAGATTTTGCGCCCTTGCCAATATCTTCAAAATTCAATACTTTTACTCCGCTTCTCTTCAACATTACCATTTCGTTATAGTTAGTATCTAAAATGTCATTTATAACTAAGTCAGGCTTAAGAGAAATAATATTTTTTACAACATCTTGCTGAGGATAACTCCTCAATAAATAATCTGTTCCTGCAATATTCTCTACTACTAAATCATCTTCAAGATTTGAAACAAAAATAATTTCATGATCAATAATTTCATGTGCTATTGTTAGTGCCCTATATACATGACCCATTCCATACTTTTTATTCCCAATTACTCTAAAGATAATTCTCTTTCTTAATGTGAGTTTTTCGCATACCCACAAATCTTGATATGATTTGATTCTGAATGTTTGTTTACTTGGGTACTGAATCTCCAGTGCCTTAGGATTCTGAATAGCTCGGGAGAAATAATCTTTTCGAACAATCAGAAGAAAATCAATAAAAACGGATTTGATATCATTTAAAAAAATTTCTTTACTTGTTAATGAATTAATAGAAATTTCTTGGTATTTAAATTTATCAATAGAATATGAAATATTTGAATCTGTTTTTCTTAACTTTAATATTGTAGATTCAATTGAATCCTTTTTTAAAAAAGGATAATAAGGGGATATGAAAATTAAATAATCAAACTCATCAAATTTGTGTCCAAGTGAAAATATTCTACTAATACCTGATATGTTACTTTTATTTTCTTCTGTGTCATGAAATACTCTAACTAATAATCTCTGGCAAATTAATTTGATTTCTTCAGAGTCTGTGAATACAACAATCGAGTCATTTCTATCTAGAATGCTCTTTGTTTTATTGATTGACATCTCTATTAGAGATTTATTTAAAACTTTCTTTATAAGATCATCCCTAAAGTTTTGATTTGCCTTATATGCCGGAATCAAAAAAATTTTCTTTGGCATAAATTAAAGCCCTATCTTATCTATGATTTTTTTTGCAGAATTTAAAATATATTCAAAATCTTCATTAGATAATTTGTGATGAAAAGGGAATGAAATCATATTATCAAAAAATGCATCTGTATTTGGGCAATCTGCTTGCGATAATCCCAATTTTTTAAAGAAGTCATATCTGTAGAGAGGATAATATTGAACAACGCACTGAATTCCTTCTTTGGACATTTCTTCAATGAAAAAATCTCTATTATTTGATGAAACCTCAGCAACTAGAAGATGATAATTATGTCTTGGGGAATCCACCCTATGAAATTTAATTAGTTGCGAATCTCCAACACTGTCAATGAAATGAATTGCTCTTTCCCTCTTTTTCAAATTAATTTCATCAACTCTGTCAATCAAGATAATACCTACAGCACATTGGACCTCGCTTAGGCAGAAATTATTTGGCATTAAAGTCCGTCCATTTAATATTGGTAAATCAACATTGCCCATGGCAGGCTTCCAATAATGTTCTCTAGAATATGAGAAATCGCAATGCCCATTATGTCTTAACATAGGAATTATTTCCTGTAAGTTTTTATCTTTTACATACAGGGCGCCACCCTCGCCTAAGGTGCTCATATTTTTATGAGAATGGAAAGAAAAAACCCCAAAATCGCCAAATGTGCCTGCCATTTTATTATTAATGGATGAACCAATAGCCTGAGCCGCATCTTCAATCAAGATTACGTTGTTATTTTTTGAAAATTCTAGAATTTCGTTTAAGTCAACACAGAAACCATACAAATGAACAGCCAAGATAGCTTTTGTTTTTTTTGTAAATATTTTCTTAATAGTTTCAAGAGATATAACCCTTGTGAAGGGATCAATATCACACCAAACAATTTTTGCTCCGTGCTTAATGAATGGATATGCAGATGCGATATAAGTATGAGCAGGAATAATTATTTCATCCCCATCATTAAACTGACATAACTGCGCAACTAAATCAAGAGCAGAAGCAGCATTAGAAAGTGCAAAGACCTTTTCTACTGAAAGATAATTTGCAAACTTTGATTCAAAATCTTTAAGATAATCTCCTTGGGTTAATATTTTTGCATTTCGCATTACTCTAATAACAGAATCAATCTCGTTATCCATATAGTTATGCGCCCTACTTGCAAAAGGGATTTTAAAATTCATCACTACATCCTTGAAAAAATCTCTTTAACTCTATCCTTATTTAATATTTTTAAATAATCATCTCCGAGCGCATTTTTTAGAGGCTTCTCATGAATTACGGTCGAGGAATATAAACTATTAAACTCTTCTGAGGTAAGATTTCTAGTTATGTTCTTTTGAATATTCACCTTTTGCAAAGAAACCATTTCTTGGAATATGGAGTACTCTTTAGGATAAAAATCTTCCATCGCGTTGAGAACAATACAATTAGCTTCACAATGATGAATACCTAAAACAACACTTAACCCAGCTGAAAATGGATGAATTAACCCAACATAACTTGTTGCAATTGCACAACCACCAAGGTAAGAAGCAACCATCAATTTTTCCCTACATTCATCTTTCATCATGTCATCAGAAAGGAAAATTTCCTCACAAAGTTTTACTGTTTGTATTGAATATGCATCACCGATAGAATTTCTATGGCGCCCATTTAATGACTCAATACAATGAATGTAAGAGTCCATACCAGTGTAGAAAAACTGATCTCTTGGAACTGTCTTAGTTAATTCATAATCAAGAATAATCTGATCAAATACTGTGAAGTCGCTATTCATACCTAGCTTGAGCCCATTTTCAGTATTAGTCATTACACAAGTTCTTGTTGATTCAGAGCCTGTTCCTGAAATAGTCGGAATGCCAATTTTATAAACGCCAGGGTTTTTTACCAGGTCCCAGCCCTGGTAATCTGATGCTGAACCAGGATTTCCAAGGAGATTAGATACAGCTTTAGCAACATCCATAGTTGCCCCGCCACCAACTCCAACAACTGCACAAATGGTCTTTAGCTGTGTTTCTATTTTAATTTTTGAAATTAACCCATCTATATATGAAGTAGACGGCTCATCAGAAGTATCGTGGAAAATAATAATATCATTTGAAAAATCAATTGATTCATCCAGAAAATCAAATTTATTCTTAAAAAAATGATCTATAAAAAATATTACTTTGCTATCTTTAGTGGTTTTTTTAGTTTCTAATATAGAATTCAACTGCTTTACTGAGTTTTTACCAAAAATATAATGTGATACGTTTTTATTATTCTTTTGCAACATTATTATTCCTCAAGTTCAATAGCTTTTAATTCTAAGTCAAAGCTCATTTTGTTTTTTCTATATCATTTATAACTTGCTCAACCATTTCTCTTTCTTGCTCATAAAATTTATTTTAGTATGACATTTTTAAAAATTTAATTCTTAATTTTATTCTTTTTTAAGTATTGCTCTTCATATAACTGTATTAAATCATTAGAACTAATCTTCTTCATGCATTCATGGTGACCAAGCGGGCAAGTTCTTTTCATACATGGTTGGCAATCTAAGTCTTTTTTTACAATAAATGAACTTATGTTTTTCCACTGACAAGTTTCGTTGGGCTTGGTAGGGCCAAAAATTATGATCGATGGAATTTCAAATGAAGCGGCTATATGCGCAGGTCCGCTATCGCATCCAATGAAAAAACTTGATGAAGATATTATTTTAATTAAGTCTTGGATAGATGTTTTATCTGTGAGATTATCAATTTTCTTTCCACCAATTAAATAAAAATTTTTAAGAATTGACGATGCAATTTCTGTCTCATTCTTACTTCCAATAATTTTAATATCAAAATCTCTTGAGAAGTATTTTGCTATTTCAGCAAATCTCTCTGGATACCACCTTTTGGCTGAACCAAAATTTGCCCCAGGACTGATGACTATATACTCTCTTGTTAATTTTTTTCTACTTTCATACCCATATATTTTTAGTTTCTCTGGCAAAGATTTTTCTTTAGTTAACTCAGAGATGAAAAAATTATATTTTTCCACCTGATGAATTTTTTCATCATTATATTTATTTCTTTTATATTGATATTTTTTAGCTGAATTGATGAAAAATTTAAGGAAAGTGGTTCTTTTTGAACTTCTAAAAGAAAGAAAGATATCAAACTTACCCAGTTTTTTTGCAAAAAGAGGAATTTTCATTATATTTTTTTCAATATGAACGCATTTATTCCTTTTTGGATGGAGCTTGAACAATTCTATAGGTGCCGCCTCTCCGATAAAAGTTATAAGAGCATTAGGAAATTGATTTGATAGATTTTCAATTGCTGGGGTAGTCATTACAGCATCCCCCAGCCAAGAGGGAAGTTCAAGCAATATTTTCATATTAATTCTTGAGTTTTTTATAATGTTTCTTACTTAGACTAATTCCTATAAGTTTTTCAAAAAAAATCATAATCCTGTGCTTTTTTTGTTTCTTTGTTAAATTATAAGATTTATCTACTGGAAAAAGACCTTCTGCTTTGGGAAGCCAATTTTGAACAACCTTTGGATGGACTCCTGAAAATAATTTGAGGATTTTGTGATCAATTTGAGAATAACTAACATTAGAAGGTTTTCCACCCCAGTATTTTTGAACTTTTTTGCTTTTGAGATTCATCTGGGACTCACTCCTCACCCACCCATAGTGATAACAATAAATATCAAGTTTTAGAGCTTTTGGATAACGGCCTACCTTATTCTTGTCAAGAATTAACCAAAATAAACTGTCTGGAGAATATGATCTAAGGCTGTTTCTAATAATTCTAACTTCTGTGCGGTACCAACCTGGTGAATCTAGAATAGTATTGGCGTTCCCGTAAAAATGGAAGAAATTAAACGCTATTGCTTCAACATTAGTATTCGTCAAATTCTCACTCATAGCATCACGAATTGTATCTAAATCTTTCTCATGATATACCTCATCGCCTTCAACATAAAAGGCCCAATCACCGCCACAATTATATTGCGCTATCATTTTCTGTTGAGCATAGGTAAAACCTCTATCGGTTATTTTTTCGTTCCATTCAGATTGAATAATTTTTATCTTGTTGCTCTTAATTTGCTTGAGTAACTCATATGTATCATCCTCACTTTTACCGACATTAATAATAAATTCATCAACTATAGGTAGAACAGAACTTATAGATTCAATGAAAGGGTATCCAAGAATCTCAGCATTTTTTAAAAATGTAAAGCCACTAACTTTCATAAGACAATTTAATCAATAGAAATTAACATTAAAATTTATAGAAAAAAAATTATGTAACATTGAAATATCATTATATTTAAACATGTATGAAATTATCTGTATACATTCTCGCCCACAATGAACAAGATAAAATTGGTGAATGCATCAAAACAGTCTTATGGGCTGATGAAATTATAGTTGCAGATTCTTTCAGCACTGATAAAACTGCTGATATTGCGAAATCATATGGAGCTAAAGTCATTAATATTGACTTCAAGGGTTTTGGTGATTTGAGAAATAAAGCTATAGATAACTGCTCTGGAGACTGGATTCTTAGTATAGATTCAGATGAGAGATGTACAGTTGAAGTAATGGAAGAAATAATCAGAGTTATTGATAAAGATACTCATGAAATATACAGAATTCCACGAAAAAATTATTTTATGGGTAAATGGATTCACTTCTCCGGCTGGTATCCAAACTTCCGACAACCACAATTATTCAAAAAAGGTTATATGATTTATGATAATAAGCCTGTGCATGAGGGTTTTATTAGTAAAAGTGCCAAAAAAATCGGAGTTCTTGAGAATTTTATTTGGCAATTTCCTTTTAAGGATACTACTGAGCTTATCCACAAGGCAAACAAGTACTCCTCTCTTGGGGTCTCAAAGTTAGCAAAAAGAAATAAGAGGGGGAGTGTTTTGTTAGCTTTTATGCATGGACTTTGGTCTTTTACTAAACACTACATCCTAAAGCTTGGATTTCTGGATGGTGGGCCAGGTTTTGTAATTGCATTTGGTAACTTTGAGGGCACTTTCTACAGATATATAAAATTATACGAATCTCAATCGGACTGGGAAGCGCCAAGAGCTATAGAAATTAAAAAAAAGTCATCATGAAATCTTAACAAAAGCCATATTGTGATGAAATGATATCAAAAATTGTTTTAAACCGGAAATCTTCATTTCTGAAAATTTAAGATTTTTTCTAGAGTTAGATAATTATTAATTATTAGAGTTCAAAAAATTAGACACGCTTCTAGTAATCTTACTTGGACTAATTTCTTTTAGGCATCTACTCTCTCCATTGTCATTACATCCCATTTTTCCACATGGAACACATTCCATGTTAGCTTGAAAAATCTCATGTAGGAAATTATCTTTTTTATTAGACCATGGAAACCACTTCTGCATGTTTGTAGGCCCACTTATTAAAAAAATCTTTTTATTTTGACTAGCAGCAATATGCATATTAAGGGTATCCATACCAATGTAGGCTTCAGATAATTTACTCAAGATTGAATATTCTAAAAGAGATGTTTGTCCAATGAAGTTATGTATCTTTTTATTTTTAGGAATTCCAAGATTAATATCTTGATCGATTTTTGTTTTACCTCCTGTGACAATTATGTCAGTATTTAATTCAGTTAATAAACTTAGTAACTTTATACGAAGGAGCTCAGGATAAACTTTATATTCATACTGGGCTGAAGGATGAAAAATTAAAAATTTACCAATACCAAGATCATTTAATTTTTTCCTCATGCTTGCAATATCTTTTTCACTAAATGTAGGCTCCTTTAGAACCAAAGAATATTTCATTTTTAAAAGATTTAGGGGTTGTAATATTTGGATGAGATTGTGCTCTTTAGGTTCATAATAATAGTACTTAGAAAGAAATATTTTTTTCCACCATGACTTTAGCTTGTTTTTTTCTATCATGCTAATGCTGATTTTAGAAGCTAATATAGAAAACAAAACACTCCTGTCGCTAGATGTAAGATTAATGGATAAGTCATAATTTTTATATATGTTTTTTATTATTGAAAAGATATATTTGAATCCTTTCTTATATTTCTCTTTATATGAGAAAAGAAAAGCCTTATCAAAATCTTTTCTCAATTTAAGAACGCCAGCCGTGTCATCATTTATAAGAATATGAATTTGACTTCCTGGTAGATTCATTCTCAAATAGTAAATTAGAGACAAGGCAAAAAAAACATCGCCATTAGATCTTTGAACAATAACTAAAATTTTTTTAATATTATTCAAATTTCTTATATAAAAAGGCAGAAAAGAAAGTAAATAAATGTGTTGTATGATGGCCTAATAGATACGACTCACCAAACATTATAAAAAGATATAACAATGGCAAAGATACAGCTAAATCTCTCTCAAATCCATGTTCTTTAATTGTAAAAGCAAAACTGATTTGAGTAAAAAATAAATAAATTAGAGATATTAATCCTATAACTCCTAATTGCCCCATAAGAAGAAAATACATATTATGAGGATTATGTGTAGCTCCAATAGTATTTATATTTTCATCATTTAAAGCCTCCATAGAATCTTTGAGATCGCCTGTGCCTGCTCCAATAAAAATATTTTCATTAAAAATCTTCAATGAGGCTTTTGCCCAAGCTATTCTCTGACCTACTGATGAATATGGATTGTTATGGCTTATGTATTTAGAGAAATTATCATAAGCAGCAATAATTCTCGTTTGAAATTTATCTGACAAAATAAAGGCGAAAAATACAAGAGAAAAGATAACAAAAAGAGAGATCAAATATCCTTTTAATTTACCTAGCCCATAATACTGAAGCAATATTAGAAAAATCATAACAAAAAACATTAATTGCCCTGTACGCCCGCCATTCAAAAAAATATTTATTGCGAATAATATTATGATGGCTGTTTTGATAATAGACAGATATGAAAACTTTTTTTGACCCCATAGTACTCCATGAATCAGAGTATACAAACTTAAATTCAAGAATATATTGTAAGAAATATGACTCATATTTGGAGTTGGGTTACTTAAATGAGCATAGTGAAAAGGCTCAATAATTTCAAAATAAATCAGATAAGACAATGTAACAACTATGAATATAGATAAATTAAAGGTAGCTATATAAATTTTTACAAATTCTTGTCTCGCTATAGAAATCAAAAGCGGAAGAATAATCAAAAAATCTAGCATTTTTTTTGTATTTAAAATACCTCTATCTATATTCTCTGACCAAAAAAGACCTAAAAGATGAGTAAAGAAAAATAAGACTGAAGCAATTACAACTTTATTCTTTGTTAATTGAAAAAATCTATCTTTGAGATTTGGAGAAACCATCCAAAGGCTTAAAATTATAAACAACAATAAATTTCCACCCGCAACAGTAAATGGGAATAAAAAAGCGTAAAGCAAGAAACATATTTGTATCCATCTCTCTAGGAGACTTAGAGAGTTAAACTTTTCAATCAATAGATTCATTTACAGTCTCTCGGTGTATTTTGCGGAGATAGACTTAACATCAAATAGAAGTTGCTCATCTCCAATACTAATAGTTCTGTATTCATCATGAGAAACTGCAAGGATTATCAAATCATAATCATGAATTTTAGGATTCTTTATCAAATCGATTTTGAAATATTTTTTTACTTCTTCCTCGTCAGCATGACAATCTGAGATTGATACTTTGCAGCCATAATCTTTGAGTTCTTCAAAAATATCAATAACTTTTGAATTTCTAATGTCTGGACAATTCTCCTTAAATGTAATACCAAGAATTAATATTTTGGCATCTTTTACTGCGATATTTTTATTGATAAGAATTTTAACCGCCCTTGAAGCTATGTAGGTTCCCATACTGTCATTCAGCTTTCTTCCAGCAAGAATAATCTCAGGAATATGATTAACCATTTGAGATTTGTATGTTAAATAGTATGGATCAACACCTATACAGTGACCACCAACTAGTCCAGGTCTAAAGTCTAAAAAATTCCATTTTGTACTTGCAGCATCTAGAACTTCTTTAGTATCTATATTAAGTTTATTAAATAATATTGCCAATTCATTAATAAAGGCAATATTAATGTCTCTTTGAGTGTTCTCTATAACTTTAGCAGCCTCAGCAATTTTTATGCTTGGTGCCAGATATGTTCCTGCATCAATAATACTGGCATAAAGTTCATTAATTTTTTTTGCTGCAAAATCATTACTGCCTGAAGTGACTTTAATTATTTTCTTTACAGTATGTTTTTTATCACCTGGATTTATTCTTTCAGGTGAATAACCACAAAAAAAGTCAATATTAAATTTTAATCCGGACTCTCTTACAAGAATTGGAACACAAAATTCTTCTGTTGCACCAGGGTAAACAGTAGACTCAAAAATAACAATATCTTCTGGTTTTAGATATTTTCCAACCATTAGACAGGCATCTTCAAGAGGAGTGAGATCTGGATCTCTTGACTCTGTAATTGGGGTTGGGACAGTGACAATAAAAATATTACACTCTCTTACACTTTCAGCGTCGGAGCTGAATACCATTTGATTATCAATGCATTCTTTTACTTGTTCTGAAGTAAGCTCTAAAGTTTTGTCATTCAAACTCTTCAGGCTATTTATCCTTTGAGTATTTATATCGTAACCTATAACCTTATATTGAAAAGAAAAGGCGTGTGCAAGCGGTAAACCTACATAACCAAGGCCAATGATTGCAATCTTCATCGAATTTTATAAAAATTTTTGTACCACTCGACAAAGTTTTTAACACCCTCTTGAACTGACATCGAAGGCTTATAGTTAAAGTCTTTAACTAAATCATCGACATCTGCATAGGTATCTGGAACATCACCATCTTGAAGCGGCAGAAGATTCATTTCCGCCTTTAAACCTAAAGAATTTTCTAGAGCATTGATATATTCCATTAACTGAACTGGATTATTATTGCCAATATTGTAAAGTCTCCATGGGGCTGATGAAGTTCCTGAATCTGGATTATTACTATTCCATTTATCGTTTGGCGTGGCAATTTTATCTATCACTTTAACTACTCCTTCGACTATGTCATCTATGTAGGTAAAGTCCCTTCTGTGATTTCCATAATTAAATACATTAATTGGATCGCCTTTTAACATAGATTTTGTGAATAGAAAAAGTGCCATATCCGGTCTCCCCCACGGTCCATATACCGTGAAAAACCTGAGCCCAGTTGAGGGCAAACTATACAAGTGGCTGTATGTATGAGCCATTAACTCATTTGCTTTTTTTGTTGCAGCATAAAGACTTAGTGGATGATTTACATTGTCATGGATACTAAATGGCATTGACGTATTGGAGCCATATACTGAACTTGAAGAAGCATATACAAGATGCTCAACATCAAAATTCCTGCAACATTCAAGTATGTTCGCAAATCCTGTAAGATTTGTATCAACATAAGCAAATGGATTTTCAATTGAATATCTAACCCCGGCTTGAGCAGCTAGATTGACCACCCTGTTAGGCTTTTCTTTTTTGAAAATTTCAAAAAGACTTTCTCTGTCTTCAATATTAACTTGATAATGCTTATATGACGAATGTATCTTATGTCTTTCGAGTCTTGCTATCTTCAAATTGGGGTCATAATAATCGTTAAGATTATCAATTCCAATAACTTGATTGCCTCTATTCAACAATTTAAGAGACAATGCAGAACCAATAAAACCTCCAGATCCAGTTACTAAAATTTTCATCTAATCTTGTCCGAACAAATCTCTTGTATAAACTTTTTGCATATAGGGTTTTAACTCTTCACTATTTCTATTTGCAATAATTAAATCAGATGTTTCAGCAAATTTTTTGAAGTTATTTGTTATCTTTGAGCGAAAAAAGAAATCTTCATTCATGGAAGGTTCATAGATAATAACATTTATGCCCTTAGCTTTAATGCGCTTCATGATACCTTGAATTGAAGAACTTCTGAAGTTATCTGAATTAGTCTTCATTACCAATCTATATATTCCTACAGTATTTGGATTTTTTTTAATAATCTGTTCAGCGATAAAGTCTTTTCTCGTATTGTTTGCGTCAACAATTGCAGAAATAAGGGAGTTGGGTATATCCTTATAGTTTGCTTTAAGTTGCTTAGTGTCTTTTGGCAAACAATAACCTCCATAACCAAAAGAAGGATTGTTATAAAAATTTCCTATTCTAGAATCTAGTCCAACACCATAGATAATATCCCTTGAAGATAAGTTATGGGACTCCGAATATGAGTCTAATTCATTAAAAAAGGCTATTCTCATTGCAAGATATGTATTACTAAATAGTTTCACAGCTTCAGCTTCAGCCGCTCCCATTTGCAATATTTCAACATCTTTTTTGACTGAGCTTTCCACAAGAAGATCTGCAAAATTCTTAGCGCTAATACTTGAACTCCCAACAATAATTCTTGAAGGGAAAAGATTATCATATAAAGCCTTGCCTTCCCTGAGAAACTCTGGTGAAAAAAAGATTTCCATACTAGGAAATCTTTGCCTGATGCTATCCACATAACCAACAGGAATTGTTGACTTAATAACTATCGTTGCTTGACAATTTATATCATTTAATTCAGCAATAATTTCCTCAATTGAACTTGTGTCAAAATAGTTTTCTTCTGGATCATAGTTTGTCGGTGTGGCAATGATTATGAAATCTGGGTCCGAGTAGGCAAGTTTCCTATTTAAAGTTGCAACAAAATTTAGTTTTTCATTTGCAAAAAAGGATTCAATTTCCTGGTCTTTAATTGGCGATATCTTATTGTTTATACTTTTCACTCTATCATGATCTATATCCAAGGCTATGACATTATTTTTTCTTGCCAAAAGTACCGATAATGATAGGCCTACATATCCTGTTCCAACTACTGTGATATTCATGTATTGTTATTTAATATCTTAATGATAAGTGAAATTACCTCTTTGGGCTCGATACTATTGATGGATAAATCATTTTTGTTTATTTTATAAGGATTTACACCAGAATTTGAACTCACTGCCAAATTCTGCTTTGTTGTAAAACAGTTTCTATCTTTTGGTGTTGAGCCAAATATTAAAACTGAGGGAATATTCATTGCCCACGCTAAATGGCTTGGACCAGTATCTCCTCCAACTAGAAGGTCCGCACTTGAAATAGTGTTTTTAAGTTCTTTTAAATCAAGCTCTGGAGACATTTTGGCTTTTGGATTTAGATTACATAGTTTTAGAGCTAATTTCTCTTCAGACTTTGTTTTCCATAAAACAAGAAAAGTAGCATTAATCTTATTAATTATTTCTGAATACCCAGAAATAGGGTAAATTTTTGATTTAAAAGAAGCTCCTATAACTATCATAATTAGAGGCTTAGGTCTATATTGATAATTCTTTTTAGACAATTTAAAAAAAGGTTTTTTATCAAGAATATCTTCATTCGAAATAGATATATCAAAAACGTTATTAATTAATTTGATATACCTAATAATGACATTTTCTGAGTATGGAATATTAAACTTCTTTGAATAAAATAAAGAGGCTATAGGTTCACGAATAGATTTTTTATCAAATCCGATATGCTGCCCAGCTCGGATAAATCTAGAAACAAGAGCGGACTTTATCAAACCTTGCAAGTCAATTACAATGTCATATTCTTTAATAGATTTCAAATGCCTGTAAAGATTATAAATATTCTTTAATCTTTTTTGTCCATTAAGGCCCTTTATATCTATTGGGATTATTTGATTTATATCAGCGTTCTCAGATAATATATCTGCAAATCTACTTTCTACTATCCAATCAATCTTAATATCTGGCACATACTTCTTTAGAAACTGTGTGACCACCATTGACTGAATGATATCCCCCATGGCAGAAAGTCTAACAATAGCAATATTCATAAGTTACATTATATTTGCCAAAGAGTCCTTATTCTTAGAACAATATCTTTAATGATATAATTCACAAAAATATTATGTCAGATGCCAACCCACCATTAACTACTAATTTCATTCTTAATCAAATTGATCGAGATTTAACTAAAGGCGTTTATAGTTCAATTCACACTAGATTCCCCCCAGAACCTAATGGTTATCTTCACATTGGACACGCTAAATCGATTTTTCTCAATTTTGGAATTGCCAGAAATTATAAAGGTTTATGTAACTTAAGATTTGATGATACAAATCCTTCAAAAGAAGATATTGAATTCGTGAACTCTATTAAAGAGGACATTAACTGGCTTGGTTTTAATTGGGAAGGAAAAGAAAAATATAGTTCTGATTATTTCGACAATTTTTATAAATACGCTATAGAGCTTATTGAAAAAGGTCTGGCTTATATATGCTTCCTCTCAGCGAATGAAGCTAGTGATTACAGGGGAACCTTAAAGGAGCCAGGCAAAAATAGCCCTTATAGAGAAACATCTATTGAAGACAACCTCAAATTATTTAAGCAAATGAAAAATGGTGATTTTAAAAAAAACCATTGCGTTCTTCGAGCAAAAATTGATATGTCTAGTCCATTCATTTGTATGAGAGATCCGATATTGTATCGGATAAGGTATGAAAATCACCATCAGACTGGTGATTCATGGTGTATATACCCTATGTATGATTTTGCTCATTGTATTTCTGATGCTATTGAGGGAATAACACACTCACTTTGTACTCTAGAATTTCAAGATAATAGAAGGTTATATGATTGGATTTTAGAGCATTTAGATGACTTTAATAAACCTAGCAGGCCTCATCAATATGAGTTTTCTAGACTCAATCTTGAGTACACAGTAATGTCGAAAAGAAAACTCAGCATCCTTGTGAAAAACAAACATGTCAATGGATGGGATGACCCTAGAATGCCGACAATTTCAGGTTTAAGAAAAAGAGGTTACTCACCAAAAGCATTAGAAATTTTTTCCGAAAGGGTTGGTATCTCAAAAGTCGACTCAATGACCGACATCAAAATACTTGAAGACGCTATAAGAGATGATTTAAATCTTAATGCTCCGAGAACAATGGGGGTTATCGACCCTGTTAGGGTAATCATCGAAAATTACCCAACTGACTCAATTGAGTCTATTAAAGCTCCAAATCATCCACAAAATCAGACCATGGGTGAGAGGGAAATTTTCTTTTCTAGGGAAATATTTATCGAAAGAGAAGATTTTTGTGAAATTGCACCAAATAATAAATACAAAAGATTATCAATCGGCAAAGAGGTTAGACTCAGAAATGCATATATTATTAAAGCCGTAACTTTTGATACTGATTTTGATGGAAACGTTACAACTGTCTATGCAGAATATGACAAGGAAACATTAGGAAAAAACCCTTCTGATGGAAGGAAAGTTAAAGGCGTTATTCATTTTGTTGAAGCTTCTCAAGCGGTACTAACTGAATTCAAAATTTATGATAGATTATTCTTAACAGAGAATCCAGGAAAACACGATAACTTTGAAGAGTTAATTAATCCGAATTCTCTAGTTTCTACTTTAGGTTTCTGTGAAAGAAATATGATTGGTGCTGAGCTTTTTCAATCTTATCAATTTGAAAGAATTGGTTATTTCTGCAGAGACAGGGACAATGATGACGGAATGCTAGTGATGAACAAAACCGTTTCTCTTCGAGATACCTGGAGCAATTAAACTATCCCATTGATCCAATCATCCACCAGATTTAACTCTTTTGTGCTTGTAAGGTCAATCTTTAAAGGTGTGATAGAAACATAATTATTTTTAATTGCATGGAAATCAGTTCCCGGCCCATTTTTATCTTCTTTACCATTCTCTCCTATCCAATAGAGAGAGGGGTCTTTTTGATCCTGAATGATATTTTCAGATTTATGTCTTTTTCCAAGTTTTGTTGTCATAAATCCTTTAATTTGACTAAAAGGAATATCAGGCACATTAACGTTTAAAACTGTGTCTGTTGATAGTTTCGAGAATTTCATATTATTTACTATCAATTCTGCAACTTCAGCCGCTGTTTCAAAATTTAAACCTTTCCAACTGGCAAGTGAGATGGCAATTGAAGGGTAGCCAACAAATCTACCTTCAATGGCTGCTGCAACAGTTCCTGAGTAAATAACATCATCGCCTAAATTAGGTCCAAAATTAATACCTGAGATTACAAGATCGAAATCATTTTTAAAATACCCACATAGTGCAAAATGGGAGCTATCGCTAGGAGTTCCGTCTATTGTAAAAATTGATTCAGATATTTTTTTGGGCTTTAAAGGCCTATCAATAGTTAGCGAACTACTTGATGCAGATTTGTTTTCAGTAGGTGCAAAGATAGTGACTTGGTGTTCCTTTTCAAGCCTTTTTGCCAATACATTGATTCCTTCGGCAAGATATCCATCATCATTACTTATTAATATTTTCACTAAGAATATTTAAGCTGAACAATGTCTTT
>Ga0181581_10000545_pt1 | contig 28268 bp, 22 predicted proteins | sample 071ome_22_FD_132433 | JGI IMG/M metagenome (GOLD analysis project Ga0181581, IMG submission 132433) | Coastal salt marsh microbial communities from the Groves Creek Marsh, Skidaway Island, Georgia - 071404AT metaG (megahit assembly) | ecosystem: Environmental > Aquatic > Marine > Intertidal... | reverse complement strand
TGCATCGGGGAAGTTGAGGCTGGTCGCCAACATCACTCGCTGACTCTGGGCGTGGGACGTCCACACGGATGCGGATCTCTCCGACGGATCGGCAGCGCCGTAGACGACGACGTTCATGGTGGATCGAAGATCGGCCAGAACCTCGTCGGAGAAGGCGCCCGGAGCGGCGACCAGATTCACCTGGGTCACACCGAGGGTGCGCAACAGATCTCGGCTGCCGTCGGTCAGACCTCGTTGACCGTCGACCATCACGAACGGCTGCTCGTACACCGCAGCCGCCGCCGAGGCGATGAGCGGATCCTGAAAATCTCGTCCACTCGCCATCCACGCCACTCGCGACGTCGACTTGTACCACGAGACACGGGTGAGGAGTTCGGCGGTCTCGTAGCGAGTCGGACCGAAGAACCGAATCACATTGGCTCCAGTGAGCTGCTTCACTGCGGACAACACGTCGTCGCTGACCACGGCCGGACCACCAGCGACGTACACCGTACGAGGGGCCAGACGAACCAACTGATCGCGAGTCGACGCCGGAATCGACGTGGCTGTCACGAGAAGGACAGGGGCATCGACTCGGGCAGCCGTCACACCGGCAGCCAGCGAGTCGGGGAAGTTCGTACCCGTGGCGAGGTAGACGGTCTCAGTCGACGACCAGAACGACGCCGTGGCGGCGGCCGATGCGAATCGATCGGCGCCGTGAACGCGCTTCACGGTTTTACCGTTCATCGGAGAATCGGGAGACGCGTTCTCGTCTGGAGTCTCGACTCGCGGATCCTGAACCTCGACTCCGTTGAAGCGAGCGATGGTGAGGGCATCGTCGACCGAGCCACGAAATTCGAAGTGCATAGGGTCACGAATGACACTCGACTTCGATGCCATCGGCGATGCGCAACCTCCGCTCCAGCCGTAGCCACCCCACAAGAGACCCCACTTCTGCGCCGTCTGGATGACCCATTGCGGGAGGTTCGTCTTCATCGGCATCGCGCACGCAGTGAGGATTCCCTGTGTCGAATCCGGGTAATAACGAATCTCGGGATTGCTCGACACGTTGATGTCGACGGCAAGTCCGTACGAGTGGTACGACAGCGAGTTCGCATCGAGACTCGAACAGTCCTTACGGGAGTTCGAAGTGCAGCGGAAGTTGTAGGCCATCGCATCGTTCAGCCGATAGCCGGCATCTTGAATCTCGGTGAGGAATCCCATGAACAACAGGTGGGCGGCGTACGGCGCCTTGATCTGTTTGGCGTTCAGGCGGCCGACCTTTTCTGGATTGGCCGCCATGTTGGCCTCCCACTCGGCCAGAGCCGGTGAACCGTTGTACGACCAACCGAGCCACTTCCACCCCGCTGATAGCTCCCCACCCACCGACTCATAGGGGAACGGAGGCGTCCCCCAGCCCTTCTCGGCGATCTTGCCCCAATCGGTGATGAGACAACCCGACACGTCGCCGGATGCGATCTGCTCGGTCGAGCACTTGGGCGGCATCGACGGCAGCGTCCACGGCGTGTTGTCGGACGTATCGCCGATCGCTGCTGCACCCGCGACCGACGGACCCGTCACCATCGCCATCACCACGGCCGCATAGGCCACGAGGGCGATCACGAGTATCAGGGGAGCGACTCGCAACGAGCGACGGGGACCTTGGAACACGAGGACAGGTATCGGACGGGTTGGGGCCGACTTGAGGAAAAACTGCAAGGACGGGTCGCGAGCAGGGCCGGAGTACAGTCATCGGGATTCGGGAGGGGCATGATGCGGTTCGAGCAGGGGTTCCGAGGACGAGTGGCCGTCGTCACCGGTGGGGGCACCGGAATGGGCCGTGAACTGGTCCGCCAGTTGGCAGCCGACGGCTGCGACGTCGCCACCTGCGACGTGATCGACGACAACCTCGCCGAAACCCGAGCCCTGTGCTCCGACCTACCTGGCGCCGTCTTCACCTGGATTGCCGACGTTTCTGACGAGTCACAGGTTCTGGCATTTCGCGATGCCGTCGCCGACTGGCGACCGAACGTGCACCTTCTTTTCAACAACGCCGGAATTGGTGGGGGCGGAAGCGTGGTCGACATCGACCGCCAGGAGTGGGAGAAGACCTTCGCCGTTTGTTGGTACGGCGTCTACTACAACACTCTCGCGTTTCTCCCTCTCCTCGTGAAGTCAGACGTGGGCCATGTGATCAACACCAGTTCGGTCAACGGGTTCTGGGCCACCCTCGGACCCGGCGTTCCGCACACCGCGTACAGCGCTGCGAAATTCGCCGTAAAAGGGTTCACCGAGGCGCTCATCACCGACTTTCGTATCAATGCTCCACACCTACGAGCTTCGGTGGTGATGCCCGGACACATCGGCACCTCGATCGCCATCAATTCGCGCAAACTTCTCGGGCAGGATCCCAAAGAGATGACGAGCGATCAGGTGCAAAAGGTGCGTGAACGTCTGGCGCGAACCGGGCTTGATCTCTCAGGCGCGAGCGACGAAGACATTCGCGTGGGTATCCAGGCTCAAGGAGAAGCTTTCCGCGATCAAGCCCCCATGTCGGCCGAAGTGGCCGCGGGCATCATCCTCGACGCCGTCCGAAGCGAGACGTGGCGAGTGCTCGTCGGTGATGACGCGATTCTGCTCGATCAGATGGTGCGCGCCGAACCGACCGAGGCGTATGAACTCGACTTCTTGGCCCGCTTGCACGCCAAGGGAGCCATGACGTTGACCGAACGGGAGTGAGGGACGTCCGAACGTTTTCGGAGATCACCATTCCTGGTTGACTGCCCTCGTGGTCGGTGAACAGTCGAGTATCTCTGCCACGGGCGCGATTGGCGTCCTGCGCGAGGTCAAGGAATTCGAACGTCGAGTCGCTCTCACGCCATCAGCCGTCCGCACACTGACCGAACGGGGTCATCGTGTCGTCGTCGAGACCGACGCCGGACTCGGGTCGGGCTTTCGAGACGACGAGTACCGTTCGGCCGGCGCCGAGATCGCGTCTGATCCCTCTTCGGTGTTCGCCACGGCGACTCTGCTTCTCCACGTGAAGGAACCGCAACCGAGCGAGTTCGCTCTCTTTGGTCCGCAACACACTCTCTTCACGTATCTCCACCTGGCCGCCGAACCCTCGGTGGCTGATGCCCTGTGCAAATCTGGGTGTCGAGCGCTCGCCTACGAATCGGTCGAGGTCGATGGACACCTTCCCCTCCTTGTCCCCATGAGCATCGTGGCCGGACGTCTGTCGACACAGTTCGCCGCCTCTTTCCTCGAGGCGCGCCACGGCGGGCGTGGCATGTTGATGGGAGGTCTCCCCGGCGTCGAACCAACGACCGTCGTCGTCATCGGCGCCGGAACCTCAGGGCGTCATGCCGCTCTCGTTGCGGCGGCCATGGGCGCCGAGGTCATCGTGGTCGATCTCGACCTGGAGCGCGCCCGTGACGTGGCGACAGCCTGTGGTCCGCTGGCGCGGGCGGTGGCATCGGGTCCCGGCGTGATCGACGACCTCGCCCCCACCGCCGAGGTGATGGTGGGGGCAGTGCTCACCCCGGGGAAGAGGGCACCGATCGTGATCACCTCGTCGACACTTGCGCTCATGCCCGAAGGTTCCGTCATCATCGACATCGCCATCGATCAAGGCGGATGCGTGGAGGGGGTCGTCCCCACGACTCATGCCGAACCGCTTCGATCGATGGATCACGTCCGAGTCTCGGCGACTCCCAACATGCCAGCAGCAGTTCCCCGCTCGGCCACCGCTGCTCTCGTCGCCGCCACCCTCCCCTACGTTTCAGCCTTGGCCGACGGGTACGACCAGGCAGTGGTTCGCCACCCCGAGTTGGCCGGGGCCGTCAACGTGGCCAAAGGACGGATCGTCCATCCGGCTGTGGCGGCCGCACTCGGACAGTGATCGTCGCGAGGTTCCCACTTTCGGCGATTCACGCCGAAAGTGAAAGACTTCGGTCATGAGTTCTGACACTGCCATCGCCCAGGTCGAGGCCGCCCTCGACGCACTGCTCGCCGCCCACGACCCGACCTCGATGGACAACATCACGTTCCGCGGCCACCGCTTCGACGCCGGACTGGCGTGGGTTCACTTTCCCGAGGGTCACGGTGGACTCGGTGTACGGCCCGAACTCAACAAGGTGGTCGAAGAGCGACTGCGCAAGGCCGGTGCGAAGCCCCAGGATCCCTCGACGTTCTTCATCGCTCTGGCCGGACCCACGATCGTCACGCATGGATCCGACGAGGTGAAGAAGCGCTTCCTGCGACCGATGTTCACCGGCGAGGAGCGCTGGTGCCAGCTGTTCAGCGAACCGGGTGCGGGTTCCGACTTCGCCGGACTCGGCACGCGCGCCGTTCGTGACGGCGACGAATGGGTGGTGAACGGCCAGAAGGTCTGGAACACCCTCGCCCATCTCGGCGACTGGGGCATGCTCGTCGCCCGAACCGATCCTGATCAGCCCAAGCACAAGGGCATGACCTACTTCGCCCTCGACATGCGCGCTCCCGGCGTCGAGGTGCGTCCGCTTCGCCAGATCACCGGTGAGGCCGAGTTCAACGAGGTCTACATGACCGATGCCCGAGTACCCGACGCCATGCGCATCGGAGAAGTCGGCGAAGGTTGGCGGGTCGCATTGACCACGCTCATGAACGAGCGCACCGCCATCGGAGGCGGAGGCGGCGGCAACGCACGTCGTCGTGGTCCGATCGACGAAGCAGTTCGAATCTTCCGCGAGAAGGGTCACGGGGCCGCTCAACGCGACCGCCTCATGTCGCTCTGGTGCAAGAGCGAAGCGTTACGCCTCACCAACCTGCGAGCGTCACAGGCCGCCAAGGCCGGCAACCCCGGACCCGAGGGCTCGATCGCCAAGTTGATGATGGCCGAATTCAACAAGAAGGTCACCGAGTTCTCGGTCGAACTTCTCGGCGCCGAAGGCATGGTCGACTTCGACTTCACCTTCCGCCGACCCGAAGACCTCTCGGTCGACGGCTCCGAAGGCGGTGTGCGTCACTCGTTCCTGCGCGCCCGCGCCAACTCGATCGAGGGCGGCACGAGCGAGATCATGCGCAACATTCTCGGCGAGCAGGTGCTCGGCCTCCCCGGCGAACCGCGTCTCGACAAAGACCTGCCCTGGATCAAAGTGCCGCGCAACTGATGGCGAGTCGTTGACGGTCAGTCGTCGATCACGCGTCGTCGATCACGCGTCGTCGCTCCGACTTGCGCTGCGATGCCTTCTTTTTCGTGGTGAGTCGCCGCTCGACCGAGCCTTTGGTCGGTTTGGTGGCACGACGTTCCCGAGGGGGCGGTGCCGAGACTCGGTCGAGGAGGTCGGCCAGTCGTTCGAGACACAGCTGTCGGTTACGCCACTGACTTCGGGCCACCTGACTCGACACCTTGATCGTCTCGGGTAAAGACGTGGCCAGTCTCTCGAGTTGGATCAATCGGCCGTGAATCAAATCCCGCCGGACTCGCAGTGTGGCCTGGGTCGAGACCTTGTTCACGTTCTGGCCGCCCGCTCCCCCGGATCGAGCGAATGTCCACTCCATCGCCGCCGCCGGCACCACGAGTCCTCGGGCAGTCACGAGATCGGACTCGGGTGTCACGACCACATCATCACACGAGCTCGGCGAGTAGTTCTCTCACTCGTTCCTTCGGACGGCCGATGATGGCCCGCGTGTCGGTCACGACGACCGGACGTTGAAGCAATTGCTTGTGCTTCACCAACACGGCGACCACTTGTTCGGTGGTAGCCACGTCGTCGTCCGTCAATCCCAGCTTCTTCCAGAGGCTGTCACGACGAACCAGGTCGGTCACCGGGTCCTCGAGCTTTGCGATGACGTCTCGGAGCGTCGCCTCGTCGGGCGGCGTCTTGATGTACAGCACGATCTCGGCACTGACTCCGAGTTCTTCGGCAATGCTCACGGCATTGCTACTGCTGTTTCAATGCGGGTTGTGATAGATGGTGACGCTCACACGGCACCATCTATCGACATCCGCACGATCTGACCCATGTTTCTGGGTGAGACTCTCAACTGCAGCCGCTGGTGGTACCGCACGACGGGCAGGCGTGGCACGAACCGGCCCGCACCATGCTCACACCACACTGCATGCACATCGGCGAGTCTCCGTGGCGCACCTTCGGTCGATCCATCTCGGCCGAGATGTCGCTGATCGGCGCCGGCGGGGCGATACCCATCTCCATCTGCGTGACGAGTTCGTCGACCGACGGAATACTCTTCGGGTCGGCGACCACTTCACTGCCAGTGAACGACTCGACGGCCGACTCCTCGACACCTGGCAACGTCGGCTGCAGTCGCTCGTCGACCGAGAAGATGCCGAGCTCCTGTCGCTCGTCGTAGCTCATGTACTCGAGAGCGAGACGGCGGAACAAGTAGTCCATGATCGACGAGGCGAAACGGATGTCGGGATCGTCAGTCATTCCGGCGGGTTCAAAGCGCATGTTGACGAACGCTTCGACGAAGGCTCGCAACGGCACGCCGTACTGCAGGCCATAGCTGATGCTCTTGGCGAAGGCATCCATGATGCCCGACAAGGTGGAACCCTGCTTCGACACCGTGAGGAACACCTCACCGGGACGACCGTCCTCGTACTCGCCGATGGTGGCGAATCCCTTGCAGTCGGCCACACGGAACTCGAAGGTGCGACCCTTGCGGCTACGGGGCAGCTTCTGGCGCACCGGCTTCTGCACGACCTTCTCGACGATCTTTTCGATCACCTGAGTGGCCGAGTCGGTCACCGTGGAGGAGCTGCTTGTGTCGGCTCCATCCTTCTTGGCCGTCGAGAGCGGCTGGGCCACCTTGCAGTTGTCGCGATAGATGGCAACTGCCTTGAGCCCGAGTTCCCACGACAGCAGGTGGAGCTCTTCGACGTCTTCGACCGAGGCTTCCTCGGGCATGTTGACGGTCTTGGAGATCGCACCCGACAAGAACGGCTGGACTGCGCCCATCATGCGAACGTGACCTTCGTAATGGATCGTGTTGTCACCCATCGAGCAGGCGAACACGGCCACGTGCTCGGCCTTCAGGTGCGGGGCGCCGAGGATCGACTTCTCGGTGTCGATGTACGCAATGATCTCGTCGATCTGCGTGGCGTCGTAACCAAGACGACGCAAGGCCCACGGGATGGTCTGGTTGACGATGACCATCGTTCCACCACCGACCAACTTCTTCATCTTGACGAGACCGAGGTCGGGCTCGATACCTGTGGTGTCGCAATCCATCATGAGTCCGATGTTGCCGGTGGGGGCGAGAACGGTGGCTTGACTGTTGCGCACTCCGTACTCCTCGCCATCACGCACAGCCGACTCCCAGGCTTCCTGTCCGGCGCGCACGAGATCGGCCGGCACCACGTCTGCGTTCTCGATCTGGTAGCTGGCGTCGCGGTGCATGCGCAGAACGTTCAGCATGTAGCGCTCGTTCTCGGCGAAACCGGCAAACGGTCCCATACGACTGGCCGTGCGAGCGCTGGTGGCGTAGGCATGGCCAGTCATGAGGCTCGTGAGAGCCGCCGCCCACGAACGTCCGGCAGGTGAGTCGTACGGAAGGCCGAGGGCCATGAGAAGCGCCCCGAGGTTGGCATAACCGAGACCGAGCTGACGGAACTTGCGGCTGTTGTCGCCGATCTTCTCGGTCGGGTAGTCGGCTCGGCCGACGAGAATCTCCTGAGCGGTGAAAACCGTCTCGACCGTGTGCTTGTAGGCCTCGACATCGAAGTTGCCCGACTGGTCGAGGTACTTGAGCAAGTTGATCGACGCGAGGTTGCAGGCCGAGTTGTCGATGTGCATGTACTCACTGCACGGATTGGATCCGTTGATACGACCTTCGGCGTGCGCGGTGTGCCATTTGTTGATCGTGGTGTCGAACTGCAGACCCGGATCAGCGCACTCCCACGATGCTTGAGCGATCTGACGCCACACGTCACGAGCACGAACCGTGCGCACTGGCGAGCCGTCGGTGACAGCCCGGTACGACCAATCGGCGTCGTCGACCACGGCCTGCATGAACTCGTCGGTGACGCGAACCGAGTTGTTGGCGTTCTGGTACTGGATACTGAACGAGTCGGATCCGTCGAGGTCCATGTCGAATCCGGCATCGCGCAGGACACGCGCCTTCTTCTCCTCTTTCGACTTGCACCAGATGAACTCTTCGACGTCGGGGTGGTCGACGTTCAAGATGACCATCTTCGCTGCGCGGCGGGTCTTGCCGCCCGACTTGATCGTTCCGGCCGAGGCATCGGCTCCACGCATGAACGACACCGGACCGGAGGCCGTGCCGCCTCCGTTCAGCAACTCGACACTGGACCGGATCTTCGACAGGTTGATACCCGAACCCGAGCCACCCTTGAAGATCACGCCTTCTTCGCGGTACCAGTTGAGGATTCCGTCCATGGTGTCGTCGACGGCCAGGATGAAGCAGGCGCTCGCCTGCTGTGGAACGCCCTTCACGCCGATGTTGAACCACACCGGACTGTTGAAGGCGGCGCGCTGGGTGACGAGGATGAACTTCAGCTCGTCACTGAACGCCGCTGCCTCGGACTCGTCGACGAAATAGCCGCCCTCGCGACCCCACTGGGTGATGGTGTCGACCACCCGGTCGATCACCTGACGCAACGAGGATTCGCGCTCGGGCGTTCCCGGGGTGCCACGGAAGTACTTCTGAGCGACGATGTTGGTGGCGTTCAGCGACCAAAAGGTCGGGAACTCGACGCCGAGTTGCTCGAAAGCAACCGAGCCGTCCTTCCAATTCGAGATACGCGCATCTCGCGTCTCCCACTCGACCTGTTCATAGGGGTGCACCCCCGCCGTTGTGAAATGCCGGTTGATGCCGATGGCGAGGCGGTCAGGTGCGAGAGACATAGCAGGTCCTTTTTGGTGTCGAAATCGGGTGTCGGTCGGTTGAAGAATGAATTCAGGAGAACACAAGATGTGGTGGTTACGTCCCCCCGGCTCGCGTCCCACCACAAGTGGTTGTGAGATTACAGCAGTGTAACTACAGCCATGTCAACGATCCTCCGCGAAGTCCCTGCGTACATGCCATCTCCTCGTGGCCGTGAGAGTGAGAATCGTCGAGGTCTCGATCCACAGGGGTGGCGTCCCCCGCAGGTTCAGATCGAACTCCCGCCCGATCCAGCTGCCCATCCGACGCCCACGACAGTCCCCGGAATCACCCGTTGACCACCGTGACAGCACCTCGCGAGTCCCCTCGCCACGGTTCGGAAGCCACCCCTGTGTCACGTCTCCACGGTACGGCCGAACCCCTGTGGGAAGGAAGTGGACAACCGTGTGAATTAGCCGATTTTTATGGGGAAAAGCCTGTGGAAGGAGCTGTGGAGAAACGGCCCTCAGATGGGGACAACCGTGACCGGAATCCCGTTCAGGACCGACGTACCCGACAGCGGGTCGAGGGCCTGGTCGTCGGTCAGCACATTGGAATTCACTCCGGCCCGCTCGGCGGCCACGCGAAGTCGGGTTCCTGCGACACCATGGCCCCATCCATGCGGCAGGCTCACGACCCCCGGGCGGATGTCTTCGGTGATTTCCACGACGGCATCCAGCTGACCCACCCGCGACTCCACGCGCGCCGGATGTCCGTCGCGCACACCGAGTCGCTGCGCGTCATCGGGATGAACATGAAGAGTGCAGCGGGGTTTGCCCTTCACCAGAACCTCGATGTTGTGCATCCACGAATTGTTCGAACGAAGGTGTCGTCGACCGACCAACACGAGCTCGCGCGCAGCGAGTTCGTCGATCGACGCTTCGAGACGAACGACATCGGCGAGTAATTCGTCGGGCGCGAGTTCGATACGACCCGAACGCGTCCGTAACGCATCGGGAAGCCGCGGTTGCAGTGCGCCGTAGTCGACGCCATGCGGATTGGCGAGAAGAAGATCGAGGCTCGCGCCATTCGTATTCGTTCCGAAGGCCGCACCGTACGGTCCTGTCTGCAGCATGAAGTCGAGCAACCGTGCCGGACCACGTCGACCCTTGGCGTCGAGCAACGCTCGAATCTCATCGGCGTCACGTCCGTGAATCAACGATGACGGATCGGCCACCGAATGACGCACGAGACCGTCGATGTTGGCGTCGTCGGCGGCGAACACGTCGGCATCGGGTCCGAAACCCTGAGCAATCAACGCCAACTTCAGGAGGATCTCCCACTCGTCCGGCTGATCGCCGTCGAGAGGAAGCACCGCCTCGCTGTAATTCGCAACATTGCGAATGGCGAAACCGTAGAGAGCGACGTCGTAATGGTCGCGCTGCAACTGCGAGGGCGGCGGGAGTATCACGTCGGCGTGACGCGTCGTCTCGTTGAGATAGATGTCGACGCTCACCATGAAGTCGAGGGACGCGAGTGCTCCTGCGAGCCTGTCGGAGTGCGGTGTAGACAACACCGGATTTCCCGCCACAGTCACAAGAGCACGGATTCTCTGATCGCCGGCTTCCTCGATCTCTTCGGCCAAGGCCGCCACCGGATACTCACCCATCACTTCGGGATGACCACTCACGACAGTTCGACCACCACCGCGACCGATCCGGAATCCGGAACCCGACCCCGCTTTGCCACGGGTGGTGGGGTTTCCGATCACTGGTGCGGTGAACATGGCGCCTCCACGTCGATCGAGGTTGCCGGTCAACGTGTTCACGACATCGACGAGCCACGACGCCGTGGTGCCGAACTCGGTGGTCGTCGTTCCGATTCGGCCGTACACGACCGCCGTTGGCGCCTCGGCCAATTCGTGGGCGAGCCGCCGAATCGTGGAGGGCGACACTCCGGTCACCTCCGACACTCGCTCGGGTGTGAAGGCGGCGCTGGCCTCACGTATTTCGTGATCACCAGCGAGGTGCGGCGCCAATCGTTCATCGATGGCCACCAGATCGTCAGCGAACAATACGTTGACGATCGCCATCAGGAGGTGTGCGTCGGTTCCGGGACGAATGGCAACCCATTCGTCGGCCGCTTCCACTGTTCGACTTCGTCGCGGATCGACGACAACCAGCCGACCACCGCGCGCACGCAAAGCTTCGAGGCGACCCGGGAAGTCCGGGGCGGTGCACAAACTGCCGTTCGACGCATATGGATTCGCGCCAAGCATGAAGACGTAGTCAGTGTGGTCGAGGTCAGGCACCGGAACGCTCACCGGCGTTCCGAACATGTAGCCGGCCGCGACTTGTTTGGGCATCTGATCGACCGTCGAGGCGCTGAAGCGCCGCTTGGTACCGAGTGCCTGCAGGAGGCTTCGGTTGTACATCATGGGTGCCAGGTTGTGTGCGCCTGGATTACCCAAGTAGGTGGCGATCGATTCGCGTCCGTATTGATCGATGATGTCGGTCAATCGACCGGCGATCTCGTCCCACGCCTCGGCCCACTCCACTTCGACATGTTCCCCGTTGCGTTTCACGAGCGGACGACGAAGTCGATCGGGATCGTCGTGCAACTGCTTCAGTGTCGAGCCTTTCGGGCAGATGTAGCCGTGCGAGAAGACGTCGTCGCGGTCGCCGCGGATGCGCGTGACGCGGGGTCCCGACGGGGACATCTCGACCGAGACTTCGAGGCCACATGTGGCTTCGCACAACGGACACGTGCGGTACTTAGTGATGAGATCGCCCACATGGCGACTCTAGGTCGGATCAGGCGACGGGAGTTTTGTCGAGAAGTGCGACCTCACGCTGGAAGTCCTCGGCCGCGTCGAAATTCTTGTACACACTTGCAAAACGCAGATACGCGACGTCATCGAGATCTCGTAGGCGTTCGAGCACTGCCAAGCCGACTCGCGCGCTCGTCACCTCGGACGACCCGCTCAGGCGAAGTTCTTCCTCCACCGATTCCGCAAGCATGGTGGCCGCCTCGGCGTCGATCGGTCGACCCTTGGCAGCCGCCAGGACACCACTCGTGACCTTGACCGGATCGAAGGGTTCGCGGCCGCCTTTGGTCTTGACCACCATGAGAGTCACCTCGTCGACTCGTTCGTAGGTGGTGAACCGATGCCCGCAGGCCGGACATTCGCGGCGACGGCGGATAGCGACACCCTCTTCAGCGGTACGAGAATCGACGACCTTGGTGTCGTCGTGGCGACAGATCACGCACCTCATGGCCCCACAGGGTACTCCTGCCAGCCCGAGGCCAGGAGCCACGTTCAGGGGAGAACAAGGATCTGACCGACGTCGATGGACGCGCCACCGTTCAACGAGACCAGGTCGGCGACGTAGCCACGGATACTGCCGGTGGTGAGCGATGATGCGATCGACCACAGAGTGTCGCCCGGCTGAACGACGTAGACGCCATCGCTGATAACAAAGGCCCCCGACACGTCGACCCCAGCAACTGGAGCAGGCAGGGTCGCACCGGGCGTCACCGCGGAGACGGGGGCAGCACCGTCTCCGCGGCTCGCCAGTGAACGAATGCCGACGGAGGCGGCAAACGTCAGGATCAAGGTCAGGGCGGCGACAACCATTCGCCGGCGGCGGTAGATCGTGGCCATGTCGGGACGGGGACGAGCCGACGTGCGAACTTCGATGATGTAACGGGGATCGAGGGCAAGGGCCATGGTGATCGTCCTTTCTCTACTTCGGGTCTGTTCTTCGGGTCTCTTGGTGAGGTCGGGTACCAGTCGTGGACACCATGCCAAAGGGGTGTGGCATGCCCTCGTCCGACCGGAGGATCGAACGGGTGTTCGCAGGATATGAGAACACCTGTTCGTTGTCAACCTCCCCCGAACAGATGTTTCCCGAACACATGTTTGACCTGGACCCCGAACATCCGTACGATGACCCCCATGAGCGACACGACCCTCACCTCCCGTCAGCGCGGCATCCTCGAATTCATCGAGGCCACCATGGCCGATCGGGGGTACCCGCCCTCGGTCCGTGAGATCGGTGAAGCGGTCGGACTCACCTCCCCCTCCACGGTGCACAATCATCTGTCCACCCTCCAGCGCCTCGGCTATCTCGAACGAGATCCGAACCTCCCCCGAGCCATCAAGGTGAACTGGGACCGCAACTCCGGCGCAATCATCGCCCGCAGCCGAGTACACCACGTCCCGCTCGTCGGTGACGTGGCCGCCGGTACCGACGTGCTGGCTCAGCAGAACGTCGAAGAACTTCTGCCCCTTCCGGCCGATTTCACCGGTGACGGCGAGCTCTTCATGTTGCGAGTTCGCGGTGACTCGATGATCGACGTGGGCATCATGGACGGCGATTACGTAGTCGCCCGCCAGCAAGCCACCGCTGTCGATGGCGAGATCGTGGTCGCCGGAATTCCCGGCGACGAAGCCACCGTCAAAACCTTCACTCGTCAGGGATCGCGTGTGGTTCTGAAGCCGGCCAACAGCCGTCTCGCTCCCCTCGATTTCGATGCCGACGACGTTCGTGTTTACGGGAAAGTCGTCACCGTTCTACGCCGCTTGTAACGCTGGCACGATCGGCGAGTCGTGGCGGGGCCCATGGCCCGCGTCGGCGACGGCGGCGAGACATCGACGTCGCAACGACCCCGATGATCCCCATCACCACGCCGAGCATCACCATGACCGCACCGGTGATCGCCATCGGCGATTCCACCGGAACCACCCGTCGGCCAAAGGCCAGCACATCGGCGAGGTCGTCCGACGCCACACTGATGGCGTAACGCCTCCCGGCTTCCATCGTGAACGATCCCACGGCCCGGCCCGAATACTCGGGCAAGTCGTACGTCACCCCCGAACCCGCCGGAACGACCCAGGGAGCCTCGAAGTCGGGGGCATCATCGGCTGAGCGCACGACGAAGGTCGGCGTCGGACGACCCGAGATGTCGTAGGACCGATCATCGTTCGAACAGTCTCCGATGTCGCCGATTCGACCTCTCGTCTCGACATAGGCGTACACCGTGGTGTCGGTATCGACGGTCATGACCCCTTCGCAGCCCACGGGTACGCGAACGAAGTCGCCGACGATCGATTGATCACGAAAGACGCTCGTGATCACGGTGGCGAAACCAACCACAGTCGCGAGCGCCGCCACCATCAGCACCCATGTCGACCGTCGCCAACGACGCATCAGGAACCGCCGAGTCGGCGAGCCACGAGTTCGATGCGGTCAGTGGGCTGTACGACGGCTACTCGTACGAAATCGGCACTCTGCGAACCGTAGAACTCGCCGGGACTCACGAGAGCACCGCCGACAGCAGCCAACCGCTCGGCATAGGCCCACGCATCACCAACGCGATACCAGAGGTAGAAACCGCCGTCTGGCCGTGGAATCTCGACGTTCGACCAGTCCGACAACACGCGGGCCATGGTCTCCAGTCGCTCGGCGTAGAGCTGACGTTGTTCGGCGACGTGTGCGTCGTCGTCGAGCGCGACCACGGCCGCCGCCTGCGCCGGTCCAGGCACCATCATCCCGACATGCTTACGGACCTCCGACAGATACGAGACCAGTTCGTTGTCACCGGCATAGGCACCCACCCGCAGACCGGCAAGGTTCGAACGCTTCGACAACGAATGCACCGCGAGAACACCATCGGTTCCGTGTTGCAGAATCGACTGGGGTGGACCCGACCAGGTGAATTCGGCGTAACACTCGTCGCTCACCACCGGAATATCTCGTGCTCGGCCCCATGTTGCGGCGGCTCCGAGATCGTCGAGGGCTCCCGTCGGATTCGACGGGCTGTTGACCCACAGCACGAGAGCTCGCTCGACATCGGATTCGCTCACCGCATCGAGAACGATGCGACCGGTCGCGTCACAGGGAACCGCGACGGCGCGACAGCCGGCGAGTATCGCCCCCATCTCGTAACTCGGATACGACACCGCCGGGTACAGCACGGTGTCCCGCTGCGGAGAACGCAGACGAAGCCACTGCGGAAGCGTGACGACGAACTCTTTGCTCCCGACACAGGCGGCGATCTGGTCGGGTTGGAGATCGATGCCGAAACGACGATTCGCCCAACGCGAGAAGGCGCTGCGCAACGGCAACGATCCGATCGATGGCGGGTAGCTGCGCTCGGTGCCGCTCGACGCCAAGGCGTCGAGCACCGAACGCGGTGGGGGGTCGCACGGCGTGCCGATCGACAAGTCGACCAGCCCTCCATCCAACCGTGCACCGGCGGCCTTGAACGCGTCGAGGCGGTCGTAGGGATACGGCGGCGGAACGAACCCTTCACTCATGTCCATCGAGTCCCATGTTGGCCGCCACGGCCTGATCGACGACGAATCGGCCGAGTCTCCCGGCCGACGCGTCCGACAACCGGGCTCGAACTCGGGTCCCGGCCTCCTCGGGAGAGATCGACACCACCTCCCCCTCACGGTGCACAGCGGCCAAGATGTCGCCCCGGTCGTAGGGAATAAGCAGTTCGACGACCGTCGAGATCGATCGCAAACGATCGGAGAGAGTTCGCAGAAACGTATCGATACCAGCGCCGGAGCGCGCGCTCACCCCGACCGAACCCGGATGACGGGCCACCAGTTCGGCCACCGATTCGGGATCGAGGTCTGACTTGTTGAACACGATTAGTTCAGGCACCGAACCGGCACCGATCTCGTCGAGTACCGCGCGTACGGCATCGATTTCGCCGTACGGGTCGGACGACGAACCATCGACCACGTGCACCAAATAGTCGGAGCGACCCACGGCTTCGAGGGTGCTCTTGAATGCTTCGACGAGACCGTGCGGAAGGCGACGCACGAATCCCACCGTGTCGGTGAGCAGCACCGGTTCGCCACCCGGCAACGACAATCGACGCGTCGTCGGGTCGAGGGTCGCGAAGAGACGATTCTCGGCGAGCACACCGGCTGCTGTCAGCCGATTGAGAAGGGTCGACTTACCGGCATTCGTGTAGCCGACGATGCTGACCGTCGCGAGGCCACTACGTGTGCGGCCCTTGCTCTGCAACGCGCGTGTTCGGCCCAGATCGGCCAGTTCGTGCTCGAGGCGCGAGATCCGCTTCTGAATACGGCGACGATCGACCTCGAGCTTGGTCTCACCACTACCGAATCGTGCGCCAACGCCACCACGCTGCTGCGAAAGCTTGGCTGTCGCACCACGGCGGAGTCGCGGCAATCGATACCGGAGGAGAGCCAGTTCCACTTGAGCCTTGCCCTCCAAAGTACTGGCGTTCTGAGCGAAGATGTCGAGGATCACCGCGGTCCGATCGATCGCCGTTCGACCGAGCAGCTTCTCGAGGTTGTACTGCTGAGCCGGAGCCAACTCGTTGTCGAAGACCACGGTGTCGGCGTCGACGGCCAGACACAAATCGCGTAATTCCTCGGCTTTCCCTTTCCCCACGTACCAGGTGTGGTCGGGAGTGTCACGCCGTTGAGTGAGTCGAGCCACCACATCGGCTCCCGCAGTGTCGACCAACAACTCAAGTTCGTCGAGACCGGCGTCAGTCTCGTCATCGGTGCGGCCGTCGAGAGTGACGCCGACGATCACGATCTTCTCACGAAAACTGCGCTCGATCAGCGTGCGCCCGAGCGCTTCGCTGTACGGCGTGTCGCTCACAGATGCACCGTGATCGATGCGACGAAAGTCGCCGGACCCACAAGGGTCGCACGCCGCGTGTCACGATCGAATCTGACTCGCGCGTCGCCTCCGGGCATGTGCACGAGAACTTCCGACGTCATCGCCGGGACGAGACCCCACGACAGCGCTGCGGCGGCTGAGGCACAGGCACCGGTTCCACAGGCCAAGGTGATTCCGGCCCCCCGTTCGTGCACACGCATAGTGATGGCGTGGGGTTCAGGGCCCGGTTCGACGATCTCCAAGTTGACGTAGGGAATCTTGGCTCCGAGCGCCAGCAGATCGACCGCCTCCACGTCGTCGACTCCGACAACCGAATGTGGATTGCCGAGTGAGAGATGACTGACCGGACGATCGGGGTGGCACTCGAGGGTCGCCCAGTCGGCGGGTTCGTCCATGTGGTCGACTACTCCCATGTCGACGATCACCTGCACGGTGTCGTCGTCGGACCAACCTTCGACGGTCACCACCTTCTCGCCGGCATCGGTATGAACTACGTACTCGGCTCCGTCGGCACCACCGCCAGCCCAATGTGCGGCCTGCACCAGACAACGAATGCCATTGCCACTCATTTCGGCACGGCCACCGTCGGCGTTGTGAAGGATCATGTGGAGCCGACCGCTCTCGAGAGTACGTAGCAGCAGCAATCCATCGGCACCCACGCCGAAACGTCGGTCACAGAGCCGCTTGGCCACATCGGCCCAGTCGTCCCGTGCGACGAGAGACGAATCCTGGTCGAGGTCGAGAACGAGAAAATCGTTCCCTAAAGCCTGATGTTTCGACAGAACCACGTGCATGCACTGGCCACACTACGTCAGCCGACGCCGACCCATAGTGCGTGAATTCGACCGATGACGTCACTCATCACGTCGACATCATCGTCGAGATCGAACCAGACGATGCGGGGATCCCGACGGAACCACCGTTCCTGGCGAACCGCGAACTGGCGAGTTCGCAGGACGATCGTCTCGACGGCATCCGACAACGAGAGTCGACCGGCCAGATGCTCGAAGAGTTCGTGATATCCGAGTGCACGGGAGGCCGTCCGCGAGAGCGGGCCCTCGGTCAGGTGACGCGCCTCGTCCAGCCAGCCAGCATCCAGCATGAGGTGGACTCGCGCCTCGATACGACGAGCCAGGACGTCACGCTGCCACCGCAGGGCGACCTGGAGCACGTCGGTCGGTGGGTAGGTGTCGACGCCCGGCCCGAATGACGAAAATTGCCGACCACTTCCTTCGATCACTTCGAGGGCCCTCAGGACGCGGCGGCTGTTGTTGGGCTCGATTTTGGATGCCGCTTGTGGATCACGCTCGACGAGTCGGGTGTACAAAGCCTCGACACCAAGGTTCTCGATCTCGGAGTCGAGCCGAGCGCGGGTCTCGGGCCACTGGCCGGGGATGTCGAGATCGTCCACGACGGCGCGCACGTACAACCCGGTTCCACCGACGAGGAGTGGAATCGCACCACGCCGAGCCATGTCGTCGCGCACGACTCGATAGTCGGATTGAAAACGGGCGACCGTGAAATCATCGGTCGGATCGACGAGGTCGATCAGGTGGTGACGAATCCTTTTCTGCTCATCAGCCGACGGCTTTGCCGTTCCGACGTCCATGCGCCGATACACCTGCATCGCATCGACCGAGACGATCTCGACCGGCGCCGAAGCACTCGACAAGCGATCGGCGAGCGCCATGGCCACGGACGACTTCCCACTCGCCGTGGGTCCAAGAATGGCTAGCGGGCGCACGGATGTCAGAGCGATGAGACCGGTATACGTACCCGGTGTGACGGCTCGACCGTGATCTCCCGAAACTCGCCGACGAGGTGGTGAGCGGCGGCGTCGGTGATCTCGACGAGACCGTAGCTACCCACACGGACAGGCACATTCGGCCGGAAGTGAACCAGCTTGTTCTGACGCGTCCGTCCGGACACGACGGCCGGATCTCGCTTCGACGGACCTTCGACGAGGACTTCTTCGATACGTCCGATGCGGTTGCGATGACGCCGCACAGCCGAGCGCTCGACGACGAGACGAAGCCGCGAGAAGCGGTCGGCGACCACGTCGTCAGGCACGAACTGGTCGACCATCGTCGCCGCCTCGGTCCCGTCGCGGGGAGAAAAGATGAAGGTGTAGGCGTAGTCGTATTCGGCTTCGGCGGCGACTTCGAGAGTGCGTTCGAAGTCGTCGTCGGTCTCGCCCGGGAACCCCACGATGATGTCGGTGCTCACGGCCAGATCATCGACCAGTCGACGTGCCGTTGCGAGCCGCTCGAGATAGCGGTCGGCGGTGTAACCACGATGCATGAGGGCGAGGACCCGGTCGCTGCCCGACTGCATCGGATAATGGAGGTGTTCACACACGGTGCCGGTGGCCGCCATCGCCTCGAAGGTCTCGCTACGCATGTCTTTGGGATGCGGGCTCGTGAAACGGACACGACGGATACCCGAAACCGACCCCACCTCGCGAAGGAGGTCGGCGAAAAGTGGTCGAAGCGTCGTATCTTCACCATCACGACGACGCGCCAACTGGATGTCTCGCCCGTAGCTGTTGACGTTCTGCCCGAGCAGGGTCACCTCGGTCACTCCTTGAGCGGCAAGTTCTCGAACCTCGGCCACGACGTCGTCGAATGGTCGGCTGATCTCGGCACCGCGAACGGAGGGGACGATGCAGAACGCACACGAATTGTCACAGCCGATCTGAATGGTGACCCAGGCGTCGTACGACGTCGTTCGCTTGGCGGGAAGAGCCGAGGGGAAGAGGACGTGGTCGTCGAATACCGCCTCGTCGAGAATTTCGGTGACTGGTCCGCTGATTCGCGACTGATTCAGAAGATCAGCCGCTCGATGGACGTTGTGAGTGCCGAGAACGACGTCGACCCATGGCGCACGTTCACGCACGACGTCGCGATCCTTCTGAGCCAAGCAACCCGACACCACGATCTGACGTTCGGGACGTTCGTCCTTCCATTTACGCAACCAGCCGAGATGTCCGTACAGCTTGTTGTCGGCGTTCTCGCGGATACAGCAGGTGTTGAGGACGATGACATCAGCGGACTGATCGTCGTCGATTGCGGTCATCCCGTCGGCCTCGAACAGTCCGGCGATCCGTTCGGAGTCGTGTTCGTTCATCTGACAGCCGAAGGTTCGGACCGAGAACGTTCGCGGAGCGTCCATCACCCCGCAGGTTACCGGCGCCCCGGACTGGGTTCAGCCGTCGACGTAGTCGCGCAAACTTCGAGAATTCGACGTGTGCCGAAGACGCGACAGTGTCCGAACCTCTATTTGCCGGACGCGTTCCCGAGTGATCTGGAAGGCACGTCCTACTTCCTCGAGGGTCGCCCCTCCCGAACCGTCCAACCCGAATCGCATACACATGACGGCTTGATCGCGTGCGGGAAGATCGGAGATGACCGTACGCACTGCGTCCCTCAGGTACTCCCGTTCGAGGGAGTCACTCGGGTCGTCGGAGTTCTCGGCCGCCAGATCGTCGGCGTATGTGTGATCAGAATCGCTACGCAGGGGCAGGTCGAGGCTGGTCGTGTCGCGTCCGATGTGGAGGAGCTCGGCGACTCGGTCGGCCGACTCGCCCAACCGTTCTGCGATCTCGGCCACCGTGGGCTCGTGTCGCAGTTCAGCCATGAGTTCGCGTTCTGTTCGACGGATGCGAGCCAGGTGCTCGATCGTGTGTGCCGGTAGACGAATGTTGCGACTCTCTTCGGCAGCCGCTCGCGAAATTGCTTGGCGGATCCACCACGTGGCATAGGTGGAGAACTTGAAACCGCGGGTGTGGTCGAACCGCTCCACGGCCTTCATGAGGCCGATGTTTCCGCTCTGGATGGCATCAGCCAGTGGCATGGAGGGCCGAGTGAAACGTTTGGCGATGCTCACCACCAAACGGAGATTGGCGGTGATCAAGTCGTGGCGGGCCCTCTCTCCGGCATCGACCAATCTCGTCAGCCGACGGCGCTCGATCGCGTCCACGTCAGTCGAAGTCTCGAGAAGGAGTTGCGCACCTCGCCCCTTTTCGATCGCCCGAGCCAATCGTCGCTCCCCCTCGGCGTCGAGGAGGTGAACCTGACTGATCTCGTACAGATAGATCTTCAACGAGTCGCCCTCGACCCCGGTCGGTCGTATGCCGGATCGACTGCGTCTCGTCGTCCTCGACGCAGACGACGTCGGTCGAATTTCGCTCGACTCGAGCAATGGCCGACGCAACTCTCCACTGTCGTCGATCTCGAAGCCTTGATCGACGACGATTCCGGCGCCTTCGATCGCGTGGCGGATCGACTCGATCGTCTCCGGTGAGAGCTCGACATCGTGAAGGACGTCGACGATCTCCTCCGCGGTGAGACGTCCACGTCGACGACCGCGAGCGACGAGTTCATTCCAGTCACCCGGTGCGACACCGGGAACGGGTGGAACACTCGACTCAGCTCCGGTCGACACCCTCACCCCCAAGTTCTCCGTCGCACGGCGAACCCGGAACAGCGAATCAGTCGTGCGGAGCAGACACCCCCGACCGCTCCACGAGCCACCCTAGCAAGACCGTTCCGGCCCCTTGAGCGGTGCGTTCACTGCCGAGATCCTCGAGATGGCGACGGGCTTCGCCGTCGGCACGTATCTCTTCCGCGTCGGTGACTCGAGTGCGTGTTGCGAGCGCACGACGTACCGCCACTCCGATCAGATCGAAGGCCACCGACGACGGTTCCACGTCGATGTCGGCCACGGCGGCCCGTTCGAGAAGCTCGCGAACTTCGGGGTCGGCCAGGGACATGGCGTTGTCGATCAAGGTTCCATCCGTCGACTCGGAGGCCTCGGCCAGGGCGAGGAACGCTCGACGGGCCACGTCGTTCGCGAACAGATCTTCGATCAACCAGGGGGCGATCGAATCCCATGACTGTAGGAGCAACGCGACTGCCGCGAACTCGGCAGTGAATTCGGGAACGGCGGCGACCGCCGGAACGATCTCGTCCTCACGAGTCTCGACCACACGGCGCTTCTCGGCCTGTCGCGACAGATCGGCGACCGGGATTCCCACGCGTGCGGCGACCTCTCCGGCGTAGAGCTTGCGCACGTTCACATCAGGGTGTTCGTTGATCACTTCGAGGGCTCGCGTCGCCACTCGGGCACGATCTTCGGGACTTCGCAACGACGCCTGACTGACCACGCGATTCACACGGAATCCGAGGAACGGCATGGCGTCGTCGATCGCCGCCGCCAAGGCATCCGGATCGGACGAGGCGAGATCCCCGGGATCCTTTCCCTCGGGGAAGCGGGCCACCGATACCTCGACCTTGTACTTACGCTCCCACTCGTAGAACTTCTCGGCCGCGCCCTGGCCGGCAGCGTCGGCATCGAACGCCAACACGACCTTGCTCGCAAATCGCTTCAACACGCGAACGTGTTCTTCGGTGAAGGCCGTTCCGCACGTGGCCACTGCACGCGGGACTCCGGCTCGGTGGAATCCGATGACATCGGTGTATCCCTCGCACACGATGACCTGATCGGCCTTCACGACGTCGTTCTTGGCCCAGTTGAGCCCGTACAGCGTCTTCGACTTCTGGTACACCTTCGTCTCGGGCGAGTTCTTGTACTTCGCGGGATCGGTACTCCCCGGGAGGATGCGTCCCCCGAACGCGACCGCTTCGCCACCGTCGGTGAAGATTGGGAACAACACACGCGCCCTGAATGCGTCCTGCAGACGGTTGGCTCGGTTGGTGAAGGCCAAACCGGTGTCGCGTAACACGTCGTCGGCGAAACCCTCCTTGCGAAGATGGCCGCTCAGAGCGTCCCATTCGTCGGGCGCCCATCCCAGACGGAACTGTCGGGCGACGTCGCCGGCGAGTCCGCGTTGACGCAAGTAGTCGCGGGCCGGTCGGGCCTCGGGGGCAGTGAGCAACTGCTGGTGATACCACTCCACTGCCGACTCCAGAGCCGCCACCAGTTGCTTGCGACGCTGACGATCCTTCCCCTCACCACCGCTCGTGTATCGGAGCGTCATCCCGGCGCGTCCGGCCAACTTCTCGACCGCCGACACGAAATCGACGTGCTCGATCTCTTGGACGAAGGTGAAGATGTCGCCACCGGCCTGACATCCGAAACACTTGTATCGACCGGTCTCTTCGCGAACGTTGAACGACCCCGATTTTTCGGCGTGGAACGGACACAGCCCGACCCAGTTCCGGCCAGTCCGACGCAGGGTCACATACTGTTGCACCACGTCGACGATGGAAACCGACGAGCGGACTCGCTCGATGTCCTCGTCGTGGATCGCCATGCTGGAAGGCTAATGGCCGCGAACTTCGTCGCCAGCCGGAGAACGAAGAGACAAGCCGATAGCGCCGGCCAGAACGATGGCGATGACCACGAGAGATACCCAGGTGGGGATGTGGTACCAACCGTGGATCAGCATCTTCACCCCCACGAAGGCAAGGATGATCGCCAGACCTTCCTTCAGATAGGTGAACCGCGCGTGGGCGTCAGCCAACAAGAAATAGAGCGCGCGCAACCCAAGTATCGCGAACGCATTCGACGAGAAAACGATGAACTGTTCACGGCTGACGGCCAGGACCGCCGGAACCGAATCGACAGCGAACAGGACGTCGGTGAACTCGATCAGGATCAGAACGGCGAAGAGAGGGGTGGCCAGGCGTCGTCCGTTGCGCACGGTGAACATCTTTTGACCGTCGAACTCGGGAGTACTCGGAACCAGCCGGTTGATCAGTCGCAAGAATCGACTCGATGCCGGATCGATCTCGTCGCCTCCTCCGAGCACCAATTTGAGGGCGGTGTACACCAGGAACCCCCCGAAGACGTAGAGAATCCAGTCGAATCGCTCGATCAGCGCGACCCCGGCAAAGATGAAAATCGCTCGCATGGCGAGGGCCCCGAAGATGCCCCAGAAAAGGACTCTGTGCTGGTAGCGAGCCGGAATTCCGAAGTAACTGAGAATCAGAGCCCACACGAACACGTTGTCGACGCTCAGGCTCTTCTCGATGAGATAACCACTCACGTATTCCCCGGCCGCACCGGCACCGAACGCAACGAGTACGACCAGCGTGAAGGCCAGGCCGATCGAGACCCAGACGGCACTCTCAACGGCAGCCTCGCGAATGTGGACTTCGTGCGCCTTGCGGTGCACGACGGTGATGTCGACGAGGAGAAGTAGAGCGATGAAGCCGATCAGCGCAATCCATGCCCACGCGGGCACCGAAAGATCGACGAAATCATTGGTCGAAGCACCGGCGGTCCAGAACGGCCCGCCGAGGCTCGACATCACTTGGTCTCTGACTTCTTGCCACCCGATGCGGCAATGATGGCCTGGGCGGCCGCCAGTCGGGCGATGGGAACACGGAAGGGTGAGCAACTCACATAATCGAGGCCGACCCGGTAGAAGAGGTCGATCGACTCGGGGTCGCCTCCATGCTCACCGCACACACCGAGTTTGATACCCGGCTTGGCCTTGCGACCACGTTCCGCAGCGAGTTTCACGAGTTCGCCCACGCCACTCTGATCGATGGTCTCGAACGGGTTGCGCTTCAGTAGCCCGGCCTCGAGGTAGGCCGGCATCATCCGGCTCTCGACGTCGTCACGGCTGAAACCAAAGGTCATCTGCGTCAGGTCGTTGGTTCCGAAACTGAAGAAATCGGCTTCCTCGGAGAGTTCATCGGCTCGCAACGCCGCGCGGGGTGTTTCGATCATCGTTCCGATGGAGACCTTGGGCTTCTTGCCGCCAGCACCCTTGGTGGCCTCGGCGATTCCTTCGACCACCCAGGAGCGAGCGAGAGCGAGTTCCTCACGGGTGACGGTCAACGGAATCATCACTTCGACGATCGGCTTACCGCCCTTCTTGGCTCGTTCAGCCGCCGCTTCGAGCAGAGCGCGAACCTGCATGGCGTAGAGGCCGGGCTTGACGACACCAAGACGCACACCACGCGTTCCGAGCATGGGGTTGAACTCCGACCACTCCTTGGCCACGGCCAGAAGGTTCTCCTCTTCGGCGCTCAGTCCGTGTTCGGCCTTCTTGATCTCGAGTTCGTCGACACGCGGCAGGAACTCGTGCAACGGAGGATCGAGGAGACGTACGGTCACCGGCAAACCATCCATAGCGGTGAGAATGTCGACGAAGTCCTTCTTTTGTACCTTGCGAAGCTCTTCGAGGGCGGCGTGCTCCTCGGCTGGTGTGCGAGCCAGAATCATGCGCCGCACGACCGGAAGACGGTCGGGAGCGAGGAACATGTGCTCGGTACGACACAGGCCGATTCCCTCGGCTCCGAGCTGACGTGCATTGGTGGCATCCTCGCCGGTGTCGGCATTGGCTCGAACGGCGAGCTTGCCCTTGCGGATCTCGTCGGCCCACTTCAACACGATGTCGAATTCCTTCGGCGGTTTGGCCGACGACAACTTGACCTCGCCGGCGACGATGTTGCCGGTTGTGCCGTCGAGCGAGATGATGTCGCCCTCCCGCACAGTGACGTCGCCCACGCTGAACTGCTTGCCGGAGATCTTGATGGCTTCGGCACCCACCACGGCCGGTGTGCCCCAGCCTCGAGCGACAACGGCAGCGTGGCTGACCAATCCACCACGAGCGGTGAGGATGCCCTGAGACACCATCATGCCGTGCACGTCTTCGGGGCTCGTCTCGTTGCGCACGAGGATGACCTTCTCACCACGGTCGGCGGCATCGGCCGCTTCATCAGCCGTGAAGTAGACCTTGCCGACCGCAGCACCCGGTGAGGCAGCGAGACCTTTGGCCAGAACCTTTGAGTCGTTGCCTTCGAATTGCGGGTGAAGCACCTGATCGAGGTGATCGGCAGCGACGCGAGACACCGCTTCGGACTTGCTGATCTTCCAGACGCCCTTCGGGCCCTTGGTCCCCTTCGTCATGTCGACGGCCATGCGCAGGGCTGCCGCACCGGTGCGCTTGCCGACTCGCGTCTGAAGCATCCACAACTTGCCCTGTTCGATGGTGAATTCGGTGTCGCACATGTCCTGATAGTGCGCTTCGAGACGGGCGAAGATCTTCAAGAGTTCCTGATGGATCTTCGGAAATTGAGCCGCTAGCGCATCGAGGTCTTCGGTGTTGCGAATACCGGCCACGACGTCCTCGCCCTGGGCGTTCACCAGGAAGTCGCCATACGGAACGTTTTCGCCCGTGGCGGCATTACGCGTGAAGCCGACACCCGTTCCCGAGTTGTCGTCACGGTTGCCAAAGACCATGGTCTGGACGTTCACAGCGGTGCCGAGATCGTGCGAAATCTTCTCTCGCACGCGATACGCGATGGCTCGCGCACCGTTCCAGCTCTTGAAGACGGCCTCGACGGCTCCGCGAAGCTGTGCCTCAGGCTTTTGCGGGAACGCTTTACCGGTTTCCTTCTTCACGACGTCGAGGTAAGCCGCGCACAAGTCCTTCAGTACCGAGGCCGAGAGATCGGCATCGGTCTTCGCACCGACCCGGTCCTTGGCTGCCTCGAGTGGATGTTCGAAGTGCGCCCCGTCGACACCGAGCACGATACGTCCGTACATCGAAATGAACCGGCGATACGAGTCGTACGCAAAGCGCTCGTCGTCGGTCACTGCCGCCAGACCCTTGACGCTCTGATCGTTCAGACCGAGGTTGAGGACCGTGTCCATCATGCCGGGCATCGAGAACTTGGCACCTGATCGAACACTCACGAGGAGCGGATCCTTCGGGTCGCCGAGCTTGCGCTTCATGGCCTTCTCGAGTTTGGCGACCTGCGCCGAGATCTCGGTGTCGAGACTCTTCGGCCATCCGGAGTGCATGTATTCGCGGCACGCATCAGTTGTGATGGTGAATCCGGGTGGAACGGGAAGCTGCAGGACACTCGTCATCTCGGCCAGATTGGCCCCCTTGCCACCGAGCAGATCCTTCAGCTGCATGGGGGGACGACGGTGTTTGTGATCGAATGAATAGACGTAAGGCACGGTTGGCGAGTCTACGACGACCGAGCCGACAAGTAACAGCCCGGCACCTAGCATGGATGTGGTGCGGATCCTCGGCTTCCCGATCGACGTTCGACCGGGTTTTGCCGTTTTCTTGTTGCTGATCGTCGTCTTGAACGGAGTGCCACTCGGTGCCTGGCTCGCGGGGTCGGTCGCCGTCTTCACCGTCGCTCATGAACTGGGTCACGCACTCGCCGCCCGCCGAACAGGCGCGACGGCGCGAATCTCCCTCGATTTTCTCGCCGGCTACGCGTCGTTCACCCCGACTCGACGTCTGTCGCGAGGAGAACGCGCCGGAATCGCTTTGGCCGGACCTGTGACCCAGATCGGACTCGGCGTGATCGCCTTGCTCGTTCTCGGTGTCAATCCCGTCGACAGCACCGACTTCGCCTCCGAGGCTCATTCGCTCGCCATCTGGTGGGCCGGACCGATCATCGGTCTGTTCAATCTGATTCCCGTCATGCCCCTCGACGGCGGCAACGTGGCGGCCGAACTGATCGACGTCCTCAAACCTGGACGCGGGCGGGCCATCATGATCAGACTCAGCGTGCCGATGACAGCTGGTGTGCTCGTCGGCATGCTGATCGTCCCTGATCTACGCCCGATCGCCGTCTTCGCCGTGATCCTCCTCGTGATCCAACTGCAACTTCTTGCCGCATCGACACGCCCTGACCGTCCATCCACGGCAGCCGATGTCGTCCTCATGCTCGCCTCGGCGGAGAACGACGCCTGGACGACCGGGCGCCCCGGTTTGCTTCCTCCCGGACGCACGATGTCTCCGTGGTGGACGGCCTCGACTCGTATCTCCCACGGCGATCGCGATGGCGCCCGCGACACCGTGATGTCGGATCTGACGGACACATCGGGTCGCGCCCGCACCTGGTGGCCACCGCAGGCCGCCACCCCTGACTTGTTACGCCCCGTGGTCGACGTCCTCCCCCATCCCCTACCCGAGCCTCGAATCGATTGGCCCGAACAGAGTCGCAACGCCATGGTCTGGGTGCTGAAGCGAGTCGGTCGGTTCGCCGACGGAGCGCGCTTCGGTGCCGCTTGTTACCGCATCACGCCATCCACACCTCTGGCCATCGATGTAGCGGCCTGTCTCGCCGCCGATGGACACGACGACGCGGCTGCCGAATGGCTGACCGTCGCTGCGCGCATCGCCGGTGCCGACCAGTCGAGTGAGACCCTGCTTCTGCTGGCTCTCAAAAACGACGACGAGTTCTACCGACTACGCGAGCGCGGCGATATCCGACGACTCACTACTCTGCTCGCCGCGACCCGTCGCAGCTCCTGATCGTCACTCCTCAGATGTCGACGTTGCGACGCACGTAGGCCAAGGCACGTCCACCCGCCACTGACGTGACGGTCCCGACGATCACTCCCTCGCGCACGATCTCGTGTCCGACGACCAACCCCGCCGCGTCATCGATTCGACGCAGTGAAAAGGGAGCGTCGGCACCGCGACTATCCATACGCTCGACGAGTTCTTGACCGGGGTAACAGCCCTTGGTGAAACTCACCGCCCGCGACACGACTCCAGTGGCTGCCGGAAGGGTCGATCCGGGCTCGATTTCCGAGCCGAGGCGGGGCCAAGCCGACCCGACGCGCTCAGCCTCGAGCTCGGACGACGTGTCGGATCCGGAGGTGTCGTCCACGAACAGCACGTCGACCGAATCTTCGTCACCCCACCAGGCGTCAACGCGGATCCCGGTCGGATCCACAGAAGCCGGCCGACTCCCTCGATGACTCTCGCAGGTGAGTTCGACGGGTTCCACGATCACATCGACACGGATCTTGAACCGTTCGAGCCGCGGCAGCAGA
>Ga0181581_10000544_pt1 | contig 28290 bp, 30 predicted proteins | sample 071ome_22_FD_132433 | JGI IMG/M metagenome (GOLD analysis project Ga0181581, IMG submission 132433) | Coastal salt marsh microbial communities from the Groves Creek Marsh, Skidaway Island, Georgia - 071404AT metaG (megahit assembly) | ecosystem: Environmental > Aquatic > Marine > Intertidal... | reverse complement strand
GTGGTGCAACTTCTACCACTGGAACAGCAACAACATTAGGATCAACCAATGTTAATATCACAGTTCCTAACAACAATGCATTTAGAGTTCCTGGCGGAAGAAACTACTTTTATGTTACAAGAACAAGTTGGGAGTCATCGAACCTTTATACGCCTGGAAATGTTTTAAGTGTTAAAACAGATACTGTAATTAATGATGCAAAATTTCCTGCAGGAACTACTATTTCACAGGTAGCAGGTCCATATAACTATGCGGGTGAAGATTATTATTTTATAAGAGCAAGTAGCAATAGTACACAAACATTAAATGCCAATGCATCTGTACAATTAACATTTGGCGGCGACTTAAATCAAACAAACTATTTGTACTTTACCAAGGCAAGTTGGGAAGCACTCGGTGCCATTGCAGGTACTGAAACAGATGTAGCGGCGAATCAATTCCCGGCAGGTACTGCGGTATCGCAGGTATTAGGACCATACTTTGTTGGTGCGACAACAGAATATTATCTGGTTCGATTCTCACAGACATCTTTATTGAATATTACTGCTGGAAACAGTATAACATTTACATTTGGTAACCCACCATATGCACAGCCTGGAGAAACTATCTTCTCATTCATTGCAAACCCTGGAGAAAGATCTACGTTGGATCTAAGTTCGATCAAGGAATTAACCAACACCACACTAGGTGGTAGAGGTACCTTCCCGAACGGTCCTGACGTGTTAGCAATTAACGTGTTTAAAACTTCGGGATCGTCAGTAAAAGGTAATATTATTTTACGTTGGTCTGAGGCTCAGGCGTAACAGTTTTTTGTGAATCACCTGGAACAATTCTATAATTGTCTTCAATACTATCAGCAGTACTCACTTCAGTAATAGAACTGTTGTCTTCTAGTGCTTCTAGTTGATGTGGTTGTAACGGAGGATTATGCCAAACTTGTCCTTCGGTTAATTCTTGTTGATATAGTTTTGCTTCTTTGGTATCAATCCATCTTAATAAAAATTTTCCATTGTTAACAAACCACGTTTCGTCTTTTTCCTTGTGAAAGTGCATGGAAAATTTATTTCCTTTTTTGGTAAAAACCATAATTTTACCACAGTATTTGTCATTGGTTGCCCAGATTAGTTCATAACCCCAACCCTTTTCAACTTTTCCTGACATTCTTTTTTTATTTTCCATTTAAATATTCCTCAACGGTTTTAAATTTAATATCAACGATAGTATTTAATTTGTCCATATTAGCACAGGTATATTCCTGATACTGCCCTTTTAAATTATCAGGCATTGGAATATATTCAATTTGTGCATTATATTTTTTGGCTATTAACTGTGCAATATCTTCGAAACTAACAGCAGATCCTGTTCCTATATTCCAAATTCCGCTAATATCTTGATGTAGCATTAACTCGTGTATCTTACAAATATCATCTACACAAACAAAATCTCGTAGATAATTTTTGCTATTTTCAAAAACTTTTATTTTTCCTGTTGTTATTGCTTGATTTGTAAATTTACTAATAGGCGATTGTTGATCTTTTTTATGTTCTTCATGATTTCCGTAAACGTTAAAATATCTAAATCCTTGTACCAATCCTTTAAATTCTGTAATACTTGCTTGGGTCAAAAATCTATCAAACAAGTATTTGCTCCACGCATACGGACTTTGAGGAGAAAAAGGACCTTCTTCTTTAAATTCTTTTTGCTTTCCGTACACACTTGCCGAACTGGCATATTGAAAGTTTACTCCAAAATGATCACAAGTTTGCAATAACCTCATTGTAAAATCTAAATTTTGTGTTAGTACTTTTTCTACATCTGTTTCAGTGGTGCTACTAATAGCACCAATATGTATTACCCAATCATACCCTTGAGGGTTAGGTAAAATATTCTCAATGTAATCGTAACCTTCTACAACGTGTCCTTGAGATGTTAGATAATTACATAGATTTTGTCCAATAAAACCTTTGTATCCTGTGACTAATATTTTCATATTGCAAAATCTACCATAAAACTTCTTCGAGGTGCTTTAGCAGGATAAACTCCGTGCCATACATCACTAGAAAAAAGAACTAGTTTTCCTGGTTCGGGCGTAACAGTTGTATATTCATTATTGTATACTGTATATAATAAACCGTTAAGAGTTGACATTGTTTTTTCTTTGGGTTGTGAATCTAAAAATAATACAGTGTTTAGTGTATTATCGTTATGTTTATGAAGTGTCTGATACCCACCGTCAAAATATTCTACTCCCCATACGTGTATTATTTTTCCAAACTCCATACCTAATGCTTTTTCATAATCTTCTTTTATTTTAGACCAAAAACTATTTGGAATTCCTTTTTGACCAATATCAAATCCTAATGTATTAAATTCAGGTTCGTGTGTTACCTTTTCTCTATAATATAACCAAAGGTCTTCGTAGTACTTCCAATCATTAATAAAAGAATTAACTATCATTTCTAAGCCTATCTATTATGTTAGTTGTACTGTGGCCTTCAACTTTAGGAAAAATTTTAACTTCAGCAAGTTCGTGTCCTACTGTTGTTTCGACAGTATAATCACCGCCTTTAACTATTACATCAGGCCGTACTTGTTCAATAGCCGCCCGTGGTGTATCTTCTGCAAAGACAACAACTTCATCTACCCAAGGTAATGTTTCTAGTTGTCGTTTACGTGTTATAAAATCATTTACTGGACGACCTTCACCTTTTAATCGTTTTACGCTGTCGTCATCATTAATACCTACAATTAATTTTTGTCCTAAACTTTTTGCATACTTTAATAATTCTAAATGTCCTGGATGTAGGATATCAAATACACCGTTGGTCCAAATTATACCTCTACTCAAATCTTTATGTGTTATTAATGCCACTCCTCTTTTTTCAACTATACGAGTGCTACCGTATACAGCAAGTTCACAAGCATTAGGAACATCTAATTGTTTGATTTCGTGAGCATAAACTAAAATTGCTAAAAATGTATCACCTGCACCAGTAACATCGGCTACTTCTTTTGCTTGTTCTTTATAATGATGATAATCGCCGTTGCTATTAATAACGTGTACACCATTAGCACCGTCAGTGACAACAAGCCACGTCCAATTATATCTTACAGCCATCTTTGTTGCTAATGAAACAGAGAAATTACCAAACCAACCTTGAAATTCTTTCATATTTGGTTTAACTAGATATGCACCTTCGTATGTTTCGGGCGACTGTTTAGGATCTATATAAACTTTTTTTGATTTTATTAATGCACGGTTAACAACATCACGATTTACTATTCCTTTATTATAATCGCTTATAACAATAACATCTTCATCCGTGATATTATTAAAGTAAAAATTTTCAACATTACCTTCATATTTAGATTCAATATCCCATCTACAAATATGTTGTCCTCCTTGTCCTACAAGTCTTGTTTTTGTAGTAGTCATTGGAGAATCTTTTTGTATAAAACATTGTATATTGGTTTGTGATAAATGTTTCATTAACTCGGCACCATCGCTGTCAAAACCTACTGCACCATACAATGAAATATTAGGTTCTAAATTATGTAAGTTAAGGGCCAAATTTGCGGCACCTCCGGGAGAACTTTCAACTCCTGATTGTTTAAGAACCGGAACAGGTGCTTCAGGACTAATCCTATCAGCATTGCCGTAGATCCACCTATCCAACATTATGTCACCGATTATTTTAATCATATTAGTATTATACTAGATATTGTTTACAATATCAACCACTGTTTTTAGTTTAATCTGATTAGTTTTGTTTTGAAGTGTATTACGCAAACCTACGTGTAGTGGTTTAGGATACGAATCGCTTGTACACCAAGCGTATCCACTGTGTTCTTCGTTTAGTTTTGGAATAAATTCGTTTTCTACTACTGCAATATATGTATGAAAAAAGAATTTTTCATCATTTGACGTATATAATTCTAAAGGGATTACTTTTTTAATTGCTGGAGTTTTTCCAATTTCTTCATCTATTTCTCGCAATAATGAATTCCAAGGTGTCTCTCCTTTTTCAGCCATACCGCCAACCAATCCCCATTGGCCTGCTGTTTTGTGCTTTGTTCTTTGTAAGTATAAAAATCGTTGGGTATCTAATGCAAAGAATAATGCACCTGAACAAATTATATCTTCTTTTATAGTACTAGTCGCCATTTTTCTGCTTCGTATTCACCTTCAAAACTTTTGGTCCATTGACCATTATCGTATTTGTATTGAACTCCTGTATATGTATTAGTTATATAAACAGGCGATGGTGACTGAGCAGAATCGGATCCGCTATCGTGTCCGGAAGCATCAAAAATAATATTCCATTTAGTACCGTCCCAAGAAATAATATCGTTAACACTAGCACTAAACAAACTACCGTCGGCATTTTGCCAAGCGTTCATATTAGCATCACTACTATCATTTTTGAGGGTTGGATGAATATCATTTAAAATTAAATATTTTTTGCCAGCCACTAAATTATCTGTGGTTGGATTAAATTTTAATGGATCAATAATAGCATCAACTGATGATGATGTATTTCCGGGCAATGTATCAGGATCTATGTTTAATACCATTTGTGTTTCGTCTGTTGGATTTAGACTACACGTAGCAACAATTTCGTTACCGTCCGACTTCATTAATCTTATTGTTGTTATTCCTGATCTAAATTTACCTGGGTACAAGTCTAATAACTTAAACCAACTAATTGGAGTACCTGTTCTAATAAATTCTTCCCCTTTGGTACCTTGGTTTTCTATAAGTCCTTCACTACCTGCAAGTAATTTTGCTGTGTTGTTTAAAACTAATAGATCATAATTTCCAGGCGAAACTGTGACAGTGCCTAGATTTTTTTCTTCGTTAATTATTCCATCTGCGATGCTTCCTGTTTCATCAAAAACACTCATAATTATTTTTTCAATTACTCCTAATTTTTTAACTTTCGCAGGAGGAGTAATCCATATAGGCATTGTGAATGTCAATTCGCCCACATCTATTTCTGTATCAATACCTTGTGGAATAGAACGTGTTGAAAATGTTGTTCCTGTTAATTCAATTAGACTTAAACTAGTCCAATCAACATAATTGTTTGTTGTTTGAATTTCTAAACTTGGGTTAAACAATACTAATATCTGTTCCATAATTTGTAATTTTTGATCTGTATTAGTTGACCAGATATCTGTTTTCATTTGCAAATTAAATGGTACAGGCATAACTCTTTCTACGGTATAACCAGGACCTTGTTGGTCAGTATATGTCTGTGTATTAGTATCAAATTCTCTTTCTCTTAAATGAACCTTGCTTACGTGTGACGGACTTTGCACTCTGTCTCTAGCATAATCAAGTCCTGTGATATATGCGGCAATTCGCGGTGCACTTATAACTTTGTTTTCAGAGTTATCTCTAATAATCATAGCAACTTGTCTTGTTAAGTTACCATAACTTACAGGTACTTTTCGAAGCGTACCCGCTCCATCCTTGTAACTAAAGTTACTCATAGCACGAATAAACTGTGTTACAAATCTTCTAATCTGTCCATCATAAAAATGTTGCATTAATTGTCCGCCTTAGGTTTAAGTGCTTCTGATAAACTCTGTCTTTCTTCAACTGTTTTTCCGCCAATTTGATTTGTGTTTGTATTGTTAACAAATCCAGCAACATATGAAGGTGCATTTTCAGTAAGTTCTACTCTTACACCGTCCTCAATTTTAACCCAACGTGTACCATCGTATCTAAATAATCGATTAGGCAAGTAATCAGTTCTTAAATGATATGATCCTTCACTTACTCCACTTGGGAAACTAGCACCAAATGTATACGGTGCACCATTAGGTGGTATCGTGCCGCGTCCACCATATGCGATATAGTAATCACCACTTGGTGTTTGTAGCGTACCGTTTGGTTTTAAATTAACAGCACCTTCGCTATCTGTAGGCACAACAAAAAATTGATTTGTATCGTATCCTGATTTAGGTGCATCTTCTTCTGCTTGATCAATTATTGCTTGATTAATTTGCATTTCTTTTTCATATGTAGAAAGCACGTCTCTAATTGTTGACCCAGTTCCTTCACCGCTATCTTTATCAAAAATTTCTTTAAATTCTTGGCTATCTAATATTGGTTTACATTTTGCTCTAAGCAAATGCGGATACCAAGTTTGACTAAATCCTTCAGCACTTCTGGTTACATCTTCTACTACATAAAATCGTTTTAATGCTACTTGAAAATCATTAAGTGCATTTTCGTCTTTAAGATGTGGTAGTTCTAATACGTCACCACTCATTAACTTTCTTCCTAATAGTTCAACTGAATGGTTTAAAGGAAATGTTATAAACACTGTATCGTTTTGTAAGAACATTCCAAATTGTGAAAGATCAAAATCAATATCTTGCACATTATAGATGCCTCTAACAGTATAAACATCCTCAGAGTATCTTCTATCTCTATTTTCTAAGAATAATAAATCTTGTATTTTTGTTTCAGGAATATCATTTTGACCAGCAGGCTGTGTAGGCGTAGAGTTTGCTTGGCCTGGATCAACAGGTCCAAGATATTTGTGTACAAATACATCAGTTCCACCTACTTGAAACGTCTCTGTAATGTTACGATCTAAAAAGCGGTAATCCGCTGATTTTTCTGGTTTATATAATGATAGTCTCGGCATAACAAATGTATTTATTGAATGAGCAATCATATAAATACTTGTATGAACGACTTAGAATCTACTAAACAAAAGGTGTTTAACTATGTACGTGCTATGCTTGGCGATGGCATGATTGACGTTGAATTAGACCCTAATCATTACGAAGTAGCACTAGAAAAAGCACTGGGTAAATTAAAACAGCGAAGTGAAAATGCTGTTGAAGAATCTTATGCGACACTAGAGTTACAAGAAGACACAAACGACTATATTCTTCCAAACGAAGTTATGGAAGTAAGAGAAGTTTTTCGTCGAAGCATTGGTTCACGAACAGGTGGTGGAGATGGCGGAACAATATTTGAACCATTTAATCTTGCCTATACCAACACATACTTGTTAAGTTCCACACAAATGGGCGGACTTGCAACCTACTATGCTTTTGCAGGTTATCAAGAACTTGTAGGAAAAATGTTTGGTAGTTTTATTAACTTTAAATTTGAACCCGTTAGTAAAAAATTAACAATTATGCAAAGACCTCGAGGTACTGAACAAGTGTTATTACAATTATATAACATTAGACCCGATGTTGCTTTGTTATCAGATCCTTATGCTGGACAATGGCTAAAAGATTATACTTTAGCAGTATGCAAATATATGCTTGGTGAAGCACGTGGCAAATTTGCTACTATTGCCGGTCCACAAGGTGGAACTTCATTAAATGGCGATGCACTCAAAGCCGATGCAACAGCAGAAATGGAAAAATTAGAGCAAGAAATAAACAATTATATTGATGGTTCTAAGCCACTATCGTTTATAATTGGCTAAAAATTGCTTGACAAAATCATTCTAACAGCATATAATTAAACTTTACATGGGATATATAAATTTACTATGATTATTGGATTCGTAGGACTTATTGGTTCTGGAAAAGATACCTGTGCTGACATCCTTGTTAGCGAAGGCGGGTATAAACGTGTTAGTTTTGCTACCACCCTCAAAGATGCTGTTGCGGCTGTATTTGGTTGGGACAGAGAAATGCTTGAAGGCAATTCAGAAGAGTCACGTGTTTGGCGTGAACAGGTCGACGAATGGTGGGCAGAAAAACTAGGTATGCCTAAACTCACTCCTCGATGGGTATTACAGTATTGGGGTACAGATGTTCTGCGTAAAGGATTTCATGACGATATCTGGATTGCTAGTTTAGAAAATAGACTATTACAAATGAAACAGGATGCTGTTATTAGTGATGTGCGTTTTCCTAATGAAGTTAAGATGATTAAACGATTAAGAGGTAAAGTTTATCGTATTAAACGTGGACCTGAGCCTAAATGGTGGGAAGATGCTATCAAACAAAACGAACATAATAAAGAAGCACTGGTTACTAAGAATATGATACTTACTGATAAGATGAAAGAACATTGGCCCGATGTGCATCAAAGCGAATATGCATGGGTGGGTGAAAAAGTAGACGACACTATTGAAAATGATGGCACACTTGACGAGTTACATCAAGCAGTTAGAAATCAGGTGTTAGGTCTCCCTGTTTCCAAGTAACTCCTTCTTTTTGTAGTATTCTTTGACAGTTAGCACATATAGTTTTTAAATTAGAATACCTAGTATTGTTTAGTTTTCCGTCAATATGAAATACGTTAAACTGTTCCGAGTGTTTGCTCTCAAACCCACATTTTTCACACTTGTTTTGCATACGATACCCTGATTGGTACCACGAAGGTGTACTGGGTTTTCTACCTGTTGCACATTGCTCGCACTTGCTTCTATAATAGGCCTTCTTACCTTTGTAATAGTTTATAGCAACAGGTCTTTTCTTACACAGTTTGCATAACGATCTAGTCATAACTGTATTTACCCGCCCTTTTCGACCCCTTTTTCAATGTGAATTGTTGCTGTTTTTTTGGAGAACAGTATAAATATGTTTAAGTAATAAAATGACTTACTTAATAAAAAGGAGTAACTAAAAATGGCACTATCATCACCAGGAGTAGAAGTTAGCGTAATTGACGAAAGTTTTTATACGCCAGCCGCGGGTGCAACCGTTCCACTAATTATGGTGGCAACTGCTGAATCTAAACCAAACGGTTCAGGCACAGGAACAGCCGCAGGTACATTAAAATCAAATGCAGGAAAGGTGTACTTAATTACATCTCAAAGAGAATTAACAGATACATTTGGTAATCCAACATTTTACACAGATGCATCAAACAATCCGCTACACGGTAGCGAACTTAACGAATACGGTCTACAAGCGGCTTACTCATATTTGGGTGTGGCTAACAGAGCATACGTTGTAAGAGCAGATGTTGACCTAGGAGAACTTTCAGGTTCTGCTAGTTCACCAGCCGGTCCAGCGGTAGACGGAACATATTGGTTTGATACAGACGATTCAAACTATGGTATTTTTGTATGGGACAAATCAGCACAGAAGTTTACAAATGTTACTCCGACAATTATTTCTTCTGCAAGTGATTTAGTAGGCTGGAGTGGTGCCACATACACAGGTGTTAAATCAAGCGTAGGTGCAGTTGGTGACTATGCTATTGTAACATGGAATACAGAAAATAAAGTTTGGTATAAAAATTCAAGCAACAACTGGGTACAAGTAGGTTCTGAAGATGAAAGTTATTTTAATAACGCAGGCTTTGATTCTGCTACAACTTGGTCTGCTACAACTTGGGCATCAAGTCATGCAACAGTTATTGGATCTAAATCACCAGGCTCTTTAGCAAACGGTGGTGCGATTATTATCAATGGCCAAACTGTAACAAACAGTGGTGCAACAGTTGAAACACTAGCACAATCAATTAACACTAAATCAAGACAATTGAATATGGGTGTTGGTGCTAAAGTTACAACAGCAGGTAGATTAGAACTTTACAGCGATGGAACTTCAAAAGCAGACGGTTCATCAATGGATGGCGGAATTCTAGTTCAAATTCCAAGAGATGGAAGCGGAAATGCTACAAGCACATACGTAGGTCCTAGTGTTGCTGACACAGGTGACTTAGGTATTGTTGAAGGTTACTATGCAGGTCCGGCTTTACAAATTAGTGCTCACACAAAAATTCCTCAATGGAAATCAGGTGACACAGTTGACATAGGTGCTACAACTTATGATGCAATTAGACCAAATGGTTCTGTATGGATTAAATCAACAGATCCTAATTTAGGTGCTAGTTGGAAATTAAAACTTTACAGCAGTGCAACAGGTTTATGGACAACTGTTAATGCTCCAATTTACAACAGTGCGGCAGAAGCCATCAAGGCAATGGATGCTACTGGTGGAACAAAAATTTCCACAGGTATGTTGTTTATTAAAGCAAACACTACTGGATCAACTGATCCGTTAGCACAGTTTAAAATTTACAGACGTGTAACTCCTTCTCCTACAACTGCAACTGGCGGTGTTAATAATCCGGCATTTACAGCAGGAACAAAAGAGTTTACAATTAGCGAAACTATTGCCGGCAATGCTACACCAAGAACAGCACAAACAGTAACATTTACTGGAACAACTGCTGAAGATATGGTAGCGGCAATCAGTGCTGAAGGTTTAACAAACGTATTAGCAGAAGTAACGGCAACAGGTGCTGTTAAAATTTCACACAAATTAGGTGGCGAAATTATTTTAACAGAAGTTACAGGAAATCCTTTAACTACTGCTGGCTTTGTTACTACTAAACCTGATAATGTTTACAGTGCTACAGCAGACAGCGGTGCAACTATTGTTATTTCTAACTGGAAACCATTAGTTTACACAGCATCAGCAGGTGCTCCTAGTTCAACACCAGAAGATGGTACATTATGGTATTCAACTACACTTGACGAAGTTGATATCATGGTACACGACGGTGTGACTTGGAGAGGTTATCACAACGTAAACGCAGGAACTGAAATTATTGTTTCAGCAACACAACCAACTGTACAAACAGATGGAACTGCTTTAGTAAATGGCGACATTTGGGTTGATTCATCTGCTTCAGAAGTATATGGTCAAAACATTTACAAATGGGACGGCAACAATTTAGAATGGGTTGCTGTTGATGTAAGTGATCAAACTACAGAAGATGGTATTTTGTTTGCTGATGCACGTTATGGTTACACAGGTGCTACAGGTGATACTGCGGCAGATATTAGTGAATACCTAACAAGCGATTATTTAGATCCAGACGCTCCAGATCCAGACTTATATCCAAGAGGTATGTTGTTATGGAATACTAGACGTTCTGGTTATAACGTTAAGAAATTTGTTAAAGGTCATATCGACCTTAACGATAATAACGGACGTAACATTCGCTTCCAAGGTTCAGGAACTTCTTACAATGGCGGAACTGACGAATCAATGGCTTCTTACAAAGTTGACCGTTGGGTTGGTTGGAACACAACAGCAGAAGATGGTTCAGGATTATTTGGTAGACACGCACAACGTAAAACAGTTGTTGCGGCAATGAAATCAGAAATTGATACTAACCAAGACTTACGTGATGAAGAAACAAGAACATTCACATTGTTAAGTGCACCTGGTTATACTGAAGCAACAAGTAACCTTGTTAACCTAAACGTTGACAGAGGAATTACAGGCTTTGTTGTTGCAGACACTCCATTTAGATTAGGTAGCACAGCAACTGAACTATTGAACTACGGTAACAATGGATCAAATGCTTTAGCAGATGGTGAAAAAGGTTTCTTAACTTACGATGAGTATATGGCAACTTTTTATCCGTCAGGATTTACAACAGACGTAAATGGTAACAACATTGTTGTTCCACCAAGTTACATGATGTTAAGAACTATTGCATTAAGTGATGCAGTTTCTTATCCATGGTTTGCACCAGCAGGTACAAGACGTGGTGGTATTACTAACGCTTCAAGTGTTGGTTACATCGACGGTGAAGGTGAATTCAAAGCAGTTGCATTGAATGAAGGTGTTAGAGACACAATGGCTCAAGTTAAAATTAACCCATTAACTTATATCACAGGTAGTGGTTTAGTTAACTTCGGTCAATTTACTAGAGCAAGAAATGCCTCAGCACTTGATAGAATCAACGTTGCGAGATTGGTTGCATATCTAAGACGTCAATTAACATTGTTGGCTAAACCATTTATGTTTGAGCCTAACGATAAGATTACAAGAGATGAAATCAAACAAGCGGCTGAAAGTTTATTACTAGAACTTGTAGGTCAAAGAGCACTTTATGACTTCTTGGTAGTGTGTGATGAGTCAAATAACACACCTTCAAGAATTGACAGAAGTGAACTTTACTTGGATATTGCTATTGAGCCAGTGAAAGCGGTGGAATTTATATACATTCCATTACGTTTAAAGAACACAGGTGAAATTGCAACTCTAGGGGCAAACTAATGGTGATAAATAACATTATAAAAGGAGCAAATTAAAATGGCAATTTCAAGTTTATCAAGATTCACAGTGCCACTAGCAAGTGATCAATCATCCTCTACACAAGGATTGTTGATGCCGAAACTCAAGTATCGCTTTAGAGTGACGCTTGAAAATTTTGGTGCAGGAAGTCCGGTAGTTGAATTGACAAAACAAGTTATCGACGTTGCAAGACCAAACGTTAACTTTGAGTCAGTGGCAATCGATGTGTACAACTCAAAGGTTTACTATGCTGGTAAGCATACATGGCAACCTATTGCATTAACAGTACGTGATGACGTATCCAATGCAGTTAACAAGTTATGTGGCGAACAGTTACAGAAACAGTTTGACTTCTTCGAACAGTCAAGTGCGGCTTCGGGTATAGATTACAAATTTAAAACTAGAATTGAAATACTAGACGGTGGAAATGGTGCTAATGCTCCTGGCGTCCTTGAAACTTTTGAACTAGTAGGTTGTTTCATTCAAGATATTAACTACAATCAGTTAACATACAGTGATTCAAACCCAGTTGATATCCAAATGTCAATTCAATACGATAACGCTATCCAGACTAACGGTGCTGGTCAGCCAGATGGTATTGGTCAAGCAATTGGAAGATCAATTAGAACTTTAGCAACAGGCTAATAAAAGTAATTAAAATTAAGGCCGGAGACCAAAAAATCTTCGGCCTTTTTTTGTGACTAAATAATAGTATGGCAAACAAACTTACAAAATTTCTTGGTAGTGTAGTTGGTGGAATTTTTGGTGGTGAAGGTGATATGAGAGATTACCAACACGCGGCTAGATTGTTCACTGATAACACAATGGCTCTTGCACCAAAGGTTGGTTTTTTATATCACGTTTACTTTGGATTTGACGGTGCGGCTAGTAGAGCACCAATTCCTTTTGGTTTTGATTTATTTGGATTTGCAAAAAGTCAACCACAAATTGAATGTGGTATGTTAGTTAAAAGTGTTAAGTTACCTGGAATACAAGTTAATACAGAAACAAAAAATCAATACGGTAAGAAAACAAATATTCAAACAGCAATACAATATACACCAGTAACATTTACATTCCATGACGATAATTCAAATGTTGTCAGTGGTATGTGGGAACAATATTTCAAATACAATTACGCTGATTCGCAGTATGTTGATGCTTTACAACAAACGCCAACATACAGTCCTATTCCGTCAGGACATTTTAAATTTGGTTTAGATTCGAATCGATCAAGAAGATTTTTTAATGAGATAAGCATATATCAATTAAGTAGACAAAAATTTAAACAGTTTCAACTTATCAATCCTATGATTTCACAATGGGACGCACCACAACACGATGCTGGAAATTCTGCTCCTGTAGAAAATCAAATGACAGTAATCTACGAAGGTATTAGATATTCTGAAGGTAGTGTGAGATCAAGTCCAGGCGGCTTTTCAAGTATACACTATGATAAGACTCCTTCTCCGTTAAGTGTTATGGGCGGAGGTAGTGCAACATTGTTTGGTTCTGGTGGTGTAATTGCTGGGGGACTGGATGTGTTTGGTGATTTAATGGATCCGAATGTAAGAACAAATCCTTTAGCATTAATAGGGACGGCCATTAAAGCAAAAAATACTATCGAGAATGCAAAACAATTAACCAAAGCAGGTGTAAGCAATGAAGTTGAAAGCATTGCAACCAAGGCAATTATTAATGGAACTCAGCGTACAATTAATGTTGCAGGTGCTAATAAATTAGATCAAAGTAAAATTACACAAGGAGCATCAACAAGTCCAACAGGATTACAACCAGGACAGTTACCTGCCGGAACAGTAACTAGAACTGCCGATGGAGCGATATTAACAGAAAATGCCAACGGAACTATAACAGTAGATCTAAATGGTGTTTCAAACGAATAAGAGATAAAAATGTTAAAAGTAATTCCATTGCGTGAACAATATGAACTAGGACCTTTAAGAAGTCAGGTTGAAGATTATATAACAGAGACATTAGCAACAATAGATAAAACCCAACTAGAAGATCTAGCAACTAGAACAGGTAATAGATATGTTACAGGTCCTATAAGAAAATGGTTAGGAGAAAAATTATCCGTTGCATTTTATTTTAATCTTCATAATAATAAAAATCAAAAAGTATTAGACATAGGTACAGGTGCTGGATGGATGGTATATTTGTGTAAGAAATTAGGACACGATGTTCTTGGAACAGATATAAAAAATAGACATGATTACGAACCTGTATACGAGTTTTTAAATATTCAAGATCGAGTTATTCAAGAACTAGTGTATGCAAATACTAAATTAAATTTACCACAAAAATATAACTTAATTACTTGCATGAGAGGTTTCTTTTCTACAAGAGGAGAAACAGTATGGACAAAGAAAGAATGGAAATTTTTCTTTAATGATATACAAAATTATTTAGAAGACGACGGACACATATATCTAGGAATGAACAGCGGAGGAAAAAGACTTCCGTATAAAATATTACCTGAAAGTGAAAAGTCTCATTGGGGACCTACAGATGTTGGCGAATGGTTAGAACCATATGTATTACCAGCACACTGTAGAATAAAAGGATATATGAAACACGCTATTCTATTAAATAAAAATCAACTAAAGGAGATAGTAAATGGCTGATTATTCTAATTTACCAAAAGAAGGCTTAAACAGTAACACTGGTAAAAGCAGTTCTGATGCTACCATCCGATATTTTGACGCATACGGTAAAGCACCATTAGAATTTAATGCATCTGAAAGTGACACTGTAATTTCTTTTTTTACAAAACGTGGTATGGAAGAACAAGCGGCAAAAACTGTTGCACTGATTGTTTTGAAACAAGCAAAAATTGACGGTGTAAAAGTTCGTGACTTGTTGGATGAAATTAAAGATTTTGATAGCGTTCAGTTGAGTGATGTACTAGGTGAAATTTTAAATGTTAATAGAATAAAAACTTCAACCTTAGGAACAGCAAAACCAACTGAAACTAATAATATCGCAAAAAGAAATATTTTAGCGTAATGAAGTTTGCTCAAGGAAAATACGAACTCAAGAATCCTGAAAAATATATTGGAACTAAAACTCCAAGATATAGATCAAGTTGGGAATGGCACTTTATGAAGATGTGTGACGAACATCCTGCTGTTGCCAAGTGGGCAAGTGAAAGCATAAAGATTCCTTATAGAGATCCGTTGACAGGAAAATACACTGTATATGTTCCAGACTTTTTTATTGTTTACGCTAATAAAAAAGGAAAGACCAAAGCAGAAATAATTGAAATTAAACCAGACAATCAAACCATGCGAGAAAGTGTGGGGAAAAATGGATATAATCAAGCACAATATATTAAGAATCGTGCAAAATGGGAAGCCGCAAGTGCTTATGCCAAGCAACACGGTATATTTTTTAGGGTAATAACTGAAAAAGATTTATTCCACCAAGGCAAAAGAAGGTAAGTAATAGTATGACTAAGAAACTAGAAGAACTGTTGGATCTACCAGAGGTAGAAGAAGTTATGTCCAAAGTTGAAGAACCAACAGTAGAAAAAACAAAGCAAACTGCTGTCAAAGAAACAAACAGTATGCAACGATCGATCGCAGAGTTTGACAAAATTACTGCCGCACTTCCAATGGTTAAGGGATTGGGAGAATTAGCGGATAAGGAACTTGATGATCTAGCCGAAAAAGCAACACAGAGTTATGAAGATCTAATGGACTTGGGCATGAACGTAGATTCACGTTATAGTGGTAGGGTGTTTGAAGTGGCTAGCAATATGCTTAAAAATGCCATAGATGCTAAGAGTCAAAAACTGGATAAAAAGTTAAAAATGATCGAATTGCAACTTAAAAAGCAGGCAGTAGACCAAAAAGCGGGCGATAATATTGAAACAATAGACGGAGAAAGCGTTATTGTAACCGATCGTAATGCTCTTTTAGACCGTATATTAAACAAAGACAAAGATAAATAAACGTATATAAAGGATTTAAACTATGAGTGAATTTAAGAAATTTTTAGCAGAAGCATCTAAACAGTATGATTTTGTAATTAAAATCGCAGGAGACTTACCTGAGTCTTTTGAAAACAAATTAGAAACAGCACTATCTAAGTACGAAGTTGCTAACCTATCATCTGCCAAAAAAACTCCAATTCAAAAACTTCCTTTAGATTTTCCAGAATACAAAAATATGGAAGTTACCATATATGAAACAACAGTTAACTATCCTGTATCAACAACAGAATTAAAACAATATATTGCAGATTATTTTAGTCACGATTTAAATAAAATTAGAGTACGCAAACCAGGCGAACCATATGAGCAATATCAAGCAGAAACAGAAAACAAACCATACGAATCAAAATTAATGGACGGTGAATATAAAGAAGTTGGATCAGTTAACAAAGACGATTTAGTTGTAACAGAAAAAGGTAAAGAAACTTTCTTACAAGGCCTTGCAAAAGAAGCCAAAGAAAGATTTAAGGAGGAAGACTAATGGCTAGTTATGAAATGATAGATGTGTTAACAAGATTAAGAGAACTTGACAAAAAGAATCCTAACGTCATTTCTGATGCTGTTAGCAACACCGAAAGAATGAACGGTGAACAAGTTGAAGAGGCTAAAAAAGCAAAACCAGATTTTTTAGATATGGACAAAGACGGCAACAAAAAAGAGCCGATGAAAAAGGCAGTTAAAGATGCTAAGAAAAAAGTAGACGAAACTATTACTATTACTGCTGATAGTCCTGAAGATCTTCCTGTATTACAACAAATTATGAAACTTGCTGGATTAAACAAAGTTAGTGCAGATGATATGCCTGACAGTGATAATTTACCAGTTATGAAAGCAGATCCAAGTGTTGGTTCTTGCGGTGATTCAGAACAAGAAGAAGGTTGGGACAACGAACCAGAAGAAGAATACAAAGAGTATGATCCTAACTATGCAAACTTAACCACAAGAGGCAAACCACAAAAAATTGTAAGAAGCCAAGGCGATAATCCACTAGAAGGAATAGAAGAAAAATTAAAAGACGAATATACTTCTTTTATTAATGAAAGAAAACTTTCAAAAGGCGAAGAAAAAACAAAAGAAAAATTTGTTAAAGGAATGAAAAAAGCCAAAGGTGATTTTAAAGATCGTTACGGTAAGGATGCAGAAGCAGTAATGTATGCAACTGCAACCAAGATGGCTAAAAAGAAAGCATAAGTTTTAAATCCTGCTACCTTGGGATTTTGCCCCGTGTAAAAGCGGGGCTTTTTTTTGACTGATTACAAATAAATATTATTATGAAGGATCAATACATTCAAGCCTTCTATGATATTGTTTGTGAGACCAAAGGTACACATGGTTACGAACTACCTGTTGAACTTGAATCTTACATCGTCTTTCTTTTGGCTAGTCATATAGACAAACCAGACTTTCTTCCTCAAGATAGTTTTGCAGAATCTTTACTAAAATTAAAAGAACCATTTACCTTAAATGCAAAAGAATTAGGCGACACCTGTTTATTTGTTACTGGTGTATTCCCCGAATATGGTACTAAAAGAGGCCTTAATGTAGTTTATTATAGCAATATAGGTAAAAGTAGTTATAGTATGGCTAAACAATATTTAAATGCAGATCTATTTGAAAATTTAAGCACACATTTTGACTTCTTGCGTAATTTTATTGATGTAGCAATCAATAAGCAAAATCAACCGCTAAATTTAAGATAAGTATATATATGGTACAAAACAGTAAAAGTCTCGACGGTGTTCTGGTCAAAAAAGCACATAAGAGAACTAGATATACAGAAAAAGAAATTCAAGAACTACAAGCCTGTGCAGATAAAGACACGGGTGCTATGTTCTTTATGAAAAATTTCTTTTATATCCAACATCCTGTTAAGGGTAAACTGTTATTTTCGCCTTTTGAATTTCAAGAACGTCTTGTAGACTCATATCACGACCATAGATTTAATATTAATATGTTGCCTAGGCAGACAGGTAAGTCTACCACAGCGGCCGGGTATCTATTGTGGTATGCAATGTTCAATCCAGATGTTACTGTGTTAATTGCCGCTCACAAATACGCAGGTGCACAAGAAATTATGCACCGTATTCGTTATGCCTACGAAGACTGTCCAGACCATATCAGATGTGGGGTAACTTCATATAACAAAGGGTCAATGGAATTTGATAACGGTTCGCGTATTGTAGCACAAACAACCACAGACAACACAGGACGAGGTATGAGTATTTCGTTGCTATACTGTGATGAGTTTGCGTTCGTTAACCCTACCATTGCCAAAGAATTCTGGACTGCGATTTCTCCAACACTAGCAACAGGTGGTAAGGCAATTATTACTTCAACGCCCAACAGTGACGAGGATCAGTTTGCACTTATATGGACAGAGGCTTGCAAAAGATTTGATGAACACGGTAATGATACCGAAGTAGGTATCAACGGTTTCTTTGCATTCACGGCACACTGGAGTGAACATCCTGAAAGAGATGAAGTGTGGGCCGCCGAAGAAAAATCACGTATTGGTGAAGAACGCTTCCGTCGAGAACACGAATGTGAGTTCTTGATCTTTGATGAAACTCTTATCAACAGTGTTAGACTTGCAGAACTAGAAGGAGTAGATCCTGTTAGTAAAATGGGTCAGACACGCTGGTACAAAAAATGTAATCATAAAATGACGTATGTTGTTAGTTGGGATCCAAGTTTAGGTACAGGCGGAGACTATGCGGCCATACAGGTATTTGAACTTCCAAGTTTTGAACAGGTAGCAGAATGGCAACATAATACTACTCCCATACAAGGTCAAGTTAGAATATTAGCAGAGATCAATAAACACGTTATGGAACAATGTCAAGAAACATCTAGCGATCTACCTCAGTTGTATTATAGTGTAGAAAACAACTCAATCGGAGAAGCGGCGTTGATCTCAATTAATGATTTTGGAGAACAAAATATCTATGGTATGTTTTTAAGTGAGCCTATTAGAAAAGGACACGTTAGAAAATTCCGTAAAGGATTTAATACAACTCATAAAACCAAAATTGGTGCTTGTGCTAAATTCAAACATTTATTAGAAACAGGACAACTAAAGATTTATAGTAAACCGTTAATAAGTGAACTAAAAGCATATGTGGCACACGGAACTACATATGGAGCAAAAACAGGAGAACACGACGATTTAGTGAGTGCTACATTATTAAATGTGCGAATGCAAAAAATTCTGGCTGATTGGGATCCGGCAATTTATGATAAAATGCGTGATACCGTAGAAGAACACACGTTGCCAATGCCAGTCTTTGTTTCTTTCTAATAGCATAAATAGTTATATGAAGGGTTTAGAGAATATTTCATCATCTTTGTTTGAGAAAATTAGGACACGTTTCCCCCGCGTGATTATGGGCGATGAAACAGGTGCTCCAACGTCAGACGAAACTCAAGCAAGATTCTTTGATTTTGATTATGTAATAGAGGGCGAAAGCCAAGGTGCTATTAGCATATCAATTAAAGACCCTAACGAATTAAAAGTATATTATAGTCAAAATATGCTCGAAAATGCACCAGAAATGGTAGAAAATGAATGGTACAGTTTCCTTAAAGAACTGCGTTTTTTCGCTAAAAAGCACTTAATGTCCTTTGATGCAAGAGACATTGCAAAGAACAATTTAGACAAAAGAGACTATAAATACTTGGCAATGAAAGAAAACGTAAAAGTTCAGGAATCTAATATGTATGGTACAACAAAATCAAGTTATGAAAATCTAGATAAAACTAGACTAATAATTAGACATAAAAAAGAAATTAATGCAGAGCAAATGGGTGCTAGAGCACGTCATATTCAATCTTTGTTTATTGAAAATGAAACAGGTGAAAGATTCAAATATCCATACAATCATTTAGCAGGTGCTAGAGCAATGGCACGTCACGTTGCTAACGGCGGATTACCGCATGACGACTTTGGTAGACACATTATTGAAACATCAGGTAACATTGCAAAACTTACTGCATTCAAACGCTATGTACAAAATAAAGATTTTATGAATTCAACTTCAAATGATATTATTGAAGGATCATCTATTGAACTTGAAAATTTAAGATCACACATTAAAAAATTACAATCACAACAGTACTATAAAGAATGTTCAGAAAACTTTATTGCACCAGAAATTAATACAGACTTAGATGAAAACATTGTAAATGATTTAACAAGTGCATTCACACTTCATAATTTTAATGATGATCTAAAAGAAATGTTTCCGTTGTTACATAATATTCAACAAAAACGTTCCGAAATTAATTTAGAATCTATTGGTAGAATAAGTACCGATCCTGTACTAGATAAAATTATTGCAAAATATCCAGAAGAAATAAAAGCAATCGCTAATGGCGATAGTCCAATGGAATTTGATCAGTTCTATGATGAAGTATTTGGTTATTTTATGGATTCGGGAGAAATGCCATACGGTGTAATGAAAGCAAGAGATGGTGATCCAGATGTTTGGATTGCAGACGAACTTGAAAGATTAGGCTATCTCAAAAACAAGGAAGAAAGTATTAAATCTATTACTCCAGAAGAAGAGTTTGAAGATTGGGCAGATACTGTTGTTGATGAAACAATAGATAAAGCCAAAATTGCTTTGCTAAACAAATTAGTAGGCAAACATTTTGCAGTTGGACCAGATGCCACAAATGCAATTGAAAGTTTAAAAGATATTATTAACGATGAAGGATTTGTTAACTCACTTAAAATGTTAGCAAAAAAAGATCCTGATTCTTGTGCAAGACCTTTAATCTACAACTACATTAAAAACAACGATCCAGAATCACTAGACAAACTAAACTTTGGTGATATGAAAATGGAAGACGATACTACAGATGTTACAATTGATAAAGACGGTGCTATGAAACTAGCAGGCGATGACAAAGAGCCTAAAGACGAAAAAGCCAGCACTGAAGAGATCATTGAGTTTGTACGCTCATTCTATGATAAAGAAACTGGAGCGTTTCCAAGAGGCGAAACAGGAGTGGTCATTTCCGCTCGTAAGCGTTTTGGCGATTCCATAGGGGATCTAGTCGAGAAGTTTGTATCCAAACTGACAGGTAAACGGGTAGAACTTGCTGACGACGATAGTGAAGTAGAAACTAATGAATATCACGACAGAGACAACAAAGGCTTTAGTGATAAAGAAATTAAAATGGCATTTGGTGTATTAAATGACAAAAGATTTAAAGGCGGTAACTATACTGGTGCAGTCGAAGTAATTGAAAAGATTGCAAAAGGATTATCAAAACATCCTAGCGTAGCGAACGCTTTGAAGAGAACAAACGAAGATCTTGAGTACATCAAAAGTAAATTGGCAAAATTAATTAAGTAATTTCAGAATTTATAGTTGACTTTGTAACAGAAGGTAACTATAATATAGATATGTTGTTAGGTTACTTCATATCTACAACAGGCACAAAACAGGCAAACAAAGGAGGCTTATTATGGCAACATTAGCAGAAATACGTGCAAAACTTAAAGAGCAAGAAACACGCCAAGGCGGTCAGTCTACAGGCGGCGGCGACAAAGCAATTTATCCACATTGGAATATGGCAGAAGGTAGCGAAGCAGTGCTTCGATTCTTACCAGATGCTGACAAAGATGCAACTTTCTTTTGGAAAGAGCGTTTGATGATTAAACTTCCATTCGCGGGTATCAAAGGACAAACTGATTCACGTCCAGTGACAGTTAACGTTCCATGTATGGAAATGTATGGAGAAACTTGTCCAATCCTATCAGAAGTTAGAGGTTGGTTTAAAGATAAATCCTTAGAAGATCAAGGTCGTAAATATTGGAAGAAAAAATCATATATCTTCCAAGGTTTCGTGACTGAGAATCCACTTAAGGATGACGAAACTCCAGAGAATCCAATTAGACGTTTTATTATTGGTCCACAAATTTTCCAAATTATCAAAGGTGCTTTGATGGATCCTGAGATGGAAGAACTTCCTACAGATTATGTAAGAGGTGTTGACTTCCGTATTAAGAAAACATCTAAAGGCGGATATGCTGACTACTCAACATCACAATGGTCACGTAGAGAACGTGCATTGAGTGATCAAGAAAAAGCGGCGGTTGATTCGTTTGGATTGTTTAATCTAAATGACTTTTTACCTAAAAAACCTACAGACGTTGAAGTTAAAGTAATGACTGAAATGTTTGAAGCGTCAGTTGATGGCGAAGCGTATGATCCAGATCGTTTTGGACAGTACTTTCGTGCTCCAGGCATGAGTGCATCTACAGGTGATCCAAACAAAGGTGCATCAGCACCAGCGGCGGCTCCAGTAGTAGAAGCAACTCCGGCTCCAGTAGCAGAACCGACTCCAGCAGTAGCAGAAGCAACTGCACCAGCAAGTTCTGATAAACCATCAAGCGAACGTGCCCAAGATATTTTGGCAATGATTCGTTCAAGAAACGCATAGGAGATAGCATATGGCGAAACCATTCGACGTAAGTAAATTTCGTAAAGGTCTGACCAAAAGCATTAATGGCTTAGGTATTGGCTTTAACGATCCTACTGACTGGGTTTCGACTGGCAATTACGCACTTAACTATCTTATCTCTGGGGATTTCCACAAAGGAATCCCCTTAGGTAAGGTAACGGTGTTTGCTGGCGAATCCGGTGCAGGTAAAAGTTATTTTGCAAGTGGTAACATTGTAAAGTCCGCACAAGCACAAGGTATATTTGTAGTCCTAATTGACTCAGAGAATGCACTTGATGAAAAGTGGTTGCAGGCACTTGGTGTTGACACTAGCGAAGACAAACTATTACGTTTATCGATGAGTATGATTGATGACGTAGCAAAAACTGTATCAAACTTTATGAGTGAATACAAAACAGATTATGCAGATAAGGATCCAGAAGAGCGTCCTAAAGTATTGTTTGTAATTGACTCATTGGGTATGTTACTAACTCCAACAGATGTTGATCAGTTCGATAGAGGTGACTTGAAGGGTGATATGGGTAGAAAACCTAAGGCACTTACAGCACTTGTACGTAACTGTGTCAATATGTTTGGTAGTTATAATATTGGTATGGTATGTACTAACCACACTTACGCTTCACAGGATATGTTTGATCCAGATGATAAGATATCAGGTGGACAAGGATTTATCTATGCAAGTTCAATTGTGATCGCAATGAAAAAATTGAAACTGAAAGAAGATGAAGACGGTAAAAAGGTAACAGATGTGCGTGGTATCAGAGCCGCTTGTAAGGTTATGAAAACACGTTACGCAAAACCTTTTGAAGGTGTACAAGTAAAGATTCCGTACGAAACAGGTATGGATCCTTACAGTGGTTTAGTTGATATGTTTGAAAAACATGGATTGCTAAAACAACAAGGTAACCGCTTAAAGTTTGTTGACTCAACTGGGAAAGAACACTTGGATTATCGTAAAGATTGGACAGGTGATAAACTCGAAATCATTATGAAAGATTTTTCATCCATCGAAGATAAGTATTCTGGTACAGAAACAGAATCTACTTTAGAGGAAGAAAAAGAAGATGATAGAAATGAGTGACGAACAACTTATTGATCTTTGGGATATGTTTACTTCGCATATTGCAAAGAAAGACAAAGAATCCGCGGCACTAGGATTTGTTAAATGGTGTCAGGATAATGGAATTGAGGAAGAAGTATTGTATAACTTGGCTGATGAAGATCCATATCTTCATGATGCAGTTGAAGAAGTACAAGGCAAACGTGAAAGCCTTTTGTCGGGTGACGAAGAGTACAACGACGAAGGTGATGAATGGTCCGAATTCCAAGAAGGCGAAGATGAGTGGAACTAGATGATTAATTGGTACTCAAGAGTTACTCAAGACATTGCAAACATACCAGATTGTATTACTTGGTATGAAAACGAAATGCAAGATGCTAGAATAGAGTGTGGACTCAAAGGTAATCTTGAAAAGAATGCCGCGTCATTACCTGGCGTAGTTGAAAAACGTTTTGCACAGTTGCAGGAAATTGAAGCAGTTCTTGAGTACCTTAACATCGAACTACGAAGAACTAGAAGCAAGTTTTTCAAAAAGTATTTAGAAAATTATCAAAGAGCATTAAGCAGTCGAGATGTAGAAAAGTATGTCGACGGCGAAGCGGACGTAGTTGATATGGAAAAAATTATCAACGAGTTTGCCCTGTTGCGTAATAAATGGTTAGGTATCTTAAAAGGCATTGACATGAAGCAATGGCAAATAACTAATATTACTAAATTACGTGTAGCAGGAATGGAAGATGCTTCCATTTAATACATTTCCGAAAATCAAAATTATTAAATAGTAATATGAAAACGATTGTTTTACAAAAATTAGATCCAAAAAATCTTCCGACAGATAAAGATAAAGAATACAGTCGAGAAGCAGTTGACGTCTGCAAAAGGATGAATTTAAATCCTGAAACAAGAGAATATTTTGATTTAAACACCGCTTCTGCATATTTTAATTCTTTAAATTTTAAACATTTCCCAAATATGAAAGACACGTATGCCAGAGATCCTATGGCACTATCTAAATTTTTATCACATTGGAAATGTTGGCAAGATTGCGTTAAAGACAACATACCTTATCTAATTGTTGATTATAATGGTTATCAAATTACAGAACTGCCTGGAAATCTTGATCAACTATTTGTACACGCACTTCATTTAAGCATTAAAGCCAATCATTCTATTAACATTATCAAATCATTTAAGCCATCATTGATAATTGAGGATGATGGAAGTTATAGAGATGCTGAAACAAAACAACGACTTCCTTTTTTAGAATACGAAAAAATGAGAGAAAATTATATACCTAATCTTGTTGCTTATGCAATAAAACCCGCGGGTGTAAGAAGACTAGCAAGATTCGTAGCCAAGGAAGGGGCAATGCCAATTGAAGTAATGTTGAACGGTGGTATCATAAATTTACAATATACAACCATGCCTTTCTTTACAAAAAATATCGAATAATCATTCGACAAATTAAGAATAAACTACCCATATAAATACTAGTATGAACACAGTACTAGTAACAGGTGGCTTCGATCCACTACACTCAGGACATATAGCATACCTTAAATCTGCCAAAGAACTTGGTAGTTACTTAATTGTTGGAGTCAACTCCGACGAATGGCTATCGCGTAAAAAAGGAAAATCTTTTATGCCATTCGAAGAACGAGCAGAAATCATACGTAATCTCGCAATGGTCGACGAAGTAATTGCTTTTGATGATAGCGATAACACTGCCTGTGATGCAATTAAAAAGATTTTAGAAACTTTAAACATAGATGAACATTTAATATTTGCAAACGGTGGAGATAGAACCAAAGACAATATTCCAGAAATGGAAATTTTTCATCCTAGATTAACATTTGAATTTGGAGTTGGTGGAGAAAATAAAAAGAATTCGAGCAGTTGGATTTTGGAAGAATACAAATATCCAAAAACAAAAAGACCGTGGGGTTATTATAGAGTACTGTTTGAAGTCGATAATACTGTTAAAGTAAAGGAATTGGTTGTAGACCCGGGGCAAAGATTATCAATGCAAAAGCACAATCACCGTGCAGAACATTGGTTTATAAGTGAAGGAGAAGCAACTGTATATACTCTAAATGTGTCCACTGACATGGAACTTTTAGGTAAGTATAGTAAGTTCGAATCATTGCATATTACAAACAAACAATGGCATCAGTTGTGCAACGAATCTTTATTGCCGCTTAAGGTTGTAGAAATACAATACGGTGATAACTGTGTAGAAGATGACATTGAAAGGGTTGGTGTAGTTGCCAACTATGGAGAACAAAAATGACAAATACTGTTTTTATAGGATGGGACAGTAGAGAGCCTATTGCTAGTGCTGTATGTGAATATAGTTTACGACACACAACAGAAGAACCTCTAAACATAAAATATTTAAAACAACACGAACTACGATCAACAAAAATTTATACAAGACCTGTTGACACATTAAGTTCAACAGAATTTACTTTTACTAGATTTCTTATTCCATACCTAATGAACTACGAAGGCTGGGCATTGTTCTGCGATTGTGATTTTTTATGGTTAGAAGATGTAGACAAATTATTTGCACAACGAGATGACAAGTATGCTGTAATGTGTGTGCATCATGACTACACACCTAAAGAAGATGTTAAAATGGATGGTAAGCAACAAACATTATATCCAAGAAAGAACTGGAGTTCAATGGTATTATGGAACTGTGGACATCCTAGTAACGCACAGGTTATACCTGCTATGGTTAATAAAGAAACAGGAAAATTTATGCATAGATTTAGTTGGCTAAAAGATTCAGAAATAGGATCTCTAAGCCATGAATGGAATTGGTTAGAAGGTTGGTATAAAGAACCTAAAGATGGTAAACCTAAAGCAATTCATTTTACCGAAGGCGGCCCTTGGTTTAAAAACTGTCAAGATGTTGACTATGCTAAATTATGGTTAGACACAGCAAATAAAACGGGCGTGAAATGGTCAAAATTATAAGCATACGCGGAGCCTGGAAAGGGTTCCACGGATTACATAAAGGATTTACTGCACTAGGTGATAGTCATGAATTGTTAGAATTCACCGATCCTCGTATTGAAGAAGCAGATGTATTCCTGCAAACTAATCTTTTAAAACCTAAATTTATTACCAAGGGTAAACAAGGCCCTTATGAATATATTTTAAAATCAGGTAAGCCTTTTTTAGTTGGTGAAAGTGCTTCGTTTAGAAAATATTTAGATTATACTAGACTAGGATGGTGGAGTTATAAATGGACAGAAGGTAATTTTAATAACACAAACTGTCCACCAGATAGATGGAATAAGTTTGTTAAAGAAACAGGAATTAAAATAAAAGATTGGCACAGTCCAGGTGACAACATTATTTTAATGGGACAAAAAGTTGGCGATAGTAGTTTAAACAAGTTGCATGATCAAGGTAAAAACTTTTATGACTGGGTCGGTGAAATAATTTCTGAAATTAGAAAATACTCAGATAGAAAAATTATTATTAGACCACATCCAAGAGGTATGAGAGCAGGAAACAAAGGTGCTTTTTGGATTTCTAAACAATATGAAAACGTTGAAGTAAGTCAATATGTCGACGTCGGCGGTGCACAAGGAGGTGCTGGACTACAAAAAGATCTAGACAGAGCATGGTGCGTAGTAACGTACAATAGTTTAAGTAGTGTTGAAGCAATCTGTGAAGGCATACCAACATATGCAATGGAAGACGGCAGTATGATTTGGCCTATTGCACAAAAAGAAATTAGTAAAATTGAAAATCTAAATTACAATGTAGATATAACACAATGGTGCAACGATATTGCGTATACACAGTGGACTTCTAAAGAACACGGTCGTGGCGAAAGTTGGTCGCACTTAAAACCAGTAATGGGACAACGATGAAATATATAGCAATAACAACATTTAATCAACCATACTACGATAATATGGCACACAAAATGGTTGAGACATATTTAAAGTTTTGGCCGAAAGATATTCCTTTATATGTGTATACGGAAGATATGAAACTACCTGTACAAGCAGAAAATTTAAAGGAACTAGACATATATGAAAACTGTCCTGGATTAAAAGAATTTTTAGAATGGCGTGGTCAACATTTTACTAGAGGTATGGCGTTTAAAACTTATGCGTTCATTAGTGCTTTTAAAAATATTGACTGTGATGTTATCATATACTTAGATGCAGATAGTGTTACATATAAACCTATTACCCACGAGTTTTTAAATAGTCTATTACCTAAAAAAGAATTAACAGCATATATGGGCGTAACCATGAACAAGGGTAAATGGCAAGGAAATGAAACCGAAAATGCAGAAACTTGCATTTATTTGTTTAATAAAAAACACGCTGGTGCTAAAGAGTTTATGGATCATTATGAACACATTTATGAGTCAAGAGAAATTGATGATCGAAATAGATTTAAGAAACCACATGATACTTGGGCATACACTGAATGTGTTCAACGTGCAATAGCAAACGGTCATGCAGTAAACGATCTACACCCAACAAGAAAAGCACACAGTCCTTTAAAAGAAACAGTGCTAGGAGATTACTTTAGACATTTTAAAGGTGCAAGAAAACTTGATGATAAGATTGATGAGTATGTTGACGAACTAACGACCACAGGTGTTGACAACAAACAAAAAATTAAAAGAGCGGATAATCCTCTTAAAGACATAGAAAAGAAAAAAAGATTTTTTAGG
>Ga0181581_10000540_pt1 | contig 28524 bp, 15 predicted proteins | sample 071ome_22_FD_132433 | JGI IMG/M metagenome (GOLD analysis project Ga0181581, IMG submission 132433) | Coastal salt marsh microbial communities from the Groves Creek Marsh, Skidaway Island, Georgia - 071404AT metaG (megahit assembly) | ecosystem: Environmental > Aquatic > Marine > Intertidal... | reverse complement strand
CGCATGGGCCACCACCCCCCCCCCCCCCGCCTCCCTGGTGGGCACATTGGTAACCGGGGGGGCTGGGGGGGTAGGGGGGGGGGGGCGGGCGCCCCGTGCGGGAGGGGGGGGGGGGGGGGGGGGGAAGGGCTGCACTGCCAAGCAACGCGGCCAGTGGGGGGGCGGCCTGCGCGAGTGCGCTCGTTACCAATGTCTGCGCACCCGGTGCGCGGAATATTCAGGCTATAAATAAGCGAGTTCCGCAACCACGTGACGCACATAATCGACAGGAAGGCGGCATCGGGGGCGGTCGTTCACGGAGGTCACGCACCCGTTCTTGAAGTTCGGCTCGATACCGAGCTTACCGAGCCAGCTGTTGATCTCGGGCCCACCGCCGTGGACGAGAATTGGCTTGATACCGACAGTGGCGAGTAGTACGATGTCCGAGACGACGGCCGCCTTGAGACTTTCGTCCTTCATCGCTGCGCGAGCATCGGGCGGGAGCAGGGTCGTGGCTCGCGCGAGAGCACGCGAACATGCCCCAGCGACCCCGGGCGCAGCGCAAGGCCAAAAACGTGGTATGCGCGACGGATCCTGAAAAATGGGTGCCATCCCGCTCACCAGCTCCGCCGTACTTGATCACGATTGTTTTGCCGCGAAACTTTTGGAGGTAGGGGAGGGACTCGGAGAGGATTGAAACGCGCTCGAAAGCCGACACCTTCATCCTCCCGCCGTCCGAGGCGACAGCACGGATAACGTGGGAGACACGGCGACCGCTCCCGGGGCCAGCGGGGGGGGGCACGCCCCGCTGCTGCACCCTGCCCGAGGGCAAAGGGAGGGAGCTCCGCACCGTCGTCATCATCGCAGACATCGCAGAGAATGGCGCCCCACAAGTCCACTTCCGAAAGCACACGGGAGCGCATGGAGAGAAGGAGAGGGACGGAAACTCTCCTCCGACGCTGCGGGAACCAAACACTGATGGACAGACGAACTCCCTGTCAGGGGTGGCGGCCAAGGCCCGCTCTCTCCCCGTCCCCTCCGCCGCCCCCTTTATATGCACGCGCGCCGAGACTACATCTTCCTTCTTTGGGACCAGGTTCGCTCTTGGTTCTTTCTCTTCCCTGTCGGGAGTGTCACAAGAGGAGCAAGGGAGCAGTATGCCCAAGTTCACGATCGACCAGATCCGCCAGGAGATGGACAAGTGAGTTTCCCTCCTCGTTGCAAAATGTAGAAAACCGAGTCTCGTAAAACTCTGACGTCCCCAGACAACCGCGCCGGCCCGGAGACGCAACGACGTCTGGGGCTGGTGGTCCAGGCGCCTTGACGTCCAGCGTCTCCGCCGATGACCATCTTCGAGTGTCCGTGTGGCGATATCTGTAGTAAATACGCCCCTGTGGTTGAGATGTGACCCCACTGCACGCCCGCCCCGCCCACTGCGGGTGCAGTATTGCTCACGCCCCTCAGTCGGCCGGCAGGCCACCTCCAAGCGTCGCGACGCCTGCGGGTACCTGTGAACGACGCTCGTTAGTGTTTTATTGCACATGTGATCGTAAAGAGGCGTGCAGTCCCCCGCCGCACGGGCCTGGGGAGAAAGATGGCGGGGGGGTAGGCCCGGCTGGCTCTCATAACCCCTGCGGGGGCGCATGGGGCGTGGTACAGTTCTGACGTGCTTGCTTTTCTTCGTTCACTCACTCGCAGGCCGGACAACATCCGCAACATGTCCGTCATCGCCCACGTGGACCACGGTGAGTTCCATGTCCCCCCCCCCCACCCCGGTACCACCCGCTGCCATTTTTTATGTGCGGGGCGGTATTGGTACTATTTCTTTTCATCTTTCCGCGAGGAGGCGCTTTTCCCTGGCAGGGTCGCCGCTCCGGCGAGATGCGCGCATCGTCCGCCAGTTGTCTCCCGCCCTAGCACACTCTCCTGCTCGGCAGCTTCTCCGTCGCGCGTCATCCTGCGTCGCGGCACGTCCCTCTTTTCACCGTTCACTTCACCCCGAGGCCCTGCGGACTGTTTTTTCTCACGCGCTCCGGACACCTTGTCGCCGGTGGCGTCTCGCGCGCATGTGTTGCGCGTCCCGTCGAGGAGCGTGTTGACGGGGCGTCGCATTGACCTTCGCCACCTTTCTTCTCAACCATGCAGGGAAGTCGACCCTCACCGACTCCCTCGTGGCCGCCGCCGGTATCATCGCCATGGAGAACGCCGGTGACGTGCGTCTCACCGACACCCGTGCCGACGAGGCCGAGCGTGGTATCACCATCAAGTCCACCGGTATCTCCCTGTACTACGAGATCGACGAGACGAAGCTCGCCAACTACAAGGGGCCCCGCGACGGGAACGCCTACCTGTTCAACATCGTCGACTCCCCGGGTCACGTTGACTTCTCTTCTGAGGTTACTGCCGCGCTCCGTATCACGGACGGTGCCCTCGTGGTCGTGGACTGCATCGAGGGTGTGTGCGTGCAGACCGAGACTGTGCTCCGCCAGGCCCTCGGTGAGCGTATCCGCCCCGTGCTCACGGTCAACAAGCTCGACCGTTGCTTCCTTGAGCTCCAGATGGACGCCGACGAGGCCTTCACGACCTTCCGTAAGGTGATCGAGAACGTCAACGTGGTGCTTGCCACCTACTCCGACGACAACAAGATGGGCGACACCCAGGTCTACCCCGAGAAGGGCACCGTGTGCTTCTCTGCCGGTCTCCACGGATGGGCCTTCACCATCCCCACCTTCGCCCGCATGTACGCTGCCAAGTTCGGTGTTGAGGAGGAGAAGATGCAGAACCGCCTCTGGGGTGACTCTCACTTCGACCGCAAGACCAACAAGTGGTACTCGGGCCCCAAGGAGGGCGCCGAGCGGGGCTTCGTGTCTTTCATCTACAAGCCCATCAACCAGATCATCCAGATGGCCATCAACGACCAGAAGGACAAGCTCTTCCCCCTCCTCGAGAAGCTTGGCATCAAGCTCACCACCGAGGCCAAGGAGCTCACCGGCAAGCCCCTCATGAAGCGCGTGCTTCAGACCTGGCTCCCCGCCGCCGAGGCCCTCATGGACATGATGGTGTACCACCTCCCCTCCCCCCGTACGGCCCAGCAGTACCGTGCCGAGACCCTCTACGAGGGCCCCCAGGACGACCGCTACGCCGCCGCTATCCGCGCCTGCAAGCCCGACGGCCCCCTGATGATGTACGTGTCTAAGATGATCCCCATCGGCGACACCGGCCGCTTCATCGCCTTCGGCCGCGTGTTCTCTGGTGTCATCCACGGTGGCCAGAAGGTGCGCATCATGGGCTCCAACTACGTCCACGGGGAGAAGAAGGACCTCTACACCAAGGCCGTGCAGCGTACCGTGCTCTGCATGGGCCGCAAGCAGGACCCCATCGAGTCCGTGCCCTGCGGTAACACGGTCGCCCTGGTCGGCATGGACCAGTACATCGCGAAGACCGCCACCATCACGGAGGCTGAGAACACCGACTGCTTCCCCATGAAGCCCATGAAGTTCTCCGTGTCCCCCGTGGTGCGCGTCGCCGTCACCACCAAGGACCCCTCTCTCCTCCCCAAGCTCGTCGAGGGGATGAAGCGCCTGTCGCGCTCCGACCCCATGGTCCAGTGCACCACCGACGAGGAGACCAAGCAGTGCATCATTGCCGGTGCTGGTGAGCTCCACCTCGAGATCTGCCTCAAGGACCTCCAGGACGACTTCATGGCCGGCGCCCCCCTTGTCGTGTCCGACCCCGTCGTTCCCTTCCGCGAGACCGTGATTGAGGAGTCGTGCCGCGTCGTGATGGCCAAGTCCCCCAACAAGCACAACCGTCTCTACTTCAAGGCTGCCCCCATGAACGAGGCGCTCGCTGACGCGATCGAGGAGGGCAACATCGGCCCCCGCGACGACCCCAAGGAGCGCGGCAAGAAGCTCGTGGACGACTTCGGCTGGGACAAGGAGACCGCCAAGAAGATCTGGTGCTTCGGCCCTGACACCACGGGCCCCAACCTCGTCGTGGATGTCACCAAGGGGGTGCAGTTCCTGTCGGAGATCAAGGACAACGTGGTCGCCGGTATGCAGAACGCCACCGCCTCCGGTGCCATCTGCGACGAGCCCCTCCGTGGCGTGCAGTTCGAGCTCCACGACGTGGTGCTGCACGCCGACGCCATCCACCGTGGTGGCGGGCAGATCATCCCCACCGCTCGCCGTGTGATGTACGCCGCTGAGCTCACGGCCCAGCCCAAGATCCAGGAGCCCATCTTCCTCGTCGAGATCCAGGCCCCCGAGAACGCCCTTGGTGGTATCTACTCGTGCATTAACCAGAAGCGTGGCCAGGTGTTCGAGGAGATGCAGCGCCCCGGTACCCCGATGTACAACATCAAGGCCCACCTCCCCGTGGCCGAGTCCTTCGGCTTCACCGGCGACCTCCGTGCCGCCACCTCCGGCCAGGCCTTCCCCCAGCTCGTGTTCGACCACTGGGAGACCATCACCCAGGACCCCTGCGAGCCCAACTCCCTCGCTGGCAAGATGGTTGCTGAGGTCCGCAAGAGGAAGGGCCTCAAGGAGAACGTGCCCCCCGTCTCCGACTTCGAGGACAAGCTCTGATCGGCGCAAGTCGCTTTGTTCCTTGACTGCCTGGTCCCCCCTCAGCACCAGCCGGTGCTGCCGTTAGCATTTAAGTCTTCTTACACCGCTGTCGCCCCTCCTCCCGGTGCTCTGCCCCCGACGCCGCAACCCTTTGACGCGCCAAGCCCCGTGTCTGCTAGTCCCTGGTGGTGGGCTCTCAAGGGTATGGGCCCCGCGCAGCAGGACGCAGTGCCCGGCCGGAACTCCCACGTCGTCGCGAGCGTCGCGAGCGAATTTTGCGGCGGGGTACGCCGGGGAGCGCGACGTGTAGGGTTGGTGCGCGAGCGCTCCGGACAGGGTTGGCGTGGCCGCCCGCGGGGACTGCACCAGCGGCCTTGTCAGAGGGTTCCGGCGGGGTCCCGGCGGACCGGGCGCGCCAGGGCGCGACGGTGCCCCACCGTCACATTGGGGTCTGTGTCCCCAGGCGCACGTTACTCATTCAACGGTGCACTAAGTCGCATGGCGAGAGGCGGGTCGCTTCCATTCGAAACGAAGGCAAGACAGGTGGCCGAGCAGCAGAGCCGCCAGTCTACCCTACAGCAGTTCTCCCCGCAAAACTGGGTAATTTGTTAGACAATTTCCGTTTGAGACTCGGAAAATGGGGTTCGCGAGGCGTGGCGGGCCGGACGTGGTATCGGCCGACGAGGTCGATCTCGAGGCCCCGGGCTTCACCTTCAGGACCGAGGGGACGGGGAGCGGATCCCATCCCGACATTCCTGATGTGATTGTGAGCGAGCAGAGCCCCCGTCGCGAGGAGGATGCCGTCCGCATGAGCTGGGGTGACCGCCTCAGGGAGAGCCTCGGTGAGCCACAACGATTTGAGCGCTCGACACGCCCTTTGAATGTCATCTGCGTTCCATGCGACAGGCTCGGACAGACCAATTCGGAGTTTCTGTTCCGTGCGCCCCGGCACAGCGTCCGGCACGTCTTTCATCCCTAAGCCCCCGGGCAGCGCATTTCGAAAAGCCATGGGGGTGCCCTCCTGGCCCAGCCCGCGGGGCTCCCCGCGGGACAGGGTGCCGGCACCCGACGCCTTGCCCGGTCGCAACACCTCGCAGGCTTCGCGCGGGGGAGCGCCAGCCTGCGGGCCTCGGATTCGACCGGCGGGAGGCCTCCGTATGGGCGCCCCCCCCTGGTCGGGCAGTCCCAGAACACCCACGTCTCTGTCCCAGACACAGTGATGGAGGGCACCCCGTCCGTGGCCGGCGGCGGCAGGTACGGGGCAGAGTACCCGTCCACGCGGGGTGGCATGAGCACCGGCAGCCCGCCCCGAACCAACGGGACGCGGGACTCGACCCCCGGGTTCGGGAACGAGGATGACACGCCCGTGGAGGCCCGGGTCGCTGTGGCACGCCAGCTCGACTACTCCCCGCGCCGAGGGCAGAGGAAGTCGGGCCGTCGCCACGAAATCGTGGGCGCCTCCATGGAGTATGGCTTCGACGTCGTGGACGCAGACCCCGAGGACCTGTCCGTGTCATCTGAGGACGAGCTCGACGTCCGCGGAAGGCAGGCCCCCGGCATCTCCAAGAGCATGATGAGCCCGGCGGCGAAGCCTCTCGGAGACATGACAAATCAGAACATGGCCCGATCGGCGGAGACCCCCGGGGCAGGCGCGGCTAACCAGTGGGGCGTGGGCGCCGCCACATGGGGGGGCGGCAGGACGCCAGGGGATGAGTTCGGCACCCCGAAGGGCAAGGCCCCCCGCAAGAGCACCAACGAGCCTGAGGCAGACGGCACCCCGCTGGCCATCGGGCAGGGCGCGGCGGAGCGCATCAGTGCCCTCGGCCCGGAGATGAACGCCTTCCAGAAGACGATGCTGTGGGTCGGGCTGGCCCTGGACCTCCTTGGCAAAGCCTCCCTCCTGCGGGAGCTCGCCCGCCTCTCCAAGGGGGGGCACGGCGGCATCCTTGCCCTCGTCATCATCTTCCTCATCCTGTCGTGCCTCCTCAACACCGCCTACTGGCTCGCCCACTACAACTGGGAGAAGCCCACCAAGGCTGACCGGGACGTCAAGTCAGTCTTCGGCCTCACCAAGGCGGACATGGTCGTCCTGAGGAAGCGAATCGGGGCTATCTTTGCCTTCTTCGGCTTCGGAACCTTCTTTGCCGCTGTACGTGCCCTCCGTGCCAAGTCGGACAAGCAGCGCGCCGCCCTCTTCGAGGTGCGTGGACTCCGGTTTGCCGACACGGTGCTCCTGACGCTCAGCGTGGGTATGCTCAACATGTACATGGGCATCCGCTGCGAGGACCCCTCCGTTCCCTGTCCCAGCCGCGGCGGGGGGTTCGACACGATCCTCTTCTTCGCCGTCATCGCCTCTCTCGTGTCGGCCACGCTATGCTACATCACGTTGGACGTCAACGACCACCGCCTCAGCCTCGAGTTTGCCCGCAAGGCACCCCCCCTCCAGCTCATGTGGATCGTCACCTTCTTCTGCTTCCGCATCACCGAGCTTGCCTCCCGGGCCGTCACGTACGCCCTCTTTGCGGCCACGGTCGGCGGGTGGGTCTTCATGATGTTCGCCTTCCACGTCGTTGGCGTCGTGGCCTGCATGTGGTTCGTCCCAGGGCCCCACCCGGGCCGCCAGTTCCTCACCAAGACCTTCCGCCTCGTCCGCGTGACGCCAAAGAAGATCCCCCTGATCGTCCCGAGACTCCGCGACTCGTTCCTCGTTTTCCTCGCGATTGTGTGGCCCCCGTCGTGCTACGTGGCCGACCCCACGGACCGTGTCGGAGCCTTCTGGTGGGACAGCCAGTTCAGCGGGCGGAGGAGGTTCTTCTCCCTGAACATGTACAACGGCACGGTGGTATTCCCGGTGTACCTGGTTCTCGCCACTCTCGAGTACGGCATCATGGTCGGGATCATGCGGTCCAAGTTCTTCGCGTCGTGGAACGCCCGCTTCGTTGAGGTGTCCCTCGCCTCGATCGTGCTTTGGCTCCTGTCGGGCCTCGTGCACACCTCCCTCACGTACATGTTCGACTCCAAGAAGCAGCCCGAGGCCTCCAAGGCCCTCAGGGCGTCCCGCACAAAGCAGGAGCAGGTGTGAGGTACCGCACGCCGCTGTTGCCGCCTTCCCCCCGCCGCCCAGAGCCCCTGACAGAGGGCTTCGGTGCGCCGAAGTGCCTGTCCGGTGCCCCGGTGACCTTGATGTTCAAGCGATTGGCGATCGTTCCGTTGAATGCTCTAGGCTGCGGGCCCTGGTCATGTCGCTGGTCGCGTCGTCGCGGCTCGGGCGGGGGGGGAGTCGCGGCTTAGCGATTCTCGATGAAGCCTTGAGGGCCGCGTCGCGGCGAGCGCCCCTTGCATATGGGGCGGCTTACCGGTCGTCCGAGTGCCGGCGGGCTCTTATGTGCAGCACGCTAGCCGTCGGCAATCGAACGGCGATTGCCCGTGTGCACGTCTGGGACGCGCTGGGGCCTCCTGCGGGCGCCTGGTGGGGGGCTCGTGGGGAGACCTCGCTGCCCGCTCCGCAGGGTGCCCCCAGCTTCCAGGCCCGCCGCTTTGCAGGGGACGACAGGGGGCGCGATGTGTCGATCAGCAAGCCGTCCGGTCCCCCTGAGGGCTTGCATCCGACGGTGCGGGAGGCGCTACTGCTCCCAAACCTGGTGTCGGCGGTGAGGACCCGAGGCACGAGAGCTCCCGCAGTGACTGCTGCAGGTCTGCCCCCCTTGCGCGCCCATTCGCCTGGCCTCCAAGGCGTGATCGTACGTTGTGAACGCAGACACGCCTGGTAACCGCCCCGGGGGTGGCGTGGATGGTAGCGGAGGGGATGTTCCTCCCCGCAGCAGCCGCTGTGGCTGTGTCAGGGGCAACGGATTGGCTCGATGGGTACCTGGCTAGGAGGCTCAGGCAGGATTCGACGCTGGGGACGTACCTGGATCCACTCGCTGACAAGGCCCTCATCGCTGCTGTCGCGGTAGGGCTCCTGAGCCAGGGCCTCGTCCCAGGCTGGGTCGTGGGGGTATTTGTGGGACGTGACGTGGCTCTAGTTGGGGGGGCCTTTGCTGTCCGCTTTTTGCAGTTTGGCTGGCAGTGGCCAGGAGCGAACAGTTTCTTCCGCGTGTCCGCGCCATCGAGCGAGCAGGGGGGTGAGGCCAAGGTGCGGGGGGGGGCGAGGGCGGGACCTTCCCCAGGCACCCCGCCAGCAAGGGCCGTTAGGCCACTCATGATCAGCAAAGTGAACACGTGCCTGCAACTAGCGCTGGGCGTAGCTGCCCTGGCGCAGGGGGCGAGCATGTCGGGCGAGATATACGAGTACGGCCTGTGGACTGGGGACGCAGAGGCGCTCACAGGGGGTCTGCAGGGAGCGGTGGAGCTCCTCACGTACTCCTCCGCTGCCACCACCATCTCGTCGGGGGGAATGTACGCCTGGGACGCCCTGCGCTCCGGCGGCCTCCTCGCTGGCAGGGGGCGTGAGGGGGATTCTTGAACCCCCTTGCTGGGACAGAGTCAGGGTTCTCGGGGGCAGCCGCGCGGGTGCCAGCCCCGAGCTCCGAGTGGAGTCCACGCAGTGGCGGAGGATGCATGTCAGACGACTCATTGACCCAGGCGCCGCAGCCGTTCCACGGGCAATGCCCCAAGAAACCCCCGGGACGGCAGGTTAAGAGCGCCTGCCCTGTCGAGTACACAGACGGTTCCCACCTTTTCCGTGCGGACCCATCTCTGGGCGGTTTCTCAAGGCGCTCGGGTATGTCCCGGCCTGGCAAGTTCCTCGACAAGATGCTCGAGGAAGAGCTATCGAGCGACAGCGACGGCTCGGAAGACGGGGACGAGCCCCAAGTTCCCGCGAAGAGGCAGAAAGTGGAACCCAAGAAGCTGAGCGTGGCAGACCTCGTGCGGAACGGTTTCCAGGGCAACCCCTCAGTTCTGTTTGTGCCCCCCCCGGCGGAGCGCCCAGGCGATAATTGGGCCTACGGGCACAGCGGCGGACCGGACGCCAACGGAGATGAGACGGAGGAGGAGGTGAGGAGCGCAGAGCCCGGCCAGCGCGTCCCCCAACAAGCCCCCTACCCCCCACCCCCCAGCCAGCCCCCATCCACCACCCCCGCACACGACTCTGAGCCCCCCCACGCACTCCCCGCAGCGGGAAGCCACCCGGAGGGCGGCGACAGAGGGCGTGCAGAAGACTGCAGAGATGGCCCTGAAGGCCCAGGCCCAGCAGCGCGCGTTGCGAGAGGGCAAGGCCCAGGAGAAAAAGAGCTTCGCCAAGCGGGAGAGGGAGAAGCGCAAGACGGGGGTAAGCAGCAAGAGCTACGTCGAAGAGGAGAAGAGGATCGCCCGCGAGGCCGGACACTACAGCGGATTCGATTAGCGCGCACCTGTCAAGCAACCCCGGACAAAACAGCCAGTCGAACAAGCACCCACGAGACGGCCTTGGTGGCCGGCGTGGTCAGGCGCCGCCTGTCGCCCCACACCGCCCGCGCCCCGTCAGAGACAGCACCCGCCATGTTGGCTAGGCGCTTCCCCGCCAAGGGGAGCTTTGCCGTCGAGAGCCTCTCGCCGAACCGCCTGTCGGCCGCCCAGAAAATGTCCGTGGCGCCTGCCACTGCGCTCGACCACCCCGCCGCTGCGGCCTCCTGCCAGTCAGTCAGGGTGGCCCTCACAGCGACGTCCGTCTCAGCGCCGACCAGGCCCAGCTGCAGAAGCACGTCATACGCCAGCGCAGCCAGCAGGAGCGCGAGGAGGGCGCCCCAGACCCGCTTGAACTGGCGGCCGAGGCTGAAGGGCAGGGCCACGCGCCCCCCGCGCCTGCTCTTGCAGCTCCCGGAGAACTCCACCCGCCGCCCCACCTGCACGAGGGCCCCCCCGTCCGCAATGAAGGAGACGTCTTGCGAGAAGAAAGACGCAGCTGCCGGAGCCACCACAGCGCGCGAGATCTCCGCCCGGGTCCCCCGGCCGCGCGCCGTCACTGCACCCCTGGCTTGCCCAGAGAAGCTGGACCCCGTGACCTGGGCGAGGGCCCCGTTGTCCAGCGAGACGCCCACGCCGTTCGCGTCGAACGAGCCCCCGTCGATTTGCACGGTGGTGCCGCTGCCGTCCGCGTGCACGCCACCGGTCACGCACTCGCTGAACCTGCAGTTGGTCAGCCTCAGGTCCGCGCCCTGAGTCATCTCGACGCCGACCCCCCGGACCCGTGACACCTCGCACTCCTCCATGTCGACGTTGCAGATGTCGCCCGACGCCTGTACGCCGCGGCCGCGGCCTCCGGTGACCGTGCACCCACGTAGCAGCGTTCCTCGCGCCTTCTCCACCTCCACGGCGGGGGCCTTGGCCGCCCCGCCCTCCACAACAACAGCCTCCAGGGCGCAGCCGTCGGCCCGGATCGAGACGATGGGGGCACTGCCCTGGTCCTTCCCCCTGGCCCCGATGACCTTGCCATTTCGGATCGAGAACCCAGGCTTGGTCACGGCAAGCGTCGTCTTGGCGGGGACTCGGATCTCGGTCCAGCAAAGGTCCACCTCCTGAACCCCGTCCGCCGCGAGCGCCGCGACGATGTCCTCCATGCGCCCGGACGTCACCTCGCGGCGGTGCAGGAGGTCCGAGACCAGCGCCCTCCCGTCCACGGCGAGGCCCTGCCCCAGACGGCGGCGGACAGCGTGGACGACCTGCGCGGGGGTGAAGCCGAGGAGGAGCAGGGCCGACATGACCCCGTCCACGCCTCCCGAGGCGCCGGGGGCCACCGGGCCCTGCTCGGACGCATGCTCCGCGAGCGCCGCGGCAAGCTCGGCCGCGCGGGGCCGGGCGGTCGGGGACCGGCTGAGGCACTGCGTGAGGAGCTTCTTAAGGTGGCCGGGGACGCTCCGCGGGATCTCGGGGCGCTCCGCCCGGACGGCGACCGCGTGGGCGATCTGGGTCGGGTTGAATCCCGGGAAGGGCGAGCGCCCCGAGAAGAGGGAGATGACCAGGCAGGCCCAGGACCAGACGTCCGAGGCCGGGGACGGCGCGGCGCCAACGCCCTCCCCCATGCACTCGGGGGAAAGGTACGCCGCCTCCCCCCACGCCACGCGGGACTTGGACAGCGTGGCCAGCGCTGCTGCGAGGCCGTGGTCAGACAGGAGCGCCCGGCCCGACTGGGAGAGGAGGACGTTGGAGGGCTTAATGTCGAGGTGGGCGACGCCCGAGGCGTGCATCTCGGCCACCCCGCGGGCCGCATCGGCAGCGACCCGGAGGGCGCGCTCCACGGGGAGACCCCCCGGGTGGGTCTCGAGCAGGTCCTCGGCCGTCGACCCGTGCCGGTCCATCACGAGACCCAGCTGGCCGGACGCGTCAGGGAGGAAGCCGTAGACCCGGCAAATGCCCGGGCACCGCCACGAGGTCCGCACGATCTCGGAGAGGTGATCCACAAGGGAGCCCACGGCGTCCCCCGGATGGGGGACGCGGACGCGCTTCACCACCACGGGGGCAAGGGCCGAGCCTACGCGGAGGGTCCCCGCGAGCACCTCCGACTCGGAGGACGAGCAGAGCAGGGGGCCCAGCGACACGTCCGACCCGGGGATCTCCAGATCCGAGGCGCGGAGCTCCCCCCCGGACGACTCGCGGGGGGGTCTGTGCTGCGGACGCAGGGCCTGGGTGACGGCGTCCCGCTCGCGCCCCCCGCCCCGTGAGGCGCCCGCCGACGGCACCGCGCCCCCCCTCCCGTTCAGTGAGGTCACCTGCGGACGCGGGAGGGTAGCGGGCCACATGGCGTTCGGGCGGACACAAGGGTCACCGGGGGTCAGGGGGGCGGGGGGACAGGGTGATGGCGCGAAACGCGTCTCCCGGGTCCCCCCCCTCTCCCCTGCCGCATCACTGACCGGGGCGTGGTCCTCCGTCTCGCTCGCCTCCCCGTCGCTATCCTCGAGCGGGATCAGGGATCCGCACTCTGGGCAGGCCACGGCGGTTTCGTCCTCGTTAACGCGATCCCTGAGGCACGCCGTGCACACCAGGTGCCCGCACGGTGTCTCTGCGAGGTTCAAAGCATGCGGGGGGGAGTCGACGGCTCGGGTGCCCGCGAGGCGGATCCGACGGGATCTCAGCGCTGCGAGTGGACGAGTCCGCCTCGAGTTACCCATGCGCGATGCCGCGGGGCTCCAGGGGAGGGAACCCGGGGAGGAAACGGTCCCGTTTTCCCTGGCCGGGCCAGTGCCCTCCTTGGCCTAGCTGACGGGACGACGCCCGTGAGCTCCGTACCTGTGGGCACGCGGAACTCGTCGTCGAATGCATGGGTACACCCGGGGCAGGAAACGCCAGTCATGCTGCAACGTGGGGTCCCCAAGAAGTGCAAGATGCCCAGGGGGAAACGAAGGGGAGGGCGCGCTAGGGGTCACTCCTTGCGCTCATATAAAAAACCGTCGACGTGGGTGACAGGTGCGACCGCTGCACCGGATCAACTTCTCCTGCCTCCCCGCTTTCTCCAATCGCCAAAAAAGGGCGCCGAGGAGCTCCCTCTGAGGTACCGCCCGGGGACCTGCTGTCAGTCGGGCGGAGAGACGCGGACGCCCACGGGCCCCGCCGGGCGAGGGGGCGGTCCACGTGCCCGTCTCCCTAGAAATGGGCGTGACACCATCCCGCACCCGCACCTTTCCGTAGGGAACCCCCCTCTTCGTTCACATCTCTGCTGCAGGAGAATGGCGAAGAAGGCTGGGAAGGGCGATGCCGCCCAGGTGAGCCCGTAATCCCCATTCGTCACTTCCTGTGTGCCAAGATGCACGATTTTCGCGGTGATGTGGGGCACTCGTCCCTAAAATACCTACACGCTGCGGCGCACGGGACGTGGTCCTGGCCAGGCATTTGGCTTCCCGTGGCACGCGTACAGGCTTTCGGGTGCCAAGTTTCTTCTTCGTCCCCCGCCGTCTTTAGTTTTTTTAGTCCTCTAAGCAACGAATCGCTCGCGGTGGGGGCTCTGCACGGGGTTCGCGGACGTGCAGCTCCGTGGGAGGAGCTGCACGCCCTCCCCGTTTCGACAGCGCAATTCCGCGCTCAAAACGTAGTGACGGGGCCTTATATTTGCTGAAATCGCTGATTACCCGTCCATATCTCCGCGTCGCCCACCTTCGAGCCGCCTCCGACCCATGTGAACGGCACGTGTGTGGGGGGCCCCCACGCCATAGCAGCTGCTACCCCCCCCGCGCCGCTGTGGGGATGTCTGGGGACCCATTTCCCCACTGAGGACGTGTTTTCACACCCATGGTTCCTGTTTACTCGTCGTTTTGCGTGGAGCACGGCCTGAGCGCGCGGCTGGCGGGCCTCCTCCCTCGCAGAAGAAACAGGACGAGCTCAGGAAGGAGCTCGAGTATGACCAGCACTACATGACCATCGAGGAGCTCGAGGAGCGCTACAACACGGACAGGTGATTATATGCCCCTTCGACTGTCTGAAGTGCGCCCTGCGCGGCCCTCCCGCCCGCATCGGCCGACGGCAGCGCCCCTCCCTGATCCCAACGACTACCTCGATCCCGCTGTTCTGGGGCGTTATGAGCCCCTTACCCCGGTAGAGTAGAACAAAATGGCCACCCAAACCTATGCCGGCGGATATTCAGGCGTCGTTTAGGCTTCGTCGTGCAGAGGGGCTCCCGCCTCCAGCCAACCCCTCCCCTCGGACCCACCTGTTGACCCACCCGTTGCCCCCCCACCCCGCGCGCGCAGGAACCGCGGCCTGACCGATGAGCAGGCCAAGGCCAACCGGGAGAAGTATGGCGCCAACGCGCTGACGCCTCCCCAGCGGCTCCACCCCTTTCTCAAGTTCCTGCTCCAGTTCGCCAACTTCTTCGCGGCGCTCCTGATCGCTGGTGGTGTCCTCTGCTTCGTCGCCTACTCGATTGACCAGTCCGACGACACCAACCTGTACCTCGGGATCGTGCTGCTGTCCGTCGTGCTCATCACGGCCATCTTCTCCTACTACCAGGAGGCCAAGTCCGAGGCCATTATGGAGGGCTTCAAGAACATGGTGCCCAAGGAGACGACCGTCATCCGGAACGGCAAGCCCGTCCGCCTCGACGACCCCTCCGAGATCACCATTGGCGACCTCGTTGACATCGGCTCCGGTGACCAGATGCCCGCGGACGTGCGCATCATCGAGTCCTTCGACCTCAAGGTGGACAACGCCTCCCTCACGGGCGAGTCCGAGCCCCAGACCCGAGTCACCGACCCCCATCCCCACCCTGCGAAGGGGGGGAAGGTCGTTGCTGCCCTCGAGGCCAAGAACCTCGGCTTCTACACGACCGCTGTGTCCTCTGGCAAGGGGAAAGGTTTTGTCATCGGCATCGGTGACGACACGGCCATGGGCAAGATTGCCGGACTCGTGACGGGCACGGACGCCGAGGAGACCCCCATCGCTAAGGAGATCAAGAAGTTCATCTTCCTCATCTCCGGTATCGCGATCACGCTCGGCGTTGTCTTCCTCGCTGTCTCCATCGCCATCGGCACGGAGCCCGTGACCTCGGTGGTGTTCGCCATCGGTATCATCGTCGCCAACGTGCCCGAGGGCCTCCTCGCCACGGTGACTGTGGCCCTGGCCCTCACGGCCAAGCGCATGTTCGCCAAGCAGGTGCTCGTGAAGAACCTCCAGGCCGTCGAGACCCTCGGGTCCACCTCGGTGATCGCCTCGGACAAGACGGGCACTCTCACGCAGAACCGGATGACGGTGCAGCACTGCTGGGTCTCTGGCCAGGTGCTCCGCGTGCCTACCGCCCGCAACGTGTCCCAGCTCAAGGACCTCTGCAAGAAGGGCGAGCAGAACCACGAGAAGCTCGTCGACATCGAGTCCCCCTCCTTCAAGGCTCTGCGCCGCGTGGCCGTGCTATGCAACAACGCGAAGTTCCTTATCGACAAGGGCCCTGGCGGCGAGTCCCTCTCAGCCGGCGACCTGATGTACACCCCTGACTTCAACGTCCTCACTGCCGAGGCCACTTCGGACGCGTCTGAGCAGGGCCTCCTCAAGGCCGTGCAGCTCATGCGCGACGCGGAGGAGGAGCGCGCCGCCAACCCCAAGTCGTTCGAGATCCCGTTCAACTCGACCAACAAGTACCAGCTCTCCATCCACGACCCCGAGGAGGGCGGGTCCCCCCTCATGGTGTTCAAGGGCGCCCCCGAGCGCGTCATCAACTTCTGCTCCTACATCAACATCGACGGCAAGGAAGTGCCTCTTACCGAGCAGTGGAAGAAGGAATTCAACACCGCTTACGAGACCCTTGGCGGCTACGGCGAGCGCGTGCTCGGGTTTGCCTACAAGTCCCTGTCCGGCAAGGGCAAGGGCTTCAACCCGGGCAAGGACTTCAAGCCCTCCACCGACCTCGTCTTCGCCGGCCTCTTCTCCCTCATCGACCCGCCTAAGGAGGGTGTGCCCGAGGCCGTGGAGAAGTGCAAGACTGCCCGCATCCGCGTCTTCATGGTGACAGGCGACCACCCCATCACCGCTGTTGCCATTGCCAAGCAGGTGGGCATCATCGACCAGGACAAGTGGGACTCCGGCAACGCCGCCGTCGTCAAGGGCGACGACATCCGCGACTGGATGCAGGCCCTCGACAAGGCCCAGGAGGAGGAGGAGAAGCTCCTCGCTGAGCTCAAGTTCGACTCGCTCGAGGCCTACATTGCCTCCGGCAAGAAGGACAGCCGCATGGACGCCGTGCAGAAGAAGAAGATTGATGGCCGTCAGTACGCCGCCCAGAAGTTCGACGAGGCCCTCGACCACGAGCAGCTCGTGTTCGCCCGCGTGTCCCCCGCCCACAAGCTCATCATCGTCGAGAACGCCCAGCGCAACGGTGAGATCGTCGCTGTGACGGGTGACGGTGTCAACGACGCCCCTGCCCTCAAGAAGGGTGACATTGGTGTGGCAATGGGTATCGCCGGCAAGGACGTGTCCAAGGACGCCGCCGATATGATCCTCATGGACGACAACTTCGCCTCCATCGTGAACGGCGTCGAGGAGGGGCGCCTCATCTTCGACAACCTCAAGAAGTCCATCTCGTACACCCTCACCTCGAACATCCCAGAGATCGGCCCCTTCCTCTCCTTCATCACCATCAACCTGCCCCTGCCCCTGTCTACTGTGCTCATCCTGTGCGTGGACCTCGGCACGGACATGGTGCCCGCCATCTCCCTCGCCTACGAGACCAAGGAGTCCGACATCATGGCCAGGCCCCCCCGTAACGCCGCCACTGAGCGCCTCGTGAACCGCCGCCTCATGACCTTCGCTTACCTCCAGATCGGTGTCATCCAGGCCCTTGCCGGCTTCTTCTCCTACATGGCCGTCCTCAACGACTTCGGCTACATGCCCCGCACCCTCTTCGGCAACGGTGTTGGGTGGGACGAGTTCCAGCTGCTCTGCGAGCTGGACGACCAGGGCCTCCCCAAGAACTGTGGGTACGCGTGCGGCTCCCCCGGCATGTACTCAAAGGCCGGCGAGGAATACGTCAGCTACGACGAGGACATGGGCTGGTGCAAGAACGGCTGCGCCATCCCCACCGCTGGCACTGCCGACCCCTTCATCGAGCACACTTCGACTGGGTTCCGCGGTTTCATCCCCGAGGCCGACATCACGCTCAACATCGACACCCTCCCACCGGTCGACGGCATCTCCTACGACGACAAGATCGGCACCTGCGGCCGTACGTGCGACCGTCTCGCCGCCTGGGGTACCCAGCCTGGTGCCAAGGCGTCCGGCTTCTTCACCGACTCCGACTGGAAGGGCTTCACCACCTACTGCGGTGACGCTGAGAAGGAAGATGGCACTCCCGCCGCCTCCCTCGACGAGACCAAGAAGCTCGTGGTGACGAACAACCGCGGCAAGCGCGGTATCCTTGACCGCGCCGAGGGCGGCTCCGAAGTCGCTCGTGGCCGGAAGTCCGCTGTGAAGGGCGCCCACTACTGGTGGAACGGCCTCAACCAGAAGTTCCCCAACCCCGACTACCAGAAGAACGCCCTCATCTACGCCCAGACCGCCTACTTCATCTGCATCATTGTCGTCCAGTGGGCCGACCTCATGATCTCCAAGACGCGGAAGCTCTCCATCTTCGAGCAGGGGATGCGCAACGGCTTCATGAACTTCGGTCTCGTGTTCGAGACGGTGCTCGGCATCCTTCTGGTTTACGTCCCTCCCTTCTGGAACCTCGGCACCAGGCCCATCCTCTTCCTCCACTGGTTCCTGGGCATCCCCTGGTCGATGCTCATCTTCGTCTACGACGAGACGCGCAAGTACCTCATGCGGCGCGGTGCCTTCAAGGGCTGGGTGGAGCTTACCTACTGGTGATCGCAGGGCGCGGTCACCCCTCTCCCGCATTGCATGTTTGAGCGCGAAAGTGTATTCTCGGTACCCCGGTCCGTTGAATTGGCTCACACACGCATCACGTCCACCTCTACGAAGCACCCCTTGCACGCGACCGCGACATTGTTCTCCATCACAGACAGGACAGAGACGCTCGCGTCGCTCTCGGACCGGGGCCCGAGAGCGGAGGCGATGTCGATCATGTGGGTAGGGGCGAGCTCCCTCGGGTCGATGCGGACGAGATGCCCCGATTGTGTGCCGACCAGCACGTGATGACCCCCGACACGCACGGAGCAGGGGCCGCAGATCCCCGTCCCGACAAGCTGCGAGTCCTTCCCGGACAGAAGGTGCAGGTCCTCAGCCAGCACCAGGACCCAAGACTCTCCCAGGACGACGACCTTGTCCACCCCGTCGAGGTCCACATGGCTCCCCCGCTTCAGCTTGGGGACGTCCACCCCGGGGCCCTCCTCCCAGACAACACGGGACGTTTCCACGAACCCATCGCCGGCGGCGGCGATCAGCTTGTCCGTGGCGTGGATGGACGTGGCGGGCCCAGGGAGCCGCAGGCTGAACTTGGCGACCTGCTCCCCGTCAATTGTCCGGAAGGCCACAGCATGCCCCCGCGCGTCGATGGCGACTACCACGGACTGGTCCTCGCTGAAGAAGGCCGCGATCACCGGTGCCTTGTGGACGTCGGATAGCTTGGTCCACAGCGCCTTTCCGCTGACGCTCCCGCGGATGCACACCTCTCCCGACATGCGGCAGAGGCACATGACGTCCCCCGTCCGTGACACCACCACCACCGTCACCTCGTCACCTTCGGGCATGGCGTCCCCGATCACCTCGTCCTGCGCACGGGAAGATAAATCGCTGAGAGGTCGGCACGAAGCAGCGCGCACGGGCTCGGTGCGCGAGGTGCCCCCCGTGGCTGCGCCTTACCTGGCAGTTGAAGCGCATCAGGGGCACGACACTCCCGTTGGAGCGCATAGACCACACCGACCCCAGCATGTCGTCATCGACCATCCACATGAACGGGCCGAGCGATGCAAACGCGTTCCTCGTCAGAGCGGGCGAGATCTGACCAAAGTTCGGCGACGACGACAGCCAGTTAAGCTGCCAGTCGAAGCCCCCAGCAAAGGCGCCCGCGGCAACGACCCCGCTGTCCGTGAACCCAATGATCCTGTTGTACGGCCCCCTTGCTCGCAGACCCCGCAGGCTCTCCTGCGGGGGGTTGTCGACACTCCCCGTCGACACGGCCGCCGTGTCCAGCTCGAGGCGCTGCCGAAGCTCCATGCCGCCCGAGGAGCGCTCAGCATAGCGCAAGAGCACCCCGTCTGCCGTCCCGACCACCACGGTGCGGTCCACCAGGCACGCACACGACGGTCCTGGGATCGCCGTCTCGATGTCCCTCACGGACACGGCCATCCCCGCCTTGACGTGCGACGTGATCGTCAGCCCCCGCTTCTCCAGCTGCGACAGTGCCCGCTCCTCCCGTGCCCCCTCGTCCTCCGCCTCGTCCCCACTGTCCACCCAAACGCCCAGGGCCTGCAAGCGCTCGGCCCGCTGCCGCTCGCGCTCTTCCACCTGCTTGCTCACGTCCGCACCGCCGGCGCCGACGTCTATGAGGGTGACCCCTGCGGCCGTCACCATCACCGCCCTCGAACCCCGCACCGAAGACACCAGCGCCTCGCACTCGTGCAAGGCAGTGATGGTCAGGGCTGGGGGCGACAAGTCGAGGAGGTGTACCCCCTGGGCGGAGGACAGCAGCATCGTCAGCCTGCCCTGCGGCTCCCGCGTCTCCGCCCCGGCGCCAACCTCCTCTTCGCCGCCAGCTGCGGCTTCCTCAGGGAGGAAGGGCTGGGCGTCGTGGAGGACGAGGGGCGAGGCGACCGCTGCGACGCACGTGCACCGGTGCACGTCGAAGAGGCAGATGGTGCCCGACTCGTCCTGCGTGAGCAGCATGCTCGCCGCGGGGTGCCCGGCCATGAAGCGGATGGGCTCCCGGTGGTGCAGGAGCACCGAGACCGCCCGGCACGTCCGCCTGTCGAAAGTGAGGATAGGGTAGAACCCGGCCGAGTTGGGCCGGTCGAGGGCCAGGAGCAGCAGGGCGCTGTCCCGCCCCTCGTCCAGGGCCACCAGGTGCGACACCTCGGCGTCACGGACGCGGAGAATGGACCGCGTGGCGTCCCGGATAGACTCGATGGCAAGCACGTGCCCGTAAGAAACGGCCAGCTCCTCGCCCCGGATGTCGGCAACAGCGCGAATCCTGCCGGACAGGGAGAGGATGCACGAGTCGGCGACGGAGACGGCCTCGGCGTCCTCGAGACACATGCGTGATGCCTGCGCCTCGGGGGCCAGACCCGCCTCGACCATCGCTGGCCTGCTCACACGGAGGCTGTGGCGGAGGGGGTCAGGGTCGGGCATGTCGATCACCAGGCTCATGAGCGATCGCCCCTGCGCCACCAGGGCGGATGACTCCTGGCCCTGCACCATGACGAGGCCACCCAGGGGAGCGGCGTTGTCCGTCAGGAAAGGTACCTCCTGGACAGGGGTGCCGAGGACCTTGCTCAGCGGGTGCGACAGGACGTGGATGCGGGAGTCGTCGGTAGCGGCCAGGATCATGGAGGCCGTGTTGTCGAAGTGGACGTCAACAACGGGGTTTTGCAGGGCCTTAGGGCGGCGGTACTCGAGGGCGCCGTCCGGCATGCTCGTCATGACGATGTCCCCATCGCCGGTGACGCCGACGAGGGACGACGAGTCCCCGCAGAAGCGAAGGAACGGGAGGTAGGGCTCCTCGAGGGGGACCCGGACGAAGGGCTCGAGCGTCTCGTCCCGGAAGACGAGGATCTGAGCCTTGCCCGTCACAGCCTCGACGGAGACAGTGGCGATCAGGCCCGTCGGGGCATCCGCGCACAACGGCATCTGGCACCCTTCGGGTGGGGGCGACAGCTGCAGATACTTGACCGGCAGGTAGCTCTGCTGCACGTCGTGGACGACAAGGTGGCCATCCAGCCCGCCTGTTACCAGGAGTGCACCCGAGGCGCTGAACACGGCCCCGCACACAGCCTCCCTGTGCTGGTGGTACTGGCCCAGGATCGCGGCGCGGGCGACATCGACGATGCGGGTCATCCCTGACTCGAACCCGACGACGAGCTCGTTGCTGTCGCGGGAGTTGAACAGCAGGCACGACGCCGTCTCCCCAGGGAAGGCGAGCTCGCACTTGTGCTGGAGGGACTTGGTGTCCCACACCCTCACCGTCAGGTCCCTCGACCTCGTCGCGACGAGCTTCCCGTCCGCCGATGCAGCCACTCCCGTGATGTCGTCTGTGTGAGACCGCGCAAGGACCACGTACTCGTGCGTGTGCGTGTCCAGGACGCCAACCGTCCCGTCAAGGGTGGCGGCAGCCACGAGCCGGCCGCCGTCGGCAGCCGTGACGCACGTGAGGGGGCCGTCGTGCTCCGCCTCCAAGAGGTAGTCAGCGAAGTCCATCTGCCAGGCGCGGAGGAGGTGGTCCGCCGACCCTGTCACGCAGACCCCGTCCGTCACTGTGAGCGACGTGATGGGCCCCCCGTGAAGGAGGAGGATGCGTTCCACCCTCATCCTGCCCAGGTCGACCTGGATCACGTGTCCCGAGGCAGCAGCCACGTACACGTACTTGGACTCGGTCTTGAGCGACGACAGGTCAACGTCGAAGTCGAGGTCGATGAAGCGGTTGCTCTCGAGCACAGCCAGCGCGGCGGGGTCGTCCAGGCCCTCCGACAGCTTGATCCCGCAGCTACGAATGCGGCCGTGGCGCACGCGGTGGACACGCACAGAGTCGGGCCCACACGATACGAGGGTGAGCCGCTCAAAGGGGCTGAATTTGAGGCCTGCGACGGGGTGGTCGAGGACCACCTTGGCCTCCAGCTCTGCCGCCGTGGCTGCGTCGGGGGTGAAGGCACCCTGGATGTCCCAGACCGCCAAGAGGTTGCGGGCCTGAGGATTTAGCCCCACAGCCGCCACGGAGCGGGCGTCGGGGCTCACGTGAAGGGCGCAGATGCCTGAGTGGTGCTCCTTGAGCACGGCGAGGCACTGCCCGCTGCGGAAGTCCCACACCCGGACCTGGGCACTGGTCCCCTCCTCAGCCGTCGCCATCACTGCGGGGCGCGACGCGGTGGGCTTTGGTCAGGCGCCGAGAGGGCAGGGGTAAGATCGGAAGGCGGGACCGTGGAACTCCCTCGCTAGCCACGAGGGGGAAGGGGCGCACCTCGGCCACAGGCGCTGAAGGCGATGGCGCAGACCGAGGCCGTGTGACCGCGGAAGATGCGCTGCTTGGCGCCGACGAAGGACGCGGCGTCGCCAGTGAGATCCCAGGCGACCACGATCGACTGGCAAGCCATGGCGAGCTCGCTGCCCCCCGGGGCGAACGCTAGGGTGCGAGGGTGGTCCCCAGAGTACCCTCCCACCCTCGTGATCCCGATCAGGCCGGTCGGAGCTGGCGGGGTGGCAGAGGAGGCGCCGAGCATGGCTTCGGCGGCCGTCTTCGAGGCCTTGACGTTCTTGATCGGCCTGGTCGTCCTCAACTGGGAGCGGGCGGCCGCAGTGACCTTGACGCGGCCCATCATGTCGTTCTGGGCCACCTCCCCCAGGGGGGCACGGAGGGGGCTCTGCATGAGTTTCTTGCGGGCGCTGGGGCCGCCGCGGCCGGCGGGGGTGCCCGCCTGCTCCTCCACGGAGACAGGCTCGCGGGGCAGCCAGACGCATCGCATATCAGCGGCGACCTCGGGGCGGTGCGAGAGGACCATCTCCTGGGGCAGGGCCAGCAGGGAGTAGCGGTGGGGCGACGTGAAGACGTTCCGGACGACGCACGAGGCGCACACCTGGAGGCAACGGAGGGACTTGAAGGCCACGCCCGCGTACTCCTCCATGGCCGCCTGCATGTCAATGCACATCACGTGCCACCCGGGGGCGTCGGGGTGGAGGGGGATGCGCACGGACAGGTCGCCCGAGGCAGCCCCCTTGGTGTCGGGGTGCGCCGCAACCTTGATTAGGGATCCCAGGGACAGGCGCACGGGGCGGCCAGCCGGCGAGTCCGTGTCGACCTCGAGGTTGATGAGGAAGGGCTTGTTCATCTCGATCCGGGCCTGGATGTACACGAAGCGCCCTGTGAGCCCCGCGTTGCCCCCACGTCCCTTCGGGATCATGACGTACCCCGACGTTGGCACGGCCCCCTCGATCTTGAGGCAGCGTTTATGGATGACGTCGTCCACCACGCCCCTCACGTCGCCCCTGAGCGCCGCCCCGGTACCGGACTCAACCTTGAAGGCGCGAAACACGTTCACGTAAGGCACCTGGTTCTCCAGCTGCGCAGGGGCAGGGGAGGACGCCGCATTGAGGGGGTGTAGGGCGGGGGGAGGGAGCGGCCTCGTTCGGGCACCCAACATCCCGCCCACGCGCGCTCCTGATTCCTATGCCCCCATAGCACAAGGGTCAGCAGCAGCAGAATCACGTCCGGCCATGGGCCAGCGTTCCCGTACTCGGGGTCTTTTGAAAACGCCTCGCCCCTGTCCCGCGCTCCCCTGGGACGCGATACGGCCTAAATTGGCTCACCTTGGCCTTGAACGGGGTCATTGCGGCAGTTGCGGACGCCCTTCCTTCGCCCTTACCGGGAGACTCCCCCCCCCGGGGGCCCGGGGTGGCGGAGGACTCCCCCGTCTCCTTGGACGTCCTCGTCATGCGATTCGCCTCTCTCGGCCAATCAGAGTGCTATGCCGGGACACACAAGTGCCGGGCAGAGTATCGCAAACCGACTGGGCACGCAAAGCGGAGCAGGTGTCGAGGAACGATTGCGCTCAGAGGGCAAAACAGTCCCGTTGGGGAAGGGGAGTGGGGATGGCGCCAAGCTACCGTCCCGGGCCGTACGGAGAGTTGGAGCCCCGAGAAGTGCTCGGTGTATGAGTTGTATCGAGGGGGACCTCTCCGGACCGCATTTGGGGATCGGGACGGGTTGCATCGCGAGGGATTTGTGGGGAAAGTGTGGTCAGGGTCAGGGGAAGACGGCATTTTTTGTGCATTTTGTTACGGCGTGACGCGCGAACGGCACTATAATATGCCGGCGAGTCATTTCAATTAAATAGAAACTCCAAGCGCCGGCTTGAGTCACGCCCCCGACCCCCTTGCGCCGTGTCTCCTCTCGCGGGTCTTAGGACTTCTCCCCCGCCCGCCACGACACCAGCAGCGATGGGGGACGGAGCAGGGCCTAGCGGCTCGATGGCCGATCAGGTGGACGTCCACGCGATGACGGACGATGAAGTGAGCGCCCCCGGCACGTGTCTCCACTCCTCCCTCCCCGGTTTAAACTTTAAGCCCGAGACCCTTCCCGCCGTTTCCTTGGGGCGTGCGCTGGCCTTGCGAAGTCATATACTGTTCCAATGCGGCAGTTCGCCTCCAATACGTCGACGTACTGGGGGAAAGACGCGAACCATGCATTTGGTGGACAGCGGACGAGCATTGAGTGGTTGCTTCCCCGCAGCTCGAGAAGTACTTCCAGACGGGCATCGAGTGCATCAAGACGAGCGAGATCGAGCACGCGATCCGTATCTTTGGAGAAGTTCTGGAGGCGAAGATCCAGGTGGGTCCCCGCGTGCCGCCTCGCGCTGGAGGGCACCTCGTCGGATGCCCAGCATGCCCAGCATGCTAAGCATGCCCCCCCGCCACTCTGCCTATGGTCGCAGAAGCATGGCGAGACAGACCCCAAGGCGGCGTCCGCGTACGTGTGGTACGGGAAGGCGCTCCTCTTCCAGGCACAGGACCAGGACGACATGTTCGGGGGCATGGTGCGCCAGGCCGTGCAGAACAAGGCCGAGGCCATGGCCGCCGGAGAGGAGGACGCGCTGGACGGCGCCCCTGGGTCCTCTGGAGAGGGCGCGGGCCCTTCCGGGGAGGGCGCGGGACCCTCGGTGTTCGTAGATGTCGGCGCCTCTGGCAGCGGTGCCGAAAAAGAGGGCGCGGAGGAGGGCGAGGACGGTGAGGAGGGCGAGGACGGTGAGGAGGGCGAGGAGGGCGAGGAGGGCGAGGAGGGCGAGGAGGGCGAGAGCGAGGGCGAGGGCCAGGCCGAAGAGGAGGGGGACATTGACCTCGCGTGGCAGATGCTGGAGGTGGCCCGTGTCATCCTGGAGAAGTGCCCTGAGCGCGTGGGGGAGCTGATCGACGTGCGCATGAGCCTGGCCGAGCTGCAGATGGAGCGGGAGGACCTCGACCTCTCGGCGGAGGACTACCTGGCGGCCAAGGGCATGCTGGAGGAGCACCTGCCCCGGGACATGAAGCGCATGTCGCAGGTGCTCTCGATGCTCGGCCTCGTCATGCAGATGAAGGGCGACCTGGCCAAGGCTGTCGAGTACATGCACGAGGGCCTCGCCAAGTGCCAGGCCGAACTGGATGCCGCCCAGGCCGCCCCGGGCGACTCGGAAGACCACAAGCGCAAGATCGAGCACCTCGAGGAGATGACCGAGGGCCTCAAGGAGCGCCTCGCGGAGCTGGAGGAGACCAAGAAGGCGCAGAAGCCTAAGCTTGCGCCCGCAGCCGCTGGCTCGATGGAGGCCAAGATGCAGGCCATCCTCGGGGGCGGGGGACCGCCCGTCAACCCCTTCGACAAGCCCTCCGGCACTGTGCCCGCAAACCCATTCGACAAGCCTACCGGGGACGTCCCCGCCAACCCGTTCGCCGGGGCCGGGGGCTCCGTCGAGGGCGCCCCCCGCACGGTGACAAACCTTGGCGTCATCAAGGCCGGGACAAAACGCATCACCCCCGTCGCCGCCGCCGAGGAGCCCGCGGTCAAGAAGGCCAAGGGCGACGAGAACGCCGCCGACAAGCCTGCCGAGGGCGCGGAGCCGGCTGCCCCGCCCCCCGCCTTCCTCGCGGCGTACGCTGGCACGCAGCAGTAAGACTTGCTAAGTCCGCCAGTTGTCAGCGTCGTTGAAGCACGCGCGGGATTCGGTCGCCAAACCCTCCTCGAGACCCCCGCTGCCCCCTCCACGATCGCCACACTGCTCGGCATCTAGTCTACGGCCGCCTTTCGACGAGCGAAGTCGACGAAGGAGAGAAGAAGCTTCTGTCCCCGCTCCCCGAAAGTGGAAAAATGGTCCGCGGGTCCAAGATCTGGGTCGGTGGGCTTCCCTTCGACATCCGTGAGCGCGAGGTGAGCGCCACAGACTTGTAGGGGAGGGAGGACACGATGCGTCCGCCAGGCTTCGCCGCCCCCGCCCCTGCGAACTTTCCGGGCCCCTGCTGCTACAATAAGTACTTTTCCTGTGGCTATGTTCCCTACACGGGGTATTTTGCATGTCACAAACTCTTGAGCGGAGCTTTGCAGACTTCGAGCGGCCCCGATCGGCCGAGTTGGCGAACGGAGGATGCCCAGGTCCCGCGAGGCGACGCGAGTCCGTAGCGGCGAGCTGAGCGACGAGAGGCCGTTGGCGGAGAGTGCGCAGCACATGATCGCGGCGAGCGGCTGGATCTAGGACGTCTGCGACCCAGTGGCGCTTTCAGCAGTGCGTCCCTGGCCGTGCCCCCCTGCATCCCGCCGCTGCCCTGGCGACGGCCAGCTGACCACGAGCCCCGCCTCTCGCGCGCCGCCGCAGCTCGACGACCTCTTTTACAAATACGGCCGCATCAGAGACATTCGCCTCCAGCCCAAGAGGGGCGGGTCCTTCGCCTACATCGAGTTCGATGACCCCCGGGACGCCGAGGATGCCTGCTACTATCGGGACAACTACGACTTCCAGGGGTACCGCCTCAAGGTGGAGGTGGCCCGGGACGAGCGCGGCGGCGGCGGGAGGGGCGGGGGACCCTCCCACAAGACCAAGTACCGCGTCATGGTGGAGGATCTGCCCCAGTCCGCCTCGTGGCAGGACCTCAAGGACCACATGCGTATGGGGCGGGACCTCGAGGTGACCTTCTGCGACGTCTTCAAGGACAAGGCCGGCGTGTGGGGGGAGGTCTGCTACACCAACGAAGACGACATGAGGCGGGCCATCCGCAAGCTCGACGATTCGCACTTCCGGAACAAGTATGACGTGAGCGTCCCCAGCACTAGCGGGCCTAAGCGCCAACCTGCCCGCCCGCCTTCACCCGCGCCCCGCTCAGCACCACGCCGCCGCCGCTGCTTCCTGCAGGACTCGCGTATCCGCGTCAAGCCCTTTGACGAGCCGAAGGGCGACCGCCGCTCCAGGTCCCGGTCTCGCTCCAGGTCCCGGTCTCGCTCCAGGCCCCGCCGCAGCGTCTCCCCCAGGGGCGAGGACAGGGGCCGCTCCCCCTCCCCGCGCGGGTCGCCCAAGAGGTCGCGGTCGCGGTCGCGGTCGCGGTCCGTCCGCGAAGAGCCCAGGGGCGAGGCGGGTAGCCCCCGGCGGGAGAGGTCCGAGCCGAACGGCAACTGACTACCGGAGGGCTTCAAATAGACGCGAGTCTGAATGGCGTCGAGATGGAGGCGACGGGGTAACCGCAGGCCGAGCGCTGGCAGATCACCCGGCCGCCGTCGGACCCCCGGTGGTGCCGCCGGGGGGCCTGGGGGCGGGTCACGCGGATGCTGCTCTGAATGGCCCCCGTTCGCCCAGTCCCCCGTCAGGAACGCTTTCGTAGACCCCCAATGGGCGCCGCTGAAGTGCGCCGCGCGACTCCCTTCCCCGACACTTGCGCGAAGGGTGGGGGGAGATGCTGCGGCGGCGCTTGCGTGACGTGCTACGCGAGGTGCGCGGCGCGTCGTGTGCGTGCCACACTCCTCGAGACGTGGCCCCGGCAGGGGGGGGGCACACGCTTCCGCGCGCGTTCGCGTCGATGTTCCGGACAGGTTCGCTGTTCAGTTCGACGCTCCACGGCAATGGTAGAGATATGCGCCTGCGGAGGGGGCAGGCGGACCGCATGTGGCTGGGGAGCGCGAGGAATTGGCCCGGTCCACGCACTGTCACCGGGGGTGGCTCGCGGGTGTTTTCAGATGCCGCCAAGGATCTGGTGAGGGTGTCACCGGCAGCAATTGCTCGGCTGAAGGCATTGCAAGAGGTTAGTCACCGTGACGCTACCGCCCGCGCCGATGCCCACGCGCCCAAGCGGCGCCCGCAAGTGCCTCCTGGTGGGAGGTACATATCCCAGTCCCTCTTAACGTCCGAAGAGCAACCCGCCGCTCGTTAACCGAGCGCAGGGGGGGGAGGCCACGGCCCTCCGGGTGGGTATCGAGGCCGGCGGCTGCAGCGGTTTCCAGTATACGTTCAACCTCTGCGCTCCGGACGCGGCGGAGGAGGGGGACGTGGTTGTCCACCAGGACGGCATGACCTTCATAGTGGACGGGGTGTCGATGGAGTTCGTGAAGGGGTCCATGATCGACTACGAGGAGGACCTCATGCGGGCGTCGTTCGTGATCGTCGACAACCCCCAGGCGGAGTCGTCGTGCGGGTGCGGGAGCTCCTTCCTCGCCAAGTGACCCGGTGTTCCACCTCGAAGCCCGGTCACCAGGCCATCGCCACCCGCGTTATCTGCCCCCCTTCCAAGGCGGCGACTCGGGGCTAGGCGGTGCGGATTGCGTTGTTGCATATCTGAACCGTCTCGAAGTCGGCCGTTGCCTCGTTGCACTCTGCGCCAACCCGGTTCTGGCCCTGTCGCCCGATGGTCTCGCCGGCCGTCGCCCACGGGAAAATGCCGACCGAGGGCGAGCCCACGCAGGGCGCCCCGCCGG
>Ga0181581_10000526_pt1 | contig 28849 bp, 42 predicted proteins | sample 071ome_22_FD_132433 | JGI IMG/M metagenome (GOLD analysis project Ga0181581, IMG submission 132433) | Coastal salt marsh microbial communities from the Groves Creek Marsh, Skidaway Island, Georgia - 071404AT metaG (megahit assembly) | ecosystem: Environmental > Aquatic > Marine > Intertidal... | reverse complement strand
CCTGAAGCAGGGACTCTTTCAAACTTTAGTTCTGTCTGTTCTCGAAGTAGGTCTCTGACTAAATACTCTCCTCTAGCTCCTTTAGCTCGTGAGTCAACCATTAAACTACCTTTCTAATTCACTAATGTTTCCATTCTTTACTATTTCTATCTTTTCCAATAAAGGATGTGTCCATCCGTGGCTTACAATGTAGGTATTTAACTCTTCTTCTTGTAAAAGAACTTCAACTAGCTTTTCTCTGCCAGCTTCATCTAATACATTTATTACCTCATCTAAAAATAGTATGTTTAACCGAGACTTAGAGATACTGCTCATGAGCTTGCGAATTGCTATAAGAGTAGCAGTATTTACTCTTGCAAGCTCTCCTGAGCTAAGAGCAAGAATATCTACTGTATGTCCTCCATCTGTGATGACAACATTTAGTTTATCATTTGATACTACAAATTCTAAAGTAAATCTACCATCAGAAAGCTCTGCCAAATAAGTATTTACTAGCTCTTCTAACTCTTTTACAAGATTCTCAATCTTGTAAGCTAAAAGACCGTTTGTACTAAACGCTTTTTTCAGTATTTCTAAGTGTGTATTGATCTCTTTTACTTCATCTAAAGTTTCTTTACAGTCATTTAACTCTGAAGTAAAATTATCAGTTTGTTCAAGAATTACTTGGATTCTTGTGTTTCTTTTTGTTCTGCTTTCGTTTTCTGCAGAGATCTTTGATATTTGCTCTTTTGCGTCTTGTATTCGTACACGAACTCCCAGTATGCGGCTACTAAGCTCTTCATGATCCAGAGGACTGTCAGGTAAATCCTTTTGAATACTCTTATACAGATTTGTCCACTCTTCTTCAATACGGATTTTGTTTTGGTAATCCAGGTTATTTTGTTTAATGCTTCTAATTTCTCTTTGAATATCATCTGTCAATCTCGTTTTAGCTTTCGCTATCTTTTCCTGCTCCGCAGAAATTAAAGTTTCTTTAAACTCCTTGTCTATGTCCTGTTCACAGGTAGGACAATGATCTCCAAGCTGTGAAAGTTTAGTAAGTAGCTTTTCTGAAGCATTTATATCAGACTGTAAGCTACCTGCTTCTTCCTGTAAAGAATCATAAGATATAACGCCTTCAGCTTTTATTGCATGAGCCTCTGAAATATTTATCTCAGACAGCATCTTTTTATACTGATTATTCTTATTAATTTTTTTATTTTTTTCGGAAATATTTTCAAGTTCTACTATTAAAGTCTGTAGTTCTTTCTCATCTTCATCCGTATCAATTTCTATTTTTAGTGTTGGAAGTATGGTAGTATCTTCCAATTTATTATCATTTAACCATTTTTCTATGGTTTTAATTTTTGCATCTACTTCTGTCAGCTTGTTTACTGAATCTCGTGAAGCAGCTTTGAATATCTCAAATAAATTTACATACTTTTCTAAATGCAAAAGATCTATCAGAAACTTTTTTCTGTTTGTGTCTGTTGCTGTTAAAAACTGCAAACTACTATTTGGATGTTGATAGACCAACTGGCTAAATGTTTTGAAGTCTAGCCCTAGAATCTCTTGAATTGTTTTGTAAGTATTTGTGGCAGTATGACTTGATATGTCTTCGCCATCCTTTATGAGATTTATCTTTATGTTAGTCTTTCTGTTTATTATAATTTCATACTCAGAAGAATCCTTTGAAAAAGACAAAGATATACTATAGCCACTATCAGTGTGTCTATTGGGTATATCTGCCTTCTTAATTCCTTTCGAGTTTTTATTAAAAAGTGCTTCTTCAATAATTAACGGGATAGACGACTTGCCTACCCCGTTAGTTCCTATTATCTGTGTCAGTGTACTATCATTGAGAAATAACTCGTTATCAGCTCCGTAGCTGAAACAGTTACTCCATTTCAACTGCTTGAGAGTAATCATTGTATGTGCCTAAAATGTCTGAAATGTTCTCTTCTTTTAGCGATAGAATATATCTTAGATATTCTGCCAACTCTTCTTCGATTGTCATTTCTTTTTCTATAATTAACGATGCTTCAGAAGATCGTTTTATAACTTTTTTGTCTAAAAGAGTGGAGTTTTCCACATTTGCTAGTTCTTGTATGTCGCCTTCTATCTCATAGATAGTGTGATCGTACTCAGTTTCTACCATTTCTTCAGGACTTCTCACAGTTCTACGAATTAGTTGTGGAAGTTCAAACCTTTCCCACATCCAATTCCAACTGGTTTCATCAATCAGTAGATACCCCGTTTCGACCCTTGCTCTATGAAAAGAAGTAGTCATTGGACTACCTGGATATACAATATTTCTCTGTGTGTTTGAGTGAGAGTGTAAATCACCAGCAAAGACTACAGGAAACTCGCTAAATCTATCTAAGTCTACCTCCGGCTTTACATGAGGAGGTATTTCACCTCGAACATGAGTAAACAAAGGCTTACTTGTATCAAACTTTTCTATACTTCCTTTCTTATGAAGTTCTCTATATGGCAGTATTCCAAAGCCATAGCCTTCGTCAACATATGATATATCTACCACATGAATTAAAGGGTTTATGTCTCTGGTTACTTGCTTTAGTTGAGAGAAGAAAGTATAATTCTTTTTTGTTGCTTCATGATTACCATCAAAGATTATAGTAGGAATCTTTACTCCCCGAATAAACGAGAAGTAAAGTTCCAATTCTTCCATAGTTGGCACTCTATCAAATAGATCTCCACCGATAATGTGAAGTGAACACTCCTGCTCTATTTCTTGGATCTTTTGAAAGAACAGATTATATCTATTCTTTGCCCAAGCAACTGGGACATTTTTCTGTCCCAGTTTTATATGCCAATCTGCGGTGAATAATATCATGCAACATTAAACTCATCTTCAAGAGTTTCATCAATTTCATCGCCTGAAGGAGCAGAACGAAGTCGATCTAACAACTCTTTCTGAGCATCAGGAGTTGGACGAGGCATTACATCGTCCATTGACTTTAGATTTACAAGCAGTCCTTTGTCATCATCGCTGATGGGAGCTGCTTTGCACTTCAAAGCCTGTAGTTGATATTCTACATTGTAAGGCAGTGGACCTGTTTTTACTCGCTTGAAGCAAACATCCCAGCCTGTATCTGGATCGGTAGGATCACCCAAGTCTTCTGCTGCAGTAAGGATTTGCTCCCACAGCTTCTTCTTTAGGTTTATGACTTTGACTTCTCCATTGTCAATACATTGCATTGCGTAGCTCCAGCCACACTTCAGATCAGGGTAAAATTCACGAACCCAATCTTTCTCTTTGTTATTGAAACGCTCTTCGTTTCTGTCAAAAGAAAGACACTCAAGAGGAATGTTCTTGTTGTTTTCTCCAGTAACCCAGTATACATACCGAGCAAGTACATCGCCTACCAGACGAACTCTGTTGTCTCCGTCTCTGTACTGATAAGTAACGATGCTAGACTTTTGGGCTTCACCCTTTGTTTGATTAAATGCTAATGCCATTGTAATTTCTCCTTTGGGACTTCTTCATATAGAAAATAGAGCCTGTTATTCTCTACATAAAGTAGACTACTGTTTTTAATTTCTTCATTTACTAACTCAGATTCTGAGTCAACATATATCATATCTAGCCAAGTCTCTCTGCCTATAGCAAAATCAGACAGAGAACGAATACTGGCTAGAGAAAGATACACACAGAGTTCTCTGTGCGTATACTTGTGAGCGTTAGCTAACAGCACGTCAGGATGTACTAGAAAGCTCTCGCCCGAAAAGTTAATATTAGAATATTTATAGACTGGATCAAACTTATTCTTTGGTAGAGGTTTTTCAGCATGAGTCTTAAATATAAGAAAAGCCTCGGAGGGAGTGCCTTTACTATACTTAAATATCTTTTTCCAATCGTATAACAACATATTATATCAAACTTTATCTTTACTGTCAAGTGTTATTTTTTTACAGCTCTTTTATCTGATAACCCTGTTTCATGTAATAGCCTATTCTGTTGGAAGCTTGCCGACTGGCAGTGTTTCCTTTCAAATGAACATCTACAATTACAGGACTTAACTTATTTTCTTCTTTTCGTATAACTCTGCCTATTAACTGAGTAAGAAGAGGCTCATTATTGATAGGAGTACCTAATACCAAGCAGCTTAGGTTGTTTACTGAGATTCCTTCAGAGAAAATTGCTTGAGTTCCGTATAAAATGGACTTACGACCACTTAAAATCTCATTTATTAGCGTTTCTCTTTCCTCATGTGGAACTTCACCCGTAACACATACTGCTTTTTCGCCACTCAGTTCGGCGCATGACTTCAAAAAGCCTACTCGGTCGCTTACTACCAACACTTTGTGCCCTTTTTGAGCGTATGCGGATGCAATCATGGCAATACTGTGTCGATATTCTTCATTATTTGCGAGAGCAGTCACTCTATTTGCCCACGGTATGCGTGTGCCGTCTACAAATCGTATTTCAGACTTCCAAATCTGCACAGAGGGCTGCATAAAGTTTTCTTTAGGTGGCTTATACACATTTGAACTAAAATAATCACGGAATACAACGTGCTTTCCGTCTTTTCGTTCAATTGTTCCAGACAATCCCACTTTGTAACGTGCATAGTTTGTGTCTATGACTCTGGAAAAAGTTGGACTGCTTACATGGTGCATCTCGTCCAATATAACTGTGCCAAACATCTTGTTTATCTTTGTAATGTTTCTATATAATGTCTGAGTGTTGCCTATCACAATTGGAGTATCTGTCTCAAACTTACCACTACCAATGATACCTGGAGTAAATCCATAAACTTTCTCTACTTCCTTTGCCCATTGGTTTCGCAGAGGCACGGTATGTGTTACAACCAGTGTTTTCTGTCCAAGTTTTCCGGCTATAGCCAACCCCGTGAAGGTTTTACCCCAACTTACCCAAGCATTGATAATAGCATTGTCTTGTATATCATTGTATACTTCTGCTTGGCTGTCTCGTAGATCAAACTTAAACTCAGGAAATTCAACTGGTTCTAAGTATCGTTTGTCTATAATTTCATAGTTTGAAGGTATTAAATCTTGTCTGCCTATGGGAATAGTGATTAGATTTTTTCTAATTATTCCCATATTTTTTATGACGAAGGGCGGTTCTTTTGGGTCGTGCGAAGGTATACGATAAGTAAGCTCCTTATCGATCTCTCTTTGCAAATCTTCATCGCAATCCATATAAATTCGATTGCTTAGAACGGCTTTCATATACCTAAGTCTGTCCTGGCTGTAATGTATTTCTTGACAAAGTCACTTCGTACTATATCTTTTATTTCAAACTCTATTAGAGTGAACTCTTCGTACATAGCTTTAAGTATGCGAAGAAAATCTTTTAATCCGTTTCTGTCTAAGTCTGTCTGTCTAAAGTCTCCGCAGAAGACTACTTTGCAGTTTTCTCCAATTCGAGTTATAATCGAATCTAGCTCGTGAAAAGACATATTTTGACACTCATCAACTATAACAACTGCGTCTCTCAAAGTAACTCCTCGTATAAAAGAGGTAGTCATAAAGTAGAATATACCTTTTGTTTTCAGTATTTCATAAGCGTCTCCACGCTGAAATAACTCTATACAAATGTCTTTATAAGGCTCTTCGTATACAGACGCTTTTTCTTTTTCGTTCCCGGGTAAAAATCCAATATCTCTAGTAGGTACTGCGCTTCTGATTAAGACTATTCTTTCTTTTTCATTCTTTAGAATGTCATCGAATCCTAAATAGCAAGAAATAAAACTCTTGCCTGTACCTGCTACTCCATGTAACACTAAATTATTGTCGGCTTCAAATGCTAATAGCTGATTCTGTGTTAGAGGTTCTATCTCCTGTAGATTCAAATTTGCTGCTGCTATTAACCTATTTTTTCTTGCCATTACACTTTTCTCCAAGTGTCTTTTTTCTTCTCTTCAGAGAAGTCATAGACTACCCAAGGGTACTTATTAAGAAATAGTACACCCGCCCAAGACATTCCAGGTTCTGGAGGTCTTATTACTTTTAATGCGTTTTTTACTCCATGCAATCGTATAATACTTGCTATACCTTTTCTTTCTACTTTTAGTATTTTTTCGTACTTTAGTGATACTGTCTTTGTTTTTTCATAGATGAACGGAATTCCTGCACTATCTATGAAATAGTTTGTTCGTTGTTTGATTATTCCTACAATATCCCACACAAGAGTAGGCAGAGGAAATAAAGCGAACTCAGTCTGAAGCCTTCTTACTCCTAAACTGTCTCCGGTCATGTTTCTATCGTCTAAGATTTTTCCTTCCATGAGAAGAAGCCCATCTACTACCTCCCAATCGGAGGAAGGCAGTAAATAGACAGGAAACTGTATAGAAGATAGGGTTTTAATTGTTCGAACCATACTGTTTGCTAAACTTACCCATTGAGTAGTCTTCACCTATCTCAAAGTCACATCCAACTGGAGCACCAGAAATACTTACACCACGATCTAACTGTACAAAATGCTTCAGTGTCTCACAGTAATCTTCAATATCTGATTCAACAACTTCTGCAAGAATTGAGTCGTGTACAAGTGCAAATATTTTTGCTTTGATACCATTTTGTTCTATGTGGTTGTGAGCATCTATTGCACCAAGAAGGTTGATATCAGAAGCAGTAGACTGAACCAAAAAGTTGAGACCAGAACGAATCGTATGGCTTCGGATAGCTTTATCCGTGGAATGGACATTGTGTAATCTCCGTTTACGACCAAAAAAGCTGTAGATAAACCCATTCTGTTCGATGAATCGTTCATTGTAAGTAATCCACTTTTTCAGGCTGTGAAAAGTGTTGAAATAGTCAGTGATGACTTCTTGTGCTTCACTCTTAGTGAATATTGTTCCAGAACTTTTAGTCACTTCGTCACTAATCTTCTTAGCACCCGCACCATACATAATGCCGAAGGTAACAGCTTTAGCAGCCTGACGTTCGGTACTGTATAGATCTGCAACTTCTTCTACAGCACAAGGTAGCTTGAATACAGTCTTAGCAATTGTACTGTGAAAGTTTCCACCAGAACGAAACACATCCATGAGTGCTTCATCCTGTGCAAGTTTAGCTGCAACATAAACCTCAGCAGTAGTCAAGTCCATAGCAACAATCTTGTTACCTTCAGATGCTTTGATGCAGCCTTTGACTATAGGGTTATCTCTAGGAATTTGCTGCATATTAAGCTTACCGCTAGAGCTAAGCCGACCGCTAGTTGTGCCATGTAAATTAAATCCAGTCCTGAGGTGAGAGTCTCTATCAAGCTGTGGTATGATCTTGTCCAAGTAAGTATTTTTAATTTTGGACTTTTGACGTATGTCCAAGATAAGTCCAGGTACTTCAGATTCTCTTGCAAGTATGTTGAGTACTTCTGCATCCGTCGAGTCTGCTCCTGTTCCAGTCTTTTTTCCAACCGGGTTAAGACCAAGAAAGTCAAACAGAAGAGAACGGAGTTGCACAGTAGAATTAGGGTTAAAGTCTTTACCATTTATAGCCTCGAATTTTTCTATTGCAGGATTTTCATACAATGTAGAAATTGCTTTGTCTATATCTTGCTGCATGAGTTCTTGTGCAAATGACAGACGCTCTGCATCAAAAGGCACACCATTGTCTTGAATACCTATCAAGAATCGAGTACCTGGAATGAGTAAGTTATCATAAACTGCTTTGAGTTTAGGATTTTGCTTGATCTTCTTGAACTTTTCAAAGATAATAAAAGTAACTAGAGCATCCATTGCTGCATAGACTTTCATTACGTCAAAGGGAATCCATTCCCAGCAGAAGTCATTCTTGAGCACTTTGTTTTCTTTGCGATACTGATCTATCCAATCATACATTGGCTTCTCGTAATCACCATAATCAGTGTACTTGATAGCAAGCTGCTTGAGTCCGTGTGTGCCCGGATTCTCATCTATCAAATAGTGAAGCAGCATTGTATCCTCGAAGTTTGGAAATTTAACATCGAAGTGATACTCAAAGAATGCAATATCGAACTTGGCATTGTGAAATACTACAGTTTTCTTGGCGAACAGCTCTCGCATAAGATCTTCTGTAGTTTCATCAAAGACAGAAGTATCTAGATAGGCGGCAGTGCTGCCATCGTAGCATAGAGAAATACCAAGCATATACCCATCACGAGGGTATAGACCAGTAGTTTCACTGTCAAGTGCAATGTATTCGTTATCGTGTGCAATTGCTTTTCTAAGAAATTCATTAGCAGTCTCCGTGTCTTGTATACCAAAAGCGATAGAGTCATCTATCACTGCGTCCACTTTTTCTCCGCTAATGTACTGAATGATGTTTGTTTTGGAATCTTCCCAAGTCTTTCTAGCCTCTGGTTTGAAGGCAAGCATTGATGGATTTATAACAGGCAGGAATTTATCTTCTACGAGCTTTCCAGAATATTCTGTTACAGAAGTTATTTTTGTAAAGTATTTCAATGCTTCACTACCTACCAGAATTATCCAGTCGTACAGCGAAGTATCAATATCAAGATCGCAGTCTCGTTTCAAGACTTTTTTGATTGTAGGGTCTGAGCAGAGTTGAAACTGCTCGAAGTCAAAAGCGTTATCAAATTCTTTTGAATAGTTTGTTCTACTTGGTTTAGTTTCTATTAAGGCAACTCTAGCCATATAATTTAGTCTCCAGTTTCTTTACCTGAGATTCGCTAAGTGCTCCAGGGTCAGTATTCTTGAGAAATACGTTTCTGGAAAAGAGACCAACTTTCTCGCACATAGCTTTTATTGTTTCCGCAGCGTTTTGTCCTGCATCATCACCATCAAAGAAGATGTCTACTTGTGTGGCTCCTTGCATCTTGAGCAAGGATAATTTATCTTCTGAAATGTTCTTTGTGCCAAAACAACACGCTACATTCTTTATTCCTTTATCATATAAGTTTATCATATCATAGATGCCTTCGACAAGCATTATTTTCCCGTTCCGTGCAGATACTGCAGGGAAAAGAGGCAGCTTTGCACCTGGAGGAGAGATTTTATACTTAGGATCCCCGCCTGTGGTGTGTCTGCCGTTGAAGGCTACTATCTTTCCTGATATGTCTCGAATGGGAAATACGATTCTTCCCACATGGTCACTGCTTCCATTTTGAAAGGCTTCAAAGTGTTTGTATGTTTCTGGTTTGATTTGTCTCCAATTGCCAATGTAAGGAACTGAATTGGAGGGAAAAGGTAAGCCTACAGTCTCCGCACGTTTCTCGATAATTTTCCTTCTCAGAAGTTCTCTGCGTATTTGTAACTGACTTACCTTTTCGCCATAAAGAGTAAATACATTTCCTTTGAATCCACATGAAAAGCAGTTGTACACTCCAGTAATCTGATCCACTCTCATACTCGGATTTCTATCTGCATGATCTGGATTCAGACAACTGACTAAAAAATCTTTACCTTTTGGCTGAAAGGTTATTTTCTTACTACTAAGTAGTTCTTCTACTGTCATTTGCCAATATCTTCAATGTTTGTGTTTGAAATAACTTGATAGGCTCCTTTGTTGTATGCAGGAGCTACTGGGTACTTCTTGGATATTTCTTTTTTGTAATCGTCGTTTGCTTTCTCACAACTACCAACCAGGCTAGTGCGTGATGGATAGTCGGGAGTATCCGGGCGAAAAACCTTATTACTAGGAACATAAGGTTTCCACACAGGCTTGGCTCTGCGAGGCTTTTTTGGCAGTTTTTTACGATTACGAGAGAGGGGTCTGTAAGCGGTATTTGTATAAACTAACATGACTACTCCTGTTATTGAATAGTATATTATACTAAAAAATAACAGAAGTGTCAAGAAATATTTTTAGATGTCGTCTATATTCTCTTCGCTTTTTACGTCCGCATCTTCTTTTTCTTTAGGGGACAGTGCGGTTTCTGGGCCTATCTGTAGAGTTTCCCAGTTCATTGTGGAGGTAAAGGACTTCATGGAGGCTGATCGCATTTTTACACAGTTAAAAGTAACGCACTGATCTTCTTGATCCCAAGTCTCAAGAGCATACGCGGCATCTGCTGCATCGAGTATGCCTTTGGCAAATCGGGCTTCTCCGGTCGCATCCGTCTGATAAGGAGAGAATACAGGAACTTCATACTCCTGAGCCATCGACTTGAGTGCTTTGCTTACTTCTATCTGCTCTGTCCAATCATACTGACCTGCACGAGAGGGAGCAGAAGAACGCTTTACTTGATTTATGTAATCAACGATGATAATTCCAGGTGCTATCCTTTGTACTTGTTTGTCCAAAGTAGCTCTGATCTTTGGTAAGGTCAAAGACGCATCATACACAACGTCTAGCTGTTGAGTCGGGAGAAGCTCGTGGCTAGTCTTAAGTGTGTGATGCAACTTATCAAAGTCCCTGTGATCATCATATTCTTTCAAGCGGTTCTGACCGTCTACATAACGATCAGCCCACCATGAAGCAACCTTTTGCCATTCAACAACATTTAAGTTCTTCATCTTTAGCCTGGAGAATGGTATCCCCGTAGCGATTGAACAACAGCGTTGCAGAATGGATCTGCTATCCATCTCGATAGTGAAATAGATAGCAGACTTTCCGGAGGCAACTACTCGGTTTGCAATATTAGCACAAGTAATAGACTTACCTGCACCACGACGACCACCGACAAGAATCAAATCTCTGGGAGAGAAACGAATCTCGCCATCGTACTCGTCGTTCAAACCAAGTGCAACGTACCTCTCGAGATCTTCATCAGATTCCCACAAAGGAATACTTTGCATACTCTCTTCAGGGCTTTGGATGTCTACTTTCTCTTCAACATCCAAAACAATCTGGTGAAGCTCATTTATAGACTCTTCGGCATCAAGAAATGCTACGGATGAGTCTACATATTTGTCGAGAGATGTGAGAATCTCCTTTTGAGCGTATTCATTCTTTAGATACTGTAATAGTGTAAAAGCATCAGAATCAACTTCCTGTCCATTCTGAACAGCGTACACCTTTTCTTGTGTACTACTGTCTCTTACAGCAGCATGAAGATCGTCAAAAGTGGGAAGCGTATGAAACTTCTCAGAGTGCTTGGTCACTGCATCAAAAAGAGTATGATACTCTTTAGGCAGATAATTTTTACGCACAAGGCTCCAAGTATCAGAGTCCTGACACTTGAGTACCTGCTGTAAAAAAGCACTAGCTAGATTCAATCACATTTCTCCCGAACGATAAAAAGCGGAGGGAATACACCCCCCGCTTCAAAGAACTAACTTACTGTGCAGCTTTCTCTTTGCGAGCAGCGCCGTCATAATCTGATGCGACCAGACCACGACGAGTAAGCATAGTTTTAACACCACGAACAGTTTTGCCAATAGCAGTTGCGATTTCTTCTACAGTAAGAGTAGAAGTGTCATCGATTTCTGCCAGAGGATCTGCTTTCGCGCTGCCTTTAGTAGTAGCTTGTACAGGAATAGCATCGATAGAACCGGCACGAAGAAGGCTGAGAGCCTTGCCTCGAACAGAGTTTACAGATCGACCCATTGCTTCTGCAATATCTTCTACATAGGAACCATTCTGAACAAGCTGAATGAATTGAGCTTCTTCTTCGTCAGTGTAAGTTTTTACAGTCTCACGAACAGGAGCAGGCTTCACATGAGAGGTAAGTTCCATAGAAAGAATCTTGCCCTGAATCTGCTTCGCTGTGAAAGTTCCATTTTCAAAATACTGAGCAATTTCAGCATAGGTGTAGTTACCACTGTTGTCATTGACAAAAGTAGCAAGAGTAGACTCCTGCTCGGCTGTGAAAGCCTTGCTAGAAGATGTAGAAGCAAGCTCTACTTCATAGCCCATTTTACGCAGTTTGCTAGAAACTGAACGGGCTGAGGTTTCCAAGTTCTCTGCTGCGCCTGCAACAGTTGCTTGGGATACAGGGCTCTCATCGCCTACGAAAGTAGTAAGAGCTGCTGTACGTTCGTCATTCCACTTAGGGACTGCCATACTAATTCTCCAAAAAATTTAATAAGTTGTCAATTACTGTTAAGCCTCTATCCCTGGCCTGCTTAGTCTTAGCCGACTCCTGTCCACTCTCATTGACTAAGATAGTAACATCCTTTGTTAAAGTTGATTTTACAGCAAAGCCTCGGCTTTCCAATTCCTTTGCAGCTTCGGCTTTGGTTTTATAGCTAGATAACTTACCAGTAATGCACACAATTCCTTTGAGTTTTTGCATTACAGAAGTTTTGAAAGTCCAATCAAAAGGAAGTGTTGTACAGAAATAATCTAAACATTCTTCCATCCAGCTAATAAGGTTGGCTGTAGCTTTTTCTCCTAGTCCGGCTTCCCTACAAGAAAAATCAGTTATATCAAATATAGTTTTATGAGTTTTTGATAATTTTTCTGTAGCTGTCCTTCCGATGAGAGGTATGCTAAAGCCAGGTAAAATGTCGTTCAAGGACAGAGACTTTGAATTCTCTATTTCAATAAACAACTTCTTACCTAATTTTTCAGACGAGAGAGCCTCGATAATTTCATCCTCAGAAAGAGAATAAATATCACAAATACTGTGAAGCTCTAGTTTTTTAATGGTGGATGCGCCGAGACCTTTGATCTTGAGAGTTTTTGCAAAATTCTCTATCTGCTTCAGGCTGCGCTCACCACAAGACGAGTTAGTGCAATAAAGTATATCATTTCTCAACTGTAACACTACGCCGCAAGATGGGCAAGCACTTGGAAATACTATATTTTGCACTAAGTTTCTTCCTCTGAATTTAAGTATATATTATAGGGGACTTTACATAAAAAGTCAAGATTTATTTTTTTAAAGGTCAACGCGTCTAACGATTCTTGGGATAATGTCACCAGACCTTATTACTTCAACTTGACATCCAAGTTTCAGGTCAAGACTTCGTATGTAGTTTATATTGTGTAGAGTTGCACGAGAAACAGTAGCCCCTTCAATATCTACAGGATCTAGAATTGCTACAGGGCTTACGACCCCGCTTTTACCTACTTGCCACTCTACGTCAACCAGAGTAGTTATCTCCCCTTGCTTCTGAGTTTTCAACGCAAAAGCACCTTTTGGATGATGAGCTGTGTATCCCATACTTTCAAACTTCTCGTAGGAGTTTATTCGATACACAGTTCCGTCAGTTGGAAACTTAGAGCAATCGTCAAGATAAGCTGTTCTGAAGCCCAGGCTGCCAAGCATAGCCATAGCAGCATCGTAAGTAGGCAATTTATATGGCTGCATTTCATAGGCAAAGAAATACAAGTCCCGGAAAGAAAAATCCTCCGTAGACTTGAGATTCAATGCACCCGCTGCATAGTTACGAGCATTGGGTATACTTGAAGGAGCAACTACTTCTCCAGTGATTTGCAGAGGCCAAGTTACATTAACTCTTGTAGGAACTAAGAACTGCATCTTATCCGTGATGTCTTGTCCTTTAATTCCGTCTCCTCTAGTAAGTGCGAGTCTTAGAACTCCATTTTCATACAGCAAAGACACAGCTGCACCATCGAGTTTTGGACTCAGGCACACCTCATCTAAAGGAAAGGGAGGCTTCATGAGATTGAAGCATTTTTGAAGAGAATACATTTTGTAGAGATGGGGTATTCCTTTGTTTGTAGGAAATCCTACTTCTACATAATGATACTTATCTGCTAGTCTATCCCATTCTTCATCAGAAAGAATAGGATCGCCCTCAAAATATTTTTGAGCAGCATAGTCTAAGAAAGTTTGCATTTTTTACCTCTGTAAAACTGTAAAGAATAGTATACTAAATTTCAGGTAAAATGTCAAGAATTATTTGTAGATATCCTGGATTAAATCTGCGAAATGTTCTTCTATCACTTCTTTAGATTCTGCAAGAGAAAGTATCTCTGTCAGTCCTATGAAAAGTTCTCGAGTATTTGAAAAGTCTATTGCCATAGAAATTCCTTCTTTCGAAGGCTTCCACTCTTCTTCAAAGTCTAAATAGTATTTTCGCAGTCCCAGGTATTCTACACCTCGGAAAGTGCTTATTGTGAGGCGTACTTGATGGCCTTTTTCAGAATCATAGTGTATGACTCGTTCATAGACCTCGGGGGCTTCATGTAATTCCATAGCTACCTCTGGTTCTTTAGAACTGAGGATAGTGGTACTACACTGGTCACATTCTTAGGTTTTAGGAGTCGATAAGAGTCCGTGTCCCAGCAAAAGAATAAAACTGTAGAGTCGTTTTCTTTTGTTCGACTTTTCTTATTTCGAATGTACTCCGTAGTAAAGTCTAATGTACAAACATTGTACTTTAGCTTCTTAGAGTTTTCACTCCTGTAGGTAATGATGGCGTCGCCATAATTTCTGACTACAGCCTTTAGCTCTTCCTTTTTCACTGTTTCTCCTTAATACCAGGTTAAGCAAACTTTTTTGCAACTGCTGAGTTTGAAGGTGAAACCTATGAATGTAAGAAAACACCGAGAAGCCGAAACTCCTCGGTGCTTTTAGCCTCCTATTAGTTATTTACTGAGTTGATTACTCCGGTAAAATACTGCGCGGCTTTACCAGTTAGTTTACTGATAATATCCTCGTCAACCTCTTGACCAGCATCAGTCAGAGCAGCAATCAAAGCATCGCAAGCTGCTTGCTTAGAAACCCTAGTACCACCTGATGATCCTGAAGAGGATGAGGCTGCAGCAGCAGGAGATTTTTTAACGTATACATTCGCTTTAGTTAGAATCATACGAACCCCGTTGGGGCTTTCTTCCAGATCTTCTGCAATCTCTTTAACGAGTTCCATCGAATTCTCAGGAGTAGGGTTACCATCCTGATAGGCTTCAATGGCGGCCAGTCTTTTTTCTTCGTCCCATGCCATGAAAAATATTCCTTCTTTTCAGTAAGTTTGAAAATATATTATATGAGGTTTTTAACATTATTGTCAAGAATTATTTTTTACAATCTTGATAAATCAACTCCATACTGTTTTAAGTGTTCTAGCTTGCCCAAATCGTAGGCAAGTGAATAAGCAAAAAACCCGCCTGATGTAACACCTGGAAAGAAACTATCTGACCAGTCTCCATCTTCCACAATGTAAATACTATAAAGTTTAGAGCCGTATTCATTTTCGTAATCTTTTGTACTTACACCCTTCAAAGAGTTCTGATGGTCAATAGTGTATTCTTTCTTTACTACAGCGGTTTTGTGGTACTGAGCAGACCAAACGATCTCACCTTCTTCAAATGTGTCTGACACTGCATTGTCTGGTAGATACGCTACTCGTGCCTGCTCTTCTTTTGTTCCTCTATCGGGAACTCCTATCTTTTCTAGCAAAGTTTTTATGAAGCTAGGACTTCTAAACAATGAGGAAGCTATCTCAGAAATAGGAGTGCCATGCAAGTAACTTGTGACTGCCTCTGCAATCTCATAGTTTGTCGCAGGCTTTCCTCTGTTCTGTGCTTTTCGTTTTTGTATAAACTCTTTACGATCTTTATACTCTTGAATTATATTTGCAAGTCTAGTTGTATTGTAACTTATATTGAGCATTTCGCAGGCGGAACGCTTCGTAATCGGCCCCTGTGAAGGGGACTCCAAGGCCTCGATTACTCGTTGGATGTTCGCGTCCGACAGGTTCTCGTGGTCTTTCTTTTTGATTCCGCGTTTCAAGTCTATTCTCCAATATAAAAAGTAAACAACAAATTGCATGGGCTTCGTGAGAGAGCCCGGTTTCTTCGTCTAGTTCTTCTCCAGACATAGCAGCAAGAATATGTCTCAGTGCTGCACTTGTGTATCTTTGCTCCAACCCCGCCACTTTTTTCCAGTTGTCCGGGCTATATTTCTTTGCTCCGTAGCTAAGAACTTCTCCTACTTCTAGTGTGGCTTTCGGAGGAAGCAAGTACATCTCTGGTTTTTCTGAGTCGAATTTCTTTCCTTTCATTATGGGTCTCTCAAATGCTCTAGGTCTGACATGGTGACTCCCTGCTCTTCCGTATCTTCCATATACTCTTTAGCAGTGGTGAATTTAAGGTCTCTCAATTCCTCTGTAAGACGCTTATTTTCTTCTACCAGTCTTTTTATATTGCCATACGAGGCGTAAAGTTGTCCTGTCAAAGTTCTTATTTCATCCTTTAGCTGTGATTCTTTTGTCATAATCTGCATAATCTTCATTCCACCAGGGTGGCTTTGGTCTGTATGACCAAGTTGCAAAAGTAGCCTTATCCAAATGGTAGTAATCCCTATATGCTTCAATAGGATCCTCTTCGTTTTTCAATATATCTGGCATTGCCATTGCAAAAGGCGTGAGACCGAGTCTCTCCATATTAGTAGGGAGAGGTAATTTATTTACTACTTCTGCAATGGATTTGTGCTCTTTACCATAACGATAACGATACTCGTCATTGAGAGCATTGCCATAACAATGAGTCCATTCAAAGTTATCCAACGAAGACCTTGCCCATATTGTACATGGATGATTGTACATCATAGGAAGGTAGGGGGTTAGAGGCCTTTCCTCAGGTTTAAGATGTTTGATTTCTTTCTTCATCTCATTTAGCTTTGCTGATTCAGGCTTTGTGAGTGCACGAGGTATAAACCCTAGATGTACGTCTACCCAGATACAGGTGCAAAGTATCTGAGCAACTTCTAGAGGCATTTTTACAATGTGCTTATCTACATGATATTCAGCACACTTGTCAAGATTAGTGTCTAGTACGAATAAATTCATAAACTATGTGGCCAATGGTTGAGTGCATCTTTACTGATTGCATTTAGTTTTTTTGTGTGAATATGACCTTTATATTGAGGCCGTTTATTTTCTTCAACCACTTTCGCATAGTTTGCTGTAGCTTTTGCAGAATAGACACCTGCTGTCCAACCATTGAGGTTGTTTTTTCTGCTCCGCATTTCAAGGATGTAGAGTTTTTGCATACGTTAGCCCTATATGAATAATAGTCTTGTCGTTGTCGGTTGTAATCTTTCATACTATGTATTTTAATAGATTTCAACAAATATGTCAAGATTATTATTCAAAATAGGTTTCTAACATTTCTAATTTATCATGGTACTCTGCTATGTGAGCAAGTTCATCTTCTATGCTCTGCATAATGTCTGGATGCTCTGCAACACCCACTCTGTAATGTAGATATGTTTCTACATTTATTCTGTGCTTTTCGATATGAGCCTGGAAATGCATTTTTGCTGCTTGAATCATATCTTCTCTTTTTGGTTTCACTGCTTATGACTCCTATGTGTCTGTTGTTTTATCACTTCTTTTAGGCTTCCAGAGGTTGCTTCTTCTTCTTCTGCTGCAGCCTTTTGTTTCTGCATTGCACTTATTTGTGCTCTTAGCTGTAAATTCTCTAAATTTAGTTGATTGACTTTGTTTGCCAAAACTAACAGATACTCTTCTCGTACTTGTTCTTCTGTTATCATTTTTACCCCTACTTAATCTTTAAAAAATTTTCATCGTATTTTTTTAAATATAAATCAAACGCTATAGTTATTCTTTCTTTATTTCCGTTGTGTAGATCAGTGTAATGAGGTATACAGTTTTGAAATAATGTTAATTTTCCTGCGATGTTTTTACTACTATATACTTCTGGATCATTAATTTGATTAACAGGATTAATGTAGTTAGTTGCAGTATCCTCACATTGTACACAAATATGGCCGCCAAGATAAGAGTCTGCTTTTACACTATGTATATGTGGTTGTATTTGTTCGCCTTTTCGCAAAACGTTAACCCAGCACTGTATATATAAATGGTTATCATTAGGAATATTTAAACTAGATAGAAATAAATCGTGAAAATTTAATATGTGATTTTTTAATTTTTGAATTTCAGGATGTTGCCATTTTAAAACATTAAACTGATCAAATCTAGCAGTGGTACTATTTTCTCCTAAACCAGTATATCCATCTGAAAATTTACCTTCTCTAATAGTTAGCGGAAGATTTAAAATTTCTTCTTCTTTGTGCAAAATATAATCTGCAACTTTAGTAAAGTCAACATCGGTAATTTGCCCTTCAAAAAGAACATAATTCCATTCTGGTGCAAACGGAGTTTCTACAGGCGAATTTTGAAATCTTACTATGTGAGGTTTCATCCTTCTTTTACTCCGAAATGCTTATATGATTATTGTACACATTCGACCTCCTCTAGTCGTGACATTAATCTTTCTGCTCGATTAGTTACTTGATTGTACCAACGAGAGTCTCTTCCTTCTTTTGCTGCTTCTTTCCAGTTCTGTTCATAGATTGCTTGGTTAAAGTTTACAAACTTAGCAAGACGAGGCCTTCCAAGATTGAACATCATGTTAATAAGAATCTCTTGAACCTCTCCAGGCAGATGATGAAATACACCAGCACCGTATAGATGATAGCATTCAGAGATCATTGTTTCAAGATCCTGATCAAAAGCTGCATCTATTCTTAGTCGGGATACAGGAGTTCCTACTGGCTCTCCGTATTCCGGATCTGTTTTTGTGATTAAATGCCCTACACCAAAGGTAGGGTATCCAAGATGGTCAAGATAAATGGAGTGTTCTATTCCTTCATCTATGTAAAGTTGCTCTCTTACTCTTTTTATATCGAAATTCATTTTTTACCCATAAATCCTACTGCTGCACGGACACCAAAAGAAGCTGCTACAATTACTGAGAGTGTATACTGATACCAGGCTGGCATCTCTTCTAGTGCTTGGAATCCTGCATGAACGTAATCTACTGTTTGAGGAAAGAAACATAGTATCATCGGGATACTAAACAACAGTGTAAGCCATTCATCTTTCCAAGATGAGCCAGAGTTAGAAGCCATAATAGACTCCCAATCTGCCTTGCTTTGTGCTGCTGTTACCATGACTTGAGCTTCGGCTTCAGACTTTGCTTTCATCTTCGCATTCTTGCCTTCTAGCCAAGTCTGCCCTAACCCCGCTACAGAGCTAATTATACTTCCTATCATATTCTAACTTCCAAAGTCTAACGACTCTGTGTCTGAGAAGGCTTCGTGGCCTTCAAAGTACATTTGTATCATTACATGAATGGCGGTATCGCACACTATAAGTATGAGACAAAACACTACAAAAAGTGGGATACCGCCGTACACTTAGATGTTTTTCCAAGTAAAAGCACCAAAAAACATTTCATCCTCTGACATCTGTCCCCACGGCACACTTCTGCTTGGGTCTGGATTCATTGGATTCTCTGCTGAGTTATCAAAAGCTCCTTCTACATGAAGTATTGTACCAGCAGGTATATACTTCGGCTCTTTCCATGTATATGATAACTGCCAAGCATACTCATAGCGTGGAATATCTATCAACTCTTCCCAAGTGCCATCTTCATAGTACGCTGTTGCTTTCATACTCTTACCACGAAAATGCATATGAGGTAAGAAAGTATGCAGCATTATATCATTTTTTAAAACAATCTCAGCTTCCTGTACGAAGTTTGGATCGTATGGAGGAATGTTTGTCCATGTATCTGGGAAGATACAAGCACAGTCACCTGCCATTCTTTCCTCTGGTACTACACCTTCGTCATGAAAGTATAGTCCAATTCGTGCTTCATCTGTTCTTGCAGTACCATCAGGAGTGTAGTGCAGTTGTAGATTTACAACTGAACCTGCACGTAACAATCCACCAGTATTTTCATCATAGAAGTCAGGAGTACCGCCTGGAACATATGCACTAATTTGTGCATAGTCCATGTTTCCTTGCCCTTCACCTGATACACCAAGTAAATTCATATTACGTTCACCTGGCAAAGAAACAGTATTCAACATATGATGCATGACAGTTGGCTCAGAAGGTAAAAATTCTGAACCCCGTAGCCATTTATCTTCTGTCAATCCCAAGTCTACACTTGTGTAACGATAGGGAATTGCATTAGGGCCAAGAGTTCCTACTGCCGGAATCTCTTGAGGAAGCACTTCGATAATCATATCAGGCTCTCCATGTACCCATTCGGAGGTTGAATATGTAGTTTCTGTCAGAGGATCTCTATCTCCTGTGACAGGTGCACCCGCATCGATCCAAGATACCAATGTATTCATTTCATCATCACTAAGAGTTCGATGATTAATAATAGTATCGCGGTACTTTGGATTGATCTGTCCGGGTGGCATTTCTCGGTTTACAATAGCTTCTCTCATAATAGGAGCAAACCCTTGTACAACCTGATAGTTGCTCATAGCCCAGGGTGCGATGCCACCTTCCCTGTGGCACATCTGACATTGCTCAATTAAAATCGGAGCTACATCAGTCGCATAGTCTTGAGCAACTGCGGGTAGAGCAAAAACTAGACTAGTCGTCGCCAATAATTTTTTCACGTCTTTCCTCCAGTATTGCGTCATATCCTTCATCGTCTAAATGAGTAATAGCTATCCACGCGTGAGACATCTCGTCACCCGTTCGACTACCGCCATAAACCCATTGGTCTGGGTCAGGATTATTTGGATTTTCAGCAGTATTGTCATACCACTGCTTAATTACAAGTACAGCTCCTGCAGGTACAAGAGGTGCTACATCTTCCGCATATATGTGACTGTGATGCCATGTTGCACTCCAATTAGATATCTGACTGATCTGTTCTGTACGTCCAGTATCAGGATAGAATATCTCTAGACTTGCAGCATTCATTCGTAAGTGCCCGTGAGGTTGAAAACTATCTACTCTCACAGGATGATCAAAAGAATGAAACCCTTGAGTCATTGCATAACCATGAGGTGGAATAATCAAATGCCCATTCTCATAGCCTTCTCGTAGAGGATACAAACGAAGGTCTTGATTATAGGTATTCTCTTCGTATCCTTCTTCATGAAACCAAAGGCCGATCTCTACTACGTTATCTTCAATCATCTCACCTTCGGCTGTTGCTCCAACTCCACCCGGAAACATATGAATGTCCCATCGTACTAAGGAGTTTGCAGGCATTGTACGGCATACACCTTCCGGCATTACTTCGCCCCACTTACCCATTGCGTACTCAGTTAGCTGTCCATATGGTACTAACTCACCTTCTTCGTCGTACATATATACGTCAGAGTTAGCATGATGCACTACTGCTGCTGCATCTCCCCGAGGCTTTACTTGGACAGCTTTGATACATCTATTTTCTGTCAAGCCTGGGTCTACGAATTCCTTACTCCACAAATCATTTCCATTTGCAGGAATGTCATACGCTTGGGAAGGAACAATTAAATCTGGTTGTCCAAACATAGCTGCAAAACGCCAGTCATTTGGGTCTGGCATTTCAGGCATTTGAGGAACAATGTCAGCTTCTCCATATGGAGACCCCGCATTTACCCATGCTACGACTGAATCGATATCTTCCTGTTTGAGTCGCCAATCACCTTCGAGATCTTGTATGCCAATATGCTGATCGTAAGCATATGGCGGCATTTCTCGATTGGCTACTTTATAGGAAATGAGAGGAGCCCAGGGTCGAAGTTCTTCATAAGTTTCAAAACTCATTGGGCCGATACCACCAGGGCGGTGGCAAGTTACACAGTTATTATTGATAATGTTAGCAATTCCATTTGTATAGGTGGGTTCATCTGCAGAAACCTGTGTGGATAAGGCTATTGCTGCTGCTATCGCTAATTTCTTCATACGCTTCTCTATTGAAAATGGGGTCAAAGTCTCCTCTGACCCCGCTGTTGCTTATATTGAGAGAGCTAAGATCGAAGCAGGAATTCCTAGCGATAGGGCTACAATTCCAAGCGAAATAACGCTTGCCTCGAAGATGTCTCTCTTTCGAGTTCTATCTAAACTTTTCAATGACTTCTCCTAGTCAATACTAATGGTTACGGGACGTTCCTCTTCAGGTAATTCTTGTTGCAAGGAAATACAAAGCAATCCACGATCCATATAGGCTTTTTCTAATTTAATATAATCCCCTACTTTGAACTGACGGCTAAAACATTTACCACTCAATCCTTTGTAAAGGTATTCCTCATCTGAACTTTCTGTCTGCTTTGTAGTGCCTTTCACGCTGAGTACGTTTTTATGTAGCGAGATCTCAACATCCTCTTTATGCCATCCAGGTATTGCAAGCTCAACACGATACCCGGTTTCGCCTACCTTTACGATGTTATAACGAGGATAACCTCCATCTATTGTACTCGCAGAGAAGTCATTTTCTAAGCGGTCAAACCCAACAAAAAATTTATTAAAGTCTGCCATAGACAATCTAGTCATTTTTTACTCCTTGCGCCCTTTCGGTACGCTCTTGAAACCCTTTCGGCGTTTCTACTTACTTTCTAGTTTTGCAGCGTTATTTTCGATGCACTCCTTGCTGCAATGAAGCACATTCGGATGATCGAGATACAACTTAAATACTCGACCACACTCAATACATTTTCGAGTTGGAATTTCTTTTCTCATACGAATCATATTGTTTGAAACTGCATTATTTCTTTGAACTCTCATCTGTAAAGCTCTAGTCCTCAATTTCGATGTACCCCTCTTCGGCAAGGTACTCAAGTGTAGCTTCAATACCAGATTTTCTGCCGTAGTACCAAGAGGTAGCTCCGCATCCAAAGACGCAGAATAAGAATATAACCGTAAGTCCGTCCATTCACAACTCCTAAAATTTAGCTGTAACATTAGTTTAGAATATATTGTACAGGATTTCTACTAAAATGTCAAGATTTGTTTTTAGATGGTTAAATAAAAGTTTTGCAAAAATAATTCTTGACATTTTAGCTGTATTCCCTTATAATGTACATTATGCGAAAAACATGGACAGATAAAGAAAGACAAATTTTGAAGGACTACTACGGAAAGATTTCGCTTGCAGACTTACAGGCGAAGCTGCCCGATAGAAATCCAAATCAAATTTATAAACAAGTATCTTATTTGAGAAAGAGGGGGTGGACATTTGGAAACTTACTCGTGTGAAAAAGAATTTTATGAAAAATATGGTGAGCTGCCTGATTATATGTACGATGTAATCGCAGCTTCAGGATGGACAGAAGATCAAGTTTTAGAACTTATAGGAGTGAAAGATGGGCGTAAAGCTGAAGAAGAGTGAGAAAGTGAGAGACCGTGCGACTGGATTAGTTTCTACAAAGCATACTTACATGAAGTCTGCTTCCTTGCAAACCTTGCAGGATACTCTGCTGGCTGCAAATACCCCGCCCAAGTTGAAGTCCAAGATAACGGACGAGCTGGAAAGGAGATGCAAACTTGCCAAGAGTTACAGTAAGAAACAATAACGTAGAAGCTGCTCTGAGAGTATTCAAGCGTAGCGTTACAAACGCGGGGATACTCTACGAGTACCGAAGTAGACAGGAGTATGAGAAACCTTCTGTCAAACGACACAAAGCTAGACAATCCGCAAAATTAAGAGAAAAAAAGAGACAGAAGGACGATGAAATTAAAGCCAACAAATTTTGAAGCTGTTCGCGAGTTTATGGTTGCTTGCGATCAAGAAGTAAAGACCACACCCGCCTTTCCTGATCAGGATACAATGGATCTTCGACTGAATCTTATTGAAGAAGAGTTCGATGAACTCATGTGGGCAGTAGATAATCGAGACATGGTAGAGGTCGCAGACGCACTTGCAGATATTCTGTATGTAGTCTACGGAATGGGACACTCATTCGGTATTGACCTGGATGCCTGCTTCGAAGAAGTACAACGAAGCAATATGTCGAAACTCGTAGATGGCAAAGCCGTCAAAGATCAGTTCGGTAAAGTAATGAAAGGTAGTAACTTTTCTGAGCCTGACTTCAGTAAATGGATACCCGCAGATGTCTAAAAGAAAGATTGCAACAGTACAAGCTACACACTACGTTGACAGAGATGAGCTTACCTACGGAAGTAAGCGAGCATATGCAGTTGATTTCTACATTGATGGTAGATTTTACAAACGTAAACTGCTTCCAGGTAAGAGTGAACACTATGCGATCTCAATGGCTGAGAACTGGGAAAATGGAGTACTCAAAGATGCCTAAGTTCGTACCCATGAAGAAGTCTGGAAAGTTTGAACAACGATGGTTACACCCAGAACTAGAAAGGAAATACTATGAAAACAAGAGCGCACAAAATACTTTTCGAGAAGGATTCGCCCTATGGGCATCGTATCGAACAGACAAAGAAGGAAAAGTTCGACTCGAAGAAACTTACGATGAATGAGATTCTGGATGAAGAATACTACTACGAACCAGAAGATGACTATTACGAGCCTTCGGAATATGACGAATGGCAAAGCTATGACCCGGACTGCTAAATGAATTTTCGAGTAACCTACACAAGCGATTGCTTCGATGACGAAGAAAAAGAAATTGAATTCAATAGCCTGGAGGAACTGATGAAATTTGTCAAGAAATCCGGATATTCAGTAATTGTTCATCAATATAAAGGTGAACCCGCACTTTTGGAAATATATGATGGTTGGAGAGAATAATTATGCCGTTAGATGTAAAACTGTTTTTGATTATGGTAGGTCTGTTTGGGATTATGTGCGCTATGGCACTTTGGCTAGTCTACTTGGAGTCACGTTCATAGGCTGCGAAGCCGTACCTGCCGTGGATGGCTACTTTCCGAAAGGAGTAGTCTATCCCAACTACTGCCTTACAAATTTTTTAACTGAAGTGGATCGTTTCAACTGCATTCGAAGAGAGCAGTTGAGATCCCTTATTTATCATCTATGACCAGGCTGTAACCATCCTTTCGAATAGGTGAGAAAAATAGTTCTTTTCTTCTGCCAAAAAGTGTGGTATAATTTATACTAAATTGATATACAATGAAGTCAATATTTAACCTGAATGTGAGCGATGGTAGTTCGAAGATATTTGTGCGTTAAGCACTCTCGAAGCGTTAGCGAGAGAGAGTGCGTTACCCACTATATTATCGAGAGTGATATCAAGCTCACACTAACTCGCGAATAATCCCGCATTATTCCAAATAAAGTCCGACTAATCAATAATGGTCGGATAATCAAATACGGTCAAACGACCCCGCAAACACTTCAAACAAGTGAGTACAACTCCCAAAAAAATTTCCACAATTACGCCCAACCGCCAAAAACCAACAGGTACAAAAAAGCCCCGTTTCTTTACGTTAATTTTCGTAAATTCGAGGCTTTAATGTGTTAGTTTATGGAATCTAGAAGGTACTTTAATGCAGCTTTAGGAGACTTTTCCAACCCCGCTACAAACCTACTTTCTATTTCTAGTTTTTCAGCTATTTGAATTACTAGCTCTTCTTTCGTTACGGGGTCTTCACCAGTCTTTGTTTTATATGACTGGCGTTGGTATACACCTTCTCTTGCGAGCTTTCCAATTATTGATTTGGTACTCTTTTCGAATTCTCGTGCTAGCAGAATTACTGTGTCACGATTGGGATTACGTTTGTAGCGGTCTATCAGGGTTTCTGTTTGTTCTTTCGTATAATTACTCACTTTCCTCTAACCTTTGCTTGTCATAATAGTACACTATATCCCCGTCGTCATTGATTGTGGGTTCAACGAGTGAAGTGAACTCACACCAGATACGAGGCACGTTTTGGTAGTTATTTCGTTTCACAAACTTACTAAAAAGTTTATCAAACATCTGAGTCTTTCCATAGATCTCATTTTCGATCTCAGCCCATTCCATCCAAACAGCATTTTGTTTTTGTGCTAGCTCGTTGATCTCTTCAACAAGCCTCCAGGCTTTATTGTCTACAATGGCTGTGTCTAATTTTACTACATTACTCATAAAAGTCTCCTTAGTATTATAATTATACTACTAAGAGAAAAAAATGTCAAGAATTTTTTATGTTTTCGTGGGTATAAAAAAACCCGTCGAGGTCATAGACCTCAACAGGTTGCGGTGACAGTGCCAGCCCTTCCCTACCTAGCTCCTGTCTGTTGGGCCTTCTCTACACAAGGCCTACCCAGGTTACACATTTGTTTATTTTTTCTCACGTAAGTTTAGGTAATGCCGAACCACTAACGACCATAAACCCTTCTCGCGAATGCACTCAATTCGACGCTTATTGCATTACAAGCGGTACGGGCTGTCAGGGTTCCCCGTACTACCCTGGTAAGGGTGACTAAGCGTCACCCTGCCAATCGTAAGCGGCTTTTAGAGAGGCCTCTAGCTCTTGAGCAGATACTCTAGGTTCAACATTCGCTTCGATGAAAATTGAGAGTTCTACTAAGTCTGACTTGCTTGCCTTCGAAAGGCTGGGTAAGTCAATCCCCGTTACGGCTTCGATCTTCTCAACAAGATCTTGCTTTCGTACAACTGGCTCACCAGTCTTAGTTACTCGCTCTTGAGCTTGATAAACGCCTTCTCGAACGAGCTTAGCAATTATAGATCGTGAACTCTTGTTGAAAAGCTCAGCGTACTGATCGACAACAACTCGGTTAGGGCAAGCAACGTATGCTTGAACGAGGGCATCGGTCATCTCTTGAGTGTAATTTACATTTTCCATTTTTTCTTGTCTCCCGAAAGTATGTGTATATTATGAAGGGTTTGACCAAAGATGTCAACAATTATTTTTATCCTGGTACTAATCTTCGATAAGCGTTGTATTGCACCACCACTCAATATCAACGGGGTCGTAGTCCATAACGGCCAAGTATTTTACTACATCTTCCTTCGTTACGCCTTCGAGCATCATGCCACCGGCTATCATCAAAATCTCTCGTCTTGCTTCACTGTTCATAATATTTCTATCTCCCTCTCATACTGTTCGGCTTCATGCTCCCAGGGTTGTTCTTCATACTCAGCGTGTTTCCAAGCATCGCTACCAAGCCACCTAAAACCATTTGTAAGTTCACCACGAAGAAACTGCTTGACGTGAACCATCTCGTGTGCTACAGTCTTAGCAAGTGCATCAAAGTCGTTCTCGTGGAACAGGAACATAGAGATTACACGCTTGCTATCTTTTTCACAGTAGCCGTGGTAGGTCTTGTTGCAGTTAAGGAATTGGAAGCGCACTTTGCTGCGTATGTCAGTAATACCGAGATCTAACGCTACGAACTCAGCCACATCCAATAGGTATTGCACCTCTTCAGGTGTCCATTGCTTTTTAATTTTGTCTACTATAAATTTCATACTACATATTATAAGAGCTTTTACACTGGTTGTCAAATGTTTTTTCCAGGTTAGTCGTAAACTAACGCAAACCAATTTCGGGGGGCCGCACGCGGGGTCGGGCGTGTCAAGTTTAATTTGCTCCAATTATCCAAATTTATCCATTGTCGAACCCCGCCGAGACCAGGTTAACTTGCGCTAAACCGGGCAAACGTGCATAAAGTACTTGACAAATTTTCGAAAAGGCACTATAATCGGCGCGGCTTATATTGGAACGATCGGTCTGGCACTTTGGCGCAGAGACCGGGCCAGGTTAAAAAAATTTTGTGCGACCCCGCAAAAAAGACTTGACAAAATTCGCTTGCGCACTTATAATGGCGCCTGGCCCACCTTCGGTCGCGCACTTCGGTTTCGCACTGGCGCCCGCGCGCCAAAAATTCCAAATGAGAATCATTCTCATTTACCCGGCCTGGCCCAAATGAGAATCGTTCTCATTTACCCAGGGTGCCATGTGGCATTTTTTATAGGCGAAAAAAATCCCGCGCGAAGCGGGATTAAAAGGGGTCATGTCACTTTTTATTCTAGCAGAAAAATCAAAACGGTCAGGTAGTAAAGTAGTGTGAGAGTGGCAACCGAAATCGCGAATCCCGCCAGTGCGCCAAGTGTGACAAGTGACGCTTTTTTCAGAAAGTTAATCATAGTGCGCGCATCCTTTTGTTAATAGGTCTGGGATCAATTGCCTTGATTGATAACCGATCGTTCAAGATAGAGCGAACCGAATCATTATCATCGTAAATTGTGAAACGTGACCAGTGAGCAGTCGGAATATTGCGTTGAGTCAGATAGCGCAATATTTTTTCTAGCTTCAATTCATGATCGGGTCGGGTGTCGCCTAAATCACGAGAGAGCAGATCGCGATATTGCAGATTCTTCTGCTTGAGAAAAAGAATATCATCTGGCCCCATTACACGAGCAGTGCAAACGACAATATCAACGTGCGGATGATTCTGCAATCGTCGCCAATGGTATGCCATAGGCAGAACAGTATCGCGCATGATTTTTGAAAACGTGCAATTTTTTCGCCAGTGATCCAGATCCAGTGAACCATCGGCTTTTGTAAGCTGTCGGTGGCTTGAATCGATCACAGTGTGATCTAAATCGAAAAAGATAATTTTCTTCTGGTATATCATCGGGAAACGCCTCCGTGAATATCGGTATCGTGACCGGCATTTTTGTTGACAATGCGCCATGCCTGACCGTCGAGAATATTGTAAGGAATTTTCTTGCGCGTTTTGAAACACGCGGTCAATAATTCTATCTCGATCAGAACATCGGACAATGCAGTGTGATCTTCAATAAAAGAGTGATCGCCGAAAGTGTAGCGGTACGCGAACTCCGCACCGGTCTTGACGTTACCGGCTTTGGAAATCCAACCGTTATCGATTGCAACCGATCGGTATAGATTGTTGTCCAATCGTGATTCGCAAATGAATTGCCAAATATCTAACAGTTTGACAGCGTTGCGAAATATTGGCTTGCCAGTGCCAAGCGTTGCATTAGTCTGGCGAATGACGCGCATATCGAAAGGCAGATTGTAAGCGGCGACTACATTCACGCCATGCTGTGCAATGTCAGCGCGCATTGTGTCGACAATTTCTGACCAATCGGTCAAGTGAATTTCTTGACGGTCAAGCATGGGAGCGTAGTGCGAGAATAATTTGCTTGCGTAGTATGCACCCATCATGCGCTTCGCGTCAGTGAAATTTTCATTCACAAGCCAATTGCGCTGAACCGCAATATTGCCGCGCTTGTCGTGAATAGCATAGGCGAGATCATAAACGTCACCATGAAGTGACGCTGTTTCTGTATCGATGGTTAAGATAGCCAACCGATTAGCGAAACCAGATTGAGCAGTATTAGATTGTGCTGTCTGGT